>Ga0182738_1001201_pt1 | contig 33088 bp, 32 predicted proteins | sample eDN5th30CBELigMG_FD_128876 | JGI IMG/M metagenome (GOLD analysis project Ga0182738, IMG submission 128876) | Enriched Miracle-Growth compost microbial communities from Emeryville, California, USA - eDNA 5th pass 30_C BE-Lig MG (version 2)... ...
CAGCACGACCTCCGACTTGATGACGCCGGCGTTGCCGACCATGCCGCGGCCCGGCTCGATGATCGTCTCGGGAATGCGGTTGCCGAAATGCTTCGACAGCGCGCCGAAGATCGCCTCGCCGTAGGCTTGTGCCGCCGGCACGTCCTTCAGGTAGCGGGTTGGGAAGCCGCCGCCCATGTTGACCATCTTCAGCACGATGCCTTCGTCGGCGAGCGTCGAGAAGACCTGCCTGGCGTCGGTCAGCGCACGGTCCCAGGCATCGAGGTCCGTCTGCTGTGAGCCGACGTGGAAGGACACGCCGTAAGCGTCCAGCCCGAGGACGGCTGCATGGCGCAGCACGTCCACGGCCATCGCCGGGACGCAGCCGAACTTGCGCGACAGCGGCCATTCGGCGCCTTCGCCGTCGGTCAGTACGCGGCAGAAGACGCGGCTGCCGGGCGCGGCGCGGGCCACCTTCTCGACCTCTTCCACGCAATCGACCGCGAACAGGCGGATGCCAAGTTCGTAGGCGCGGGCGACGTCGCGCTCCTTCTTGATGGTGTTGCCGTAGCTGATGCGCTCGGCCTGCGCGCCGGCGTCCAGCGCCATCTCGATCTCGGCGACCGAAGCGGTGTCGAAGGACGAGCCGAGCGAGGCCAGCAGGCGCAGGATCTCCGGCGCGGGATTGGCCTTCACCGCGTAGTAGATCTTGGATTCCGGCAGGGCCTTGCGGAAAGCATGGAAATTGTCGCGCACGACGTCGAGGTCGACCACGAGGCACGGGCCGCTGGGACGTCGGGTGGCGAGGAAATCGAGGATGCGCTGGGTTGCCATCGGTCACTCCCGTCGCGCCTGCCGGCGCGTCATCAAGCTGCGTGCGCGGGCACGCAGCCCTCGCGACACGCGGGTCAAACAAAGGCGGGATGGTTTCTCGCGGGACCGGCCGGTGGAAACGCCGGATCCGCGCTTCGCCGTCCCGCGGCGATGGACCTTGGCCGCCCGGCCACGATCCGCTTTGTCTGCCTTGGCTTGGATGGGAAATCCCAACCGCACTGCCGGCAATGAAGGTGTGCCTCTTCAGTAACCCCGGTCTATGGACGACCGGCAGAACACCAGAAAGGCCCGCACCGTCGTTGCTTCAAGGCGTCCTCGGATATGCGGTTGGCCGCTCATCCGACCGGGTTCGTTACTTCCCGGGTACCGTCCCGATTGCCTCGCCATTTCGAGGGTCGGGGGACGCCCACAGGCACGTGCGACTTTGGGCAAGCGGCGATATAGGGAGATCGCCCTTCACAATCAATTAAAATCTCCCGACGGGTTGAAAAAATCGCGATAGCGAACAATCCTGCGGCGATTGTATTCGGATGGCGAACGGAAACGCGGCGAAAAACCAGCTTGCGATTTCGCCGGAATAGAGACAGGTGTTTGATTTTCCTAGTGATTTCTCGATCCGAGGGACTTGAGGTGGATGCGGGGACCGCCGGCTCGTCGACAACCGCGCGGTCGCGTCATCACCTCGTTGCAGCAAGGATCTGATTCGCATGGACACGCTCACCCGCATGCGCGCCTTCATCGACGTGGTCGAGGCGGAAGGTTTTTCCGCCGCCGCGCGCAAGATCGGCCGCTCCAAGGCGCTGCTGTCGAAATATGTGCGCGAACTGGAGGACGAACTCGGCGCGCTGTTACTCAACCGCACGACGCGGCAGTTCTCACTGACCGAAGCCGGCCATACCTACTATCGCCGCGCCTCGGAGATCGTGCGCGAGGTGGACAGCCTGGCGGATGCGGTGCGCGAATCCTCGGGCGACGTGCGCGGCCGGATCAAGCTGTCGGCACCGCGCACCTTCGCCGATGCGCCGGTCGGCCAGTCGCTGGTCGATTTCGCCAAGCACTATCCCGACATCGTGCTGGAAATCCATCTCGACGACCGTTTCGTCGACCTGGTCGAGGAGGGCTTCGACCTCGCCGTGCGCATTTCGCGGCTGGAGAACTCGTCTCTGATCGCGCGGCGGCTGGCGCCGTTTTCGGTGCGTATCTGCGGTGCGCCGGAACTGATCGCCAAGCATGGCATGCCGGCGCATCCGCGTGATCTGGCGCGCGCGCCCTGCATCATCGATACCAACGGCCGCTGGCTGGCCAACTGGCCGTTCCGCGGCGACGACAACGACACCACCAGCGTCGCCGTTTCCGGGCCGATCGAGGTCAACAGTCCGATGGCGGCGCGCGCTGCGGCCGTCGCCGGGCTCGGTTTTTCGGTGTTGCCCGATTTCATCGCCCAGCCCGAGATCATGAGCGGCCGGCTGGTGCCGGTGCTGGACGACCGCATCCTGCAGGGCGGCGGCATCTTCGCCGTCTATCCGCATCGCCGCTACCTGCCGGCCAAGGTGCGCGTCTTCGTCGATTTCCTCGCCCAGTGGTTCAAGGCGCGCGAGGCGGCATGACGCCGCGCCGTCTCGTCGCGGTCCCAATTTCGCCCGTTTTGTCACGACCTTCGGCCGGGTCCACCCGGGAGCAGGAATGATTCCGAGCACGTTTCTTTTGCGCCTGGCGATGGCGCTGGCCGCGCTGCTGGCCACCTCGGGCGCCGCGAGCGCGCATCCGCACGTCTTTGCCGAAGCCCGTCTCGACGTCGTGCTCAGCCCCGACCACCAAAGCGTGAAAGCGTTGCGCCACCTTTGGCGGTTCGACGAACTGTTTTCGAGTACAGTGCTGATGCAGTTCGACAAGAATTCCGACCTGAAGCTCGACGATGCGGAACTGAAGGATGTCGCCGACACCATCTTTTCCTCACTGGCCGAATACGACTATTTCCAGCTCGTCACCGTCGACGGCAAGGACGTGCACATGAACGCGCCGTCGCAAGTGATGACCAATTTCGACAACGACCAGTTGATCGTGCTGTTCGAATCCGAGCCGGCGACGCCGATCAAGCTTGCCGGCACCATCGAGTTCGGCGTCTACGACCCGACCTTCTATACGGCCATCGACTTCACCGAGGACGCCAACATGGCTGTCGAGGGACTGCCGCCGACCTGCACGCGCAAGGTGATCCGCCCCGATCCCGACACCGCCATCGCGCAGAACCAGAAGACGCTGACCGACGCCTTCTTCAACGATCCGACCGGCACCGACATGTCGAAGATTTTCGCCACCAAGCTGGAGCTGACCTGTAAGCCATGAGGGGTAAGCCAAGAGGGCAAGGCCGATGAGGCGGGGAATACTGCATGCCGGGCTGGCACTGGCTGCGGCTGCCTTGGCTCTGCATCTGGCGGGCGTCGCCCATGCACAGAGTTCGCTCGGCATCGGCACCAACGACGCCATGCCGACCACCACCGGCCTGTTCGCCCACCAGCTTGCCTGGATCAACCTGAAGCAGCAGGAATCCTACCGGGCGCTTGCCGGCACCATGAAGGCGATGCGGCAGGACGGCTCGAAGCTGTGGGTGCTGATCGGCCTGTCCTTCCTCTACGGCATCTTCCACGCCGCGGGCCCCGGCCACGGCAAGGCGGTCATTTCCTCCTACATGGTGGCCAACGAGGTGGCGCTGAGGCGTGGCATCCTGCTCTCCTTCATCTCCGCCTTCCTGCAGGCGGTCACGGCGATCGCGGTGATGCTGCTGGCGTTCTTCGTGCTGCGCGGCACGGCGGTCTCGATGACGGATGCGGCATGGTTCCTGGAGATCGCCAGCTACGTCTTCGTCACCGCCTTCGGCGCCTGGCTTTTGTGGCGGAAGCTTCGCCCGCTGGTGGTACGGCTGTTCGGGACGGCGCCGGCCTACAGCCTGTCGGCGGCCCAGGCGGGGCCGGGGCGTGCCGAAGCGACGACTGCCGGGCGCGGCATGGTTCGCGCGCGGCTGAATCATCCGGACGCCAGCCCCGCCTTGGCATTCGAATGCGGGCAGGATCATGCGCCGGGCACGGTGTGCGCCGATTGCGGCCATAGCCACATACCCGACCCCGCAATGCTTTCGGGCGACCCCTTCGACTGGCGTACCGCCTGGTCGGCGGTGGCAGCCGTCGGCATCCGGCCCTGCTCGGGCGCGCTGATCGTGCTGTCCTTCGCCTTCCTCAACGGCCTGTGGACGGGCGGTATCCTTTCGGTGCTCGCCATGTCTGTCGGCACCGCGATTACCGTGGCGATCCTCGCCACGCTGGCAGTGACGGCGAAGGATTGGGCGGTGTGGTTCGCCGGCGACGGCCGCCTCGGCAACCGGGTGCATGCGGTCATCGAGATCGGCGGTGCGGCGCTCGTCTTCCTGTTCGGCCTGGCGCTCCTGTCGGCCAGCTTGGCGGCGTAGGGGCAGGCTCGACGCCGCGTATCGGCATCGCCGTGGTCCAAGCCAGCCGCCCGCCGCGCACATTGCAACCGTCTGGATGAACGGCTACGCCGGCACTGGAAAATGGACCGGTTAAGCAGATGAAGCGCACCAGCGGTCAAATCCCGAACGGCGGCGGTGCGTCGCCGGCCTGGCAAGGCGTCGCGCCTTGACGCCCTTCGTCTTCCTTGCCGTGCTGCTGGCCGCCGCCATGCACGCCACCTGGAACGCTCTGGTCAAGGTGCGCAGCGACCGCTTCGCCTCAATCACGCTGACGTCGCTCGGCATGACGCTGTCGGCGGCGCCGGTCCTGCCTTTCGTCGATGTGCCGACGGCAAATGTGTGGCCGTGGATCGTCGCCTCGGTCATCATCCATATCGGCTACCGTCTGTTCCTCATCCGCGCCTACGATCATGGCGATCTCGCCCAGACCTATCCGCTGGCGCGTGGCACCGCGCCGCTGATCACGGCCATTGGCGGCGTCTTCCTGCTGTCGGAAGTGCCGAGCGGCTTGGCGATGGTCGGCATCCTGCTGCTGTCGCTGGGTACGCTGCTGATGTCGCTGCGCGGCGGCGGCCATCTGGCGACGCTGAACCGTGCGGCGGTCGGCTATGCGCTCACCACCTCACTGTGCATCGCCGGCTATACGCTGGCCGACGGCAGCGGCGTGCGTCTTGCCGCAACTGCGGCAAGCTATGCGGCGTGGCTGTTTGTCTGCGATGGCTTATGCGCGATCGCGATCGGCGTCTTCTATCGCGGCCGCAAGCTGCTTGCCGTCTCCGCAGCCGACTGGGCAAGCGGCATCGTCGCCGGGTTTCTCAGCGCGGCCGCCTATGCCATCGCCATGTGGGCGATGACCAGGGCGCCGGTCGCCTCGGTCGCATCGCTGCGCGAAACCTCGATCCTGTTCGCCATGCTGATTTCGGTCCTCGCGCTCGGCGAGAAGATGACCGGCTGGCGGGGTGCTGCGGCGCTTTCGATCGTCGCCGGCGTGATCGCGCTTCGCATGGGATAGAGCATTTTGCAGCCGGACAGGATCGTCCGGCGTCGCACAAATGCGGCTGAAACGAAGGGATGGAGCAGCAGCCTGGATATTCGGGCATCCGTCGTTCCAGCGGCGCTACCCGTCCGGCTGCACCGCTTCAGACGATGCGGTCCTCCGTCGTCGGATCGAAGAACACGGCCTTGGACAGGTTGAAGGCCAGCGGCGCGTTCGAGCCGGGCTGGATATGGGCGTCGGCGCGCAGGCGCGCGACCACCGGCTTGCCACCGAGGTTGGTGACGGCGAAGGTGTCGGAGCCGGCAGGTTCCACCACCTCGATGTGGCAGTCCGCCGTCGCCACCGCCTTGGCGTCGCGGTCGGCGCCTTCCGGGTCGGTCAAGGCCTCGGGGCGCACGCCGAACATCACCTTCTTGCCCTGGAACGCGCCAAGACCGGCCGGCGCATGGGCGATCGGCAGCTTGATCGGCTCGCGCGCCTCCCGCTCCATGACGACCTGCAGGCCCTTGCCGTTCATGGCGACGGTCGCAGGGATCAGGTTCATGGCGGGCGAACCCATGAAGTCGGCGACGAACATGTTGGCCGGATTGTTGTAGATTTCGGCGGGCGTGCCGAACTGCTGGAGGATGCCGTCCTTCAGAACGGCGATCTTGGTCGCCAGCGTCATCGCCTCGATCTGGTCGTGGGTGACGTAGACGATGGTGGTGCCCATGCGTTGGTGCAGACGCTTGATCTCGGTGCGCATGTCGATCCTGAGCTTGGCGTCGAGGTTGGACAGCGGCTCGTCGAACAGGAAGACCTGCGGCTTGCGCACCAGCGCCCGGCCCATGGCAACACGCTGCCGCTGGCCGCCGGACAACTGGCTGGGCTTGCGGTCGAGCAGGTGGCCGATCTGGAGAAGCTGGCTGACTTCGGCGATGGCCTTGTCGCGCTCGGGTTTCGGCACGCCGCGGATTTCCATGCCGAAGCCGATGTTCTCGGCCACCGTCATGTTGGGGTAGAGCGCGTAGGACTGGAACACCATGGCGATGTCGCGCTTCGACGGGTGCAGTTCGTTGACACGCTGGCCGTTGATGCGGATTTCCCCGGCGGTGATCGGCTCCAGTCCGGCAATGGTATTGAGGAGCGTGGACTTGCCGCAGCCGGAGGGGCCGACCAGCACGAGGAAGCCGCCTTCCTCGATCTCCAGTGAGACGTTTTTCAGGATCTTCGCCGTCCCGTAGGATTTTTGGAGATTGTCGATTTCGAGGAAGGGCATGGCTCAGCCTTTCACCGCGCCGGCCATCAGGCCGCGCACGAAATAGCGTCCGGAGACGATGTAGACGATCAGGGTGGGAAGAGCGGCGAGGATCGCACCGGCGAAGTGGACGTTGTATTCCTTCACGCCGGTGGACGAGTTCACCAGGTTGTTCAGCGCCACCGTCAGCGGGATCGAATCGACGCTGGAGAAGGAGGAGCCGAACAGGAAGTCGTTCCAGATGTTGGTGAACTGCCAGATGACGGTGACGACGATGATCGGTCCCGAGGACGGCAGCAGGATGCGCCGGAAGATCTGGAAGAAGGAGGCGCCGTCGATCTGGGCGGCGCGGACCAGCTCGGTCGGGAAGGCTTCGTAATAGTTGCGGAAGAACAGGGTGGTGAAGCCGAGCCCGTAAATGGCATGGATCAGGATCAGGCCGGGTACCGTGCCGGCCAGATGAAGCAAGCCGAGGATGCGAGCGGACGGGATCAGCACGATCTGGAAGGGGATGAAGCAGGCGAGCAGCATCATGCCGAAGACGATGGTGTCGCCGCGGAAGCGCCATTTGGTCAGCACGTAGCCGTTCAGCGCGCCGAGGATAGTGGAGATCGCCACCGCCGGCACCACCATCATCACCGAATTGAGGAAATAGGGTTTGAGGCCGGTCGGCGAGACGCCGATCTGCGCCGTCGACCACGCCGACAGCCAAGGCGCGAGGGTCCATTGGTGCGGCAAGGCAAGCATGTTGCCCTGGCGGATCTCGTCCAGCGGCTTCAGCGAGTTCGCCAGCATGACGTAGAGCGGCAGGAGGTAATAGACAGCAAAGAGGATGAGGATCGCATAGATCGCGGCGCGGGCGAAAACGCCGTTGCGGGTGGCGACGTCCTGGGAAGCGGCACTCATTTCTTCTGCCCCAGTTCCGAATAGAGATAGGGGACGATGATGGCGAAGATCATCATCAGCATGATGATGGCCGAAGCCGCGCCCATGCCCATTTCGTTGCGGCCGAAGGTGAACTTGGTCATGAACAGGGCAGGGGTCCATGTGGCGGTGCCGGGGCCGCCATCGGTCATGGCGACGACGAGGTCGTAGGACTTGATGGCGAGGTGGGCGAGCACGACGAAGGCCGAGAGGAACACCGGCCGCATCAGCGGGATGATGATGCGGCGATAGATGGTGAGCGTCGAGGCGCCGTCGATCTGGGCCGCCTTGATGATCTCGTTGTCGACGCCGCGCAGGCCGGCGAGGAACATCGCCATGACGAAGCCGGACGATTGCCAGATGGCGGCGATGACGATGGTATAGATGGCCATGTCTCCCTGCTTGATCCAACGGAAGGAGAAGCTGTCCCAGCCGAGCTCGTGCATGGCATGTTCCAGCCCGATACCGGGATCGAGGAACCATTTCCAGGCGACGCCGGTGACGATGAAGGAGAGTGCCATCGGGTAGAGGTAGATCGGCCGCAGAAGCCCTTCGCCGCGGATTTTCTGGTCGAGGAAGATCGCCAGCGCCAGCCCGATCACCGAGCAGATGACGATGTAGAGGACCGAGAAGATGGCGAGGTTCTTGAGCGAGACGATCCAGTTCGGGTGCCTGAACAGGCGTACATAGTTGTCGAAGCCGACCCAAGTGGAGAAGTCGGGCAGCAGCTTTGAGCCCGAGAAGGATAGGAAGCCGGTGAAGACGATGAAGCCGTAGACGAAGACGAGGATCAGCGCGAAGCTCGGCGCCAGCACGATTTTCGGCAGGAGTTCCTGCAGCGTCTCCCGCGGCGCGCGGCGGGTCCTTGCTAGGGCCGGCGCGATTTCGGCTTGTGTCTGGGTCATCAAGTTCTCCAGAGATTGCAGCGAGGCGCTTTGCCCCTCGCCTTACCCTGTCCCATCAAACGGGAATAGGGAGCCCCGAATGCCGTTGGTTCCTTCTCCCCGTTCCCTACGGGGAGAAGGCATCGGTAGGCGGATGAGGGGTGGTTTGCGCTATCTCCGGCCGGGGCTCCGGTGCTTCGCAGATCCCCGGCGTTCGTCGTCTTCCATCGTGCGTCGGCACGATGGACTTGCTGCGCAAACCAGCGGCTCACCCCTTGGCCGCGGCCACCGCGTCGACCAGTTCCTTGGCGGCTTCCTTGGAGTCGACGTCACCGTTGAAGTGGCGCGTCACCACGTCATAGATGGCGTTCTTGATCGCGGCAGGCACCGCATAGCCGTGGGCCATCGAGCCGAACAGCTTGCCGCTGGAGTTGGCCTCGGCCAGGTCCTTGATGCCCTTCTTGCCGCAATCGTCGAAGGCGGTGTCGGGAACGTCGGTGCGCGCCGGCACCGAGCCCTTGACCACGTTGAAGGACGACTGGAAGTCGGGGCTCTCGATGTCGGACGCCATCTGGAGCTGGGCCGCCTTCTTGTCATCGCCGACCTTGAACATCATGAACATGTCGGAGTTGAAGGTGACGGCGCCCTGCGTGCCCGGGAAGCGGATGCAGACGAAGTCCGTACCCGGCTTCTGACCGGCCTTCAGGAACTCGCCCTTGGCCCAGTCGCCCATCATCTGCGCGCCGGCCTTGCCCTGGATGACCATGGCGGAGGCGAGGTTCCAGTCGCGGCCGGAGAAGTCGTCGTCGACATAGGAACGCAGCTTCTTCATGCGGTCGAAGGCTTCGACCATCTTGTCGCCGCCTAGCGCGGCCGGGTCGAGGTCGATGAAGGCGGCCTTGTAGAAGTCGGTGCCGAGCCCCAGGACGACGGCGTCGAAGAGGGTGGCGTCCTGCCAGGCCTGGCCGCCATGGGCGAGCGGCGTGATGCCGTTGGCCTTCATCTTGTCCAGCATGGCGACGAATTCGTCCCAATTGGTCGGCTCCTTGCCGCCGGCCGCGTCGAGCGCCTTCTTGGAGATCCACACCCAGTTGGTCGAGTGGACGTTGACCGGAGCCGCGATCCATTTGCCGTCGTACTTGGCGAAGTTCTGGAGCGCGGTCGGGATCACCTTGTCCCAGCCTTCCTTGTCGGCCACTTCGCCGAGGTCGCCGACGACGCCTTGCTTCGCCCAGTCGGTGATGTCGAAGCCGAGTGCCTGCACGGCCGTCGGCGGATCGCCGGCGGTGACGCGGGCGCGCAGCGCCGTCATCGCCTGCTCGCCACCGCCGCCGGCAACAGGCATGTCCTTCCAGGTGATCCCCTGGCTCTCGAGCTTCTTCTTCAGGACGTCGAGCGCGGCGGCTTCGCCGCCGGACGTCCACCAGTGCAGCACTTCGACCGAACCGCCGGCCGCGTAGCTCGTGGCGGCATAGCCGCCGACGAGGCTGGATGCCAGCATGGTTCCAATGAGCAGTTTGCGCAACATGAACTCCTCCCTTGTTGCATTCCTGTGACCGGCGATATCCGCCGGCTACCCTCAACTCAACCGGCTTGCCCAAGCGGCGTGCCGGCCGTGATGAAACTGAATCGTCCTTCCTCCGCGTCGTCTCCGACCGCCTGTCAGGCCCGCTATTGTCCGGGCCGTTCCCCCGAAGGGCATTCCGAACCATCTATTCGCCCGCACCGGCCACGGATGCGCCATGCGAGTGTTCCGGTTCCATACCCCTGCGACAAACCATAGGGCTTGTCGCCGGCGATGTGCAATGTCTTTTCAATCGTTTCAAACGTCAATGCGCGAAAGCGGCGTCGATCGTCGTTTCGCGGATCGCCGCCATCTACCGGCCGATTTGAACCGCCCCGCTCCGGCCCATCGAAGGGTCCCGCCCCGCGGCCAACACAGAGTTTGCACCGTTTCCCCGTGCGGCGCGAATCATCTGTGGGATTTCGGCTAAAAGTTTAGAGATTGTTTACCGCCGGGTGATTGATCCGAAACGGCGGGCGAAACCCCGATCCATCTGGAAAATCCCATGAGACACCGCACGGCGCGCGCCGACGAGATATCGCCCGTCCACCTCTATCTTGCCGCACGGTCGGGGGACGAGATCGACATGCCCTGCCGGGACGTTGAAGATGCCCTTGTTGCCGTCGAGCGACTGGACGGGTCGGACAAGCGCGTGGTGGCAATTTCGGTGCAGGGTTACCGCATCGAGCCGGACGAGTTCGCGGTGCTGCGCCAGTCGCTACGGCACCTCTTCCACTCGGCCGCGCGGGCATAAATCGCGAAGCGGTCGCAACGATTTCAGAGCGTCGGGCGGTGGTGGTTGCAGTCCCGAGGAACGGGTATTCGCCTGGCTGCGCGAAGCGAGCGACATAGCCAGCGAGCGGTTACTCGCCATTCCATGTCTTGCCGGCGTCAGGTCATTCCGAGGATGATCCTGGCCTGCTCGGCCGATGCAAGCGGCCGCCCCGCACTGGCGGCAATATCGGCGATGGTCGCGACCCGCTCGGCATTGTCGCGCGCCATGGCTCCATCGGCATTCCACAGCGAATTCTCGAACCCGACGCGGACATGGCCGGCATGTGCGATGGCAGCCGCCAAGGCGGCGGTTTCGCCACGCCCGAAGGCGCAGACCGACCAAACAGCGTCGGCGTCGAGCCGATGCCGCTTCAAGCCGGCAAGGAAGGCATCGAGGTCCTCGGGCCGGCTTTCCTGATCGCACGCATAGCGGCCGAGCACGAAAAGCAGTCGCTGCTTCCGAACATTCCCAAAGCCTTTCCGGTCATGCAGTTGAGCGAACACGTCGAGATCGGCAGCGTCGTAAAGGATGTGTTGAACGCCGATGCCTTGCTCTGCGGTCCAGGCGAAGAAGGTGGCCACTTCCGCTTCCCCCGCGCCGACGATCTCGCGCAGCGCGACCGAAACCGCTGCCGGGCGAAGCGTACGGACGAGTTGCATCTGATCCAGCGGGGAATAGCGACCGACCGCTTCCGTCGTGACCTGGACAAGCATCCTGCCATTCGTCCGTTCATGGATTGCAGCGAGGGCCTCGGCATAGCGATCGGCGTCGAGCACATGAGCTCCTGTCTCGTCGCGCACATGGACGTGCATCGCGGCCGCACCCTGGGACAGGCACGCCGCTGCCGTCTCCGCCAGCTCGGGTGCGGTGATCGGCAAGGCAGGATGGTCGCTCTTGTTGCGGCGCGCGCCGTTCGGCGCCACCATGATGAGCAATGGATCGGTGCTCATATTCCCTCTGTCTTTGTTTCCCGCGCCGCTCGATCTTTGGCTTGATCTGGAATCACGATAACCGCTTGCGCCGAACGGGTCCTTTGACCCGTGCGAAAGTCGGTCGCAGGCGACCCGAAGGGCAACGATCCGCGCAGTGCATGCGAACGACCGTCATTCGCCGCTGGCGTAGAGCCAGCGTGCCACCAGCGCGTCCGTATCGCTGCCGAAATCCTTGCGCGCGCCTTCCGAAAAGACGGCGCCGTTCTTGACCACATAGACATAGTCGGTGATGGCGAGCGCGGCGCGGATATCCTGGTCGACGAGAAGCACCGCCTTGCCGAGCTCGCGCGCCAGGTCGCGCACGATCTCGTAGATCAGGCCGCTGGTCTGGGGATCGACACCGGCGGTCGGCTCGTCGATCAGGTAGACGGACGGGTCGGTCATCAGGCTGCGCGCGATCTCGACCTGACGCTGCTGGCCGCCCGAGAGCTGGCCGGCGGGCTGGCCGCGCTTCTCCCGGATGATCGGAAAGCGCTGATAGGCGCGCTCCAGCTTCTCGGCAAGCACGGCCTTCTTCGGCTTCGCGTGCCAAAGCCCGAGCTTGAGGTTGGACTCGACCGTCAGATGCGGGAACAGGCTCGGCCGTTGCGGCAGATAGGCAAGCCCGGCAGCGAGCATGCGGAAGGGGGGCTGGCCGGTGATGTCGTCGCTGCCCAGCGTGACGCGACCGCCACTCGGCTTGAGGAAGCCGAACAGCGCCTTGAGCAGCGTCGACTTGCCGGTGCCGTTCGGGCCGACCACGCAGGAAATGCGTCCGGCCCATACCTTGGCTGACAGGTCGCGCAGTATGTCGATGTCGCGCGTGTAGCCGGCGACGAGGTTCTCGCAGGACAGCAGCGGCTGGGCGCTCGCCCAATGTACTGGTTGTGGTACGGAAGCGGTCTCGGTCATCGTACCCCTCACTGCACTCGCGTTCCGGTATAAGCGCGCACGACTTCCGGGTTTTGAAGGACCTCGGCGGCTGGTCCGTCGGCGATCTTGCGGCCGCGTGCCATCACCAGGACCCGCGAGACCACGGATTGCACCGCTTCCAGATTGTGATCGACCAACACGATGGTGTGGCCGTCGCGGTTGAGGCTGCGAATATGCTCGGCGATCTGCTCGAGCAGGCGCGGGTGAACGCCTGCGAAGGGTTCGTCGAGCAGGAGGAGACGCGGTTTCAGCATCAACGCGCGGCCGAGTTCCAGGAGCTTCTGCTGGCCGCCCGAGAGCGCGCGCGCATAGTCGTCGGTGAGATGGTCCAGCCTGAGGAAGGCCAGTACCTCGCGCGCCCGTTCTTCCGAGGCCGCATGGCGTGCGATCGCGTCGGAGAGCGCCGGTACCATGAGGTTTTCAAGCACCGTCATTCGGCGGAACAGGCGCGGCACCTGGAAGGTGCGGGCGACGCCACGCCTGGCATAGAGATGCGCGGCCGCGCGTGCCATGTCCGTGCCTTCCACGACGATGGCACCGGCGTCCGGCTTGAGCGCTCCGGTCACCATGTTGATGGTCGTGGTCTTGCCAGAGCCGTTCGGGCCGATCAGGCCGACGACTTCGCCGTGCGAAAGGGTGAAGGAAAGATCCTCGACGGCATGGATACCGCCGAAGTGCTTGGCAAGCCCCTCGACCGTGAAGAAGGGCGCGCTGTCGTCAGCCGGCATGGCGCTCCTCCTCGATCCGGGCCGTCTTTGCGTTGGTACGGCCGGCACGCCGCGGCCGGCTCCACTGTTCGATGATCGGGAAGAGGCCGTTCTGGGCGAAGCGCTGCACCAGGATCAGCGCCAGCCCCATCAGCACGAAGCGCCACTCGCCGTAGTAGCGCAGCGATTCCGACAAGAGGTAGACGACGACGGCGCCGATGACCGCGCCGGGCAGGCTCTCGATGCCGCCGATGACCGCCATGGCGATGACCAGTCCCATTTCCGGCAGGATCGCCATGTTCGGCGTCAATATGCCGATGAAGTGTCCGTAATAGATACCGGCTATTGCCGCGATGACGCTGGTGACGACGAAGACCAGGATCTTGTAGCGGGTGGTGTCGACGCCGCTGGCTCGCGCCGCACCCTCGTCCTCGCGGATGGCGCGCAGGAAGAGGCCGACACGCGTGGTGAGCAGCCAGTTCATGGCCAGCACCGCCAGAACCACGAGGCCGAGGCCGAGATAGTAGTAGGGCAGGTCGGAGCTTCCCGGAAAAAGGCCTGGCACCGGCAGACCGAGCATGCCGCGCGTGAAATCCTCCTCGGCGATCAGCACCATGCGGAAGATCTCGGAGATGGCGAGGGTGAAGAGGGCGAGATAGGGGCCGGAAAGCCTGAGCACCAGTGCGCCGATCAGCGCCCCAGTCACCACTGCCAGTCCGATGCCGACAATGATCGCGACCGGGAGCGGGAAGCCGAAGCGTTCGACGCACAGCGCCGAGGTATAGCCTCCCAGTGCTGCGAAGGCGACATGCGCGAAGGAGAACTGGCCGGCAAAGCCGGCGAGCAGCGCCCAGCTTGCCGCCAGCAGCGCATAGTACCAGGCGATAGCGCCGACATGCGTCCAGTATGGGCCGATACCGAGCAGCGGCAGGAGGATGGCGATCGCAAGCAGGATTGCCTGCGTCGCCCGGGAAAAAAGCGAGGAGCGTGTCATCGTTGCGCTCCTATTCCAGGCGCAGATGCGAGCGGCCGAAAAGGCCGGTCGGCCGCACGAGCAGCGTCACCACCAGGAGCAGCGCGCCGAAAGCCTGCGTGTAGGCGAGCGCGCGGTTCGGGTCGGGCAGGTAGCCGACGCCGAGTCCCTGGACGAGGCCAAGCAGGATGCCACCGGCGATGCTGCCGCCGACCGAGCCCATGCCGCCGAGCACGATGATGATGAAGGCCTGCACAGCCGGCAGGTCGCCCATCGATGGCGATAGCGCGAAGATCGGCGCGATCAGCGCTCCGGCACCGCCGGCCAGTGCCGAGCCGAGACCGAAAGCGACGGTGTACATGCGGCGCGGGTCGATGCCGATGACGGCGGCCGATTCCCGGCTCTGGCTGACCGCGTCGAGGGCTTGGCCAAGCGATGTCCGCTTGAGGAAAAAGGTAAGCCCGACCAGAAGCACCACGGCAGTGACCGCCGCGATCAGTCGGTCGTAAGGCAGGATCAGCGGACCGAGGATCAGCGCGCCGGTCATGAAGGAGGGCGGCGACTTGGCGAAGGGGCCGAAGACGACGAGACCGAGATTGGTCAGAAGGATGGTCAGGCCGAAGGTGACGATGATGGCGTATTCGTCCTTGCGCTCGACCTTGTCAGTGTACATGGGCGCGATCACCAGCCGTTCGAAGACCACGCCGAAGACGAAGAGCGCGACCATGGCACCGGCGACGCCGACAAGCGGCGGCGCGTGCAGTGCGGTGATGATGTAGTAGGAGGCGTAGCCGCCCAGCATGTAGAGCGAGCCGTGGCCGAAGTTGACCACCTTCAGCACCGAGAACACCAGTGTCAGCCCGGCGGCGGTCAAGGCGTAGATGAGGCCGATGACAAGGCCGTTGACGGCCAGCAGAAGAAAATAGCTCATGAGCGCGGATCGCCTGTTTTACGGGATGGGCGCATGGTGTGCCGGCGACCTTTGTCAGGCCGCCGGCTGCGATTGCCTCAGGGCAGGATCTTGTCCGTGGTCGCCCACTTTTCCGGATAGACGATCGCCGCGTCTCCGGGGTCCTGGTTCATCTCGGTGTACTGGATGATGGTGAAGGGCACGTCGATGAACTGGTGATAGGCCCAGTCCGGCGTCTTTGTGGTGGGGAAGCTGTAGGTGGCGTTGGTGCCTTCGTACTTGATCTCCTCCAGCGCCTTGACGATCGCGGCGCGATCGGCCGAACCGGCCTTCTTGATCGCCTCGACAACGACGCCGAATGTGTCGTAGGCCTCCATCGCCACGCCGGTTGGCTCGCGATCGTAGCGCTCCTTGAATGCCTTGGCGAAATTCTTGGCCTTGTCGTTCCACTGCGAAGTCGGCTGCGCGACATTGACGATCAAAAGGTTCTTGGCGCATTCGCCGTCGACTTCCCAGACTTCCTTCTGCAGAAGGCCGGAGGAGCCGATCAGCTTGGTCGCGGCCGTCGGCGCGAAGCCGAGCTGGCAGGCCTGCTTGACGAGCTGGTATTGCGCCTGGCCGGCTATGACCATCTGGATGGCGTCCGGTTTCGGGTCCTGGTTCATCAGCCGCAGGAGCGCGGGCGTGAAATCCTGTTGATTGAGGTCGATCGTCACCAACGTATGGGGCATCTTCTTGGCCTCAAGTTCGTCGGCGATGACCTTGGCGCCGCCCTGGCCGAAATCGGTGTTCTCGGCGATGATGGCGATGTTCTTGAAGTGCTCCGCCGACCAGTCGGCTGCCTTGACATAGACGAGCGAGTTGGACGGAGCGAGGCGATAGACCTCCGGGTACTGCTTGGCGGTGATGGCGTCGGACCAGACGTCGGTGCCGACCCAGGCGACGCCGTATTTGTGCGCCTCCTCAATTTCGGCCAGCGCGACCGAAGAATGGAATTCGCCGAAGATGGCGGCGACATTGTCCTTGGTGATGAGCCGGACCGCAGCGGCGCTGCCGTCCGCCGGCTGGCCCTTCGTGTCCTCGTAGGTTACGGCGATCTGCCGTCCCAATACGCCGCCGGCCTTGTTGACCTCGTCGACGCCGAGTTGCACCGCCCATTGCATCTCCTGGCCGCCCGAATAGTTGCCGGGCGGCGACAGCGGCCCGACCCAGCCGAGCGCGATAGGATCTTCAGCCAGTGCCGGCGCAACCGAGAACGGCAGCGTCGCCAGAGTGAGCGCGGTGACGCCCAGCCAGCATTCGAGCATACGTTTCATGCGAGTGTTCTCCCTGCTTCTGATTGGCTTTGATGAAACACTACACTCACTTTTCAGAAATTGAAATATTCATTGCAGTGCGAAAATCGTGAGCGTAAGCTCCCTTGCCATGTTGGAGTCTGCCTTCCGTTCGCGGCTGCTGGAAGCCTATGATGCGATGCCGCGCCAGTTGCGCGCGGCGGCGCAGTGGGTGCTCGACAACCCGCGCGATGTGGCGCTGCTTTCGATGCGGGAGCAGGCCAAGCGGGCGGGAGTCACACCGGCTTCCATGACACGGCTGGCACAGCGCATCGGTTTCGACGGCTACGACGGATTGCGCGATCTCCATGCCGAGACGCTGAGGCGCGGCGAGCCGGAATTCTCCGGCAAGGCCGAGGCGCTGGTCGCGCGTCGGCGACAGGGCGGGGACGGCGCCCTTGCGTTTGACCTGGCGCAGACGCTGGAGCGCCATATGGCGGCGCTTTGCCGGCCGGAGGCGGTCGACGCGGTGACCGGCGCGGCCGCGGCGCTTGCCGGGGCAGGGCGCGTCTACGTGCTCGGTTATCGCTCCAGCTATCCGGTCGCCAGCCATTTCGCCTATGTCTACGGCCTTGCGGGAGGCTCGGTCCGGTTGCTGGACGGTCCCGGCGGTACCGGTTCGGACGCCCTGCGGGAAGCGAAGAAGGGCGACGCGTTGCTGGCCGTGAGCGTAAAACCCTATACGCGCGCGGCGGTCGAACTCGCGGACTATGCGCTGGCCATGGGGCTCGACATCGTCACGATCACCGACAGTGTCGTTTCGCCGCTTGTCGCACGGGCGCGGGCGGCGGTCATCGTGCCCACCGAAAGCCCGTCCTTCTTCCACACCATGGCGCCAGCCTTCGCCGTCGCCGAAGCGCTTGCCGCCATGCTGGCGGCGTCGGCCGGGGAAAGCGCGCTGGAGGCCGTGCGTGTCATGGAACGCCAGTTCGAGAGCCTTTCCACTCACATCCGGGGCCGTCCGATCCCATGACCCATCTTCTGCATCGATCCATCGGGGGAAAATTGCCTGTCGCCGTCGGCGGCAAGGGCATCGAACTCTTCGACCGCGACGGCCGGGCCTATATCGATGCCTCCGGCGGCGCCGCCGTCTCCTGCCTTGGTCACGGCCATCCCGACGTGCTCAAGGCACTGCACGACCAACTCGACAGGATCGCCTATGCCCATTCGAGCTTCTTCACCACCGATGCGGCCGAGCAGCTTGCCGACCGTCTGGTCGCCGACGCGCCCGAAGGGCTTGGCCACGTCTACCTGGTCAGCGGCGGCTCCGAGGCGATCGAGGCCGCGCTCAAGATGGCGCGGCAGTATTTCGTCGAAAAGGGCGAGCCGCAACGCCGCCACATAATCGCCCGCCGGCAGAGCTATCACGGCAATACGCTCGGTGCGCTGGCCACCGGCGGCAACGAGTGGCGACGCAGCCAGTTCAGGCCGCTGCTGATCGAGACCCACCATATCGATCCCTGTTTCGCCTACCATTTCCAGCAGCCTGGCGAATCCGATGCCGATTATGCCGCCCGCGCCGCGCAGGCGTTGGAGGACAAGATCCTGGAACTGGGTGCGGACGAGGTCATCGCCTTCGTCGCCGAAACAGTCGTCGGCGCGACCGCCGGTGCGGTGCCGCCGGTCGCGGACTACCTGAAGCGTATCCGCGCGATATGCGACCGCTATGGCGTGCTGCTCATCCTCGACGAGGTGATGTGCGGCATGGGCCGCACCGGCACGCTGCATGCCTGCGAGCAGGAAGGCGTCGCGCCGGACCTCATGGCCATCGCCAAGGGACTGGGCGGCGGCTACCAGCCGATCGGAGCGGTCCTGCTCTCGGATGGAATCTTCGATGCCTTCGCCAACGGTTCGGGCTTTTTCCAGCACGGCCACACCTATATGGCGCACCCGATGGCGGCAGCCGCAGGACTTGCGGTGCAGGACGTCATTCGCCACGACAACCTGCTTGAGAACGTCCGGACCATGGGAGCGCACCTGTCGCGCCGGCTGAACGAGCGGTTTGGCAACCATCACCATGTCGGCGACATACGCGGGCGCGGCCTGTTCCAGGCGATCGAGCTGGTTGCCGACCGCAGCACCAAGGCACCGTTCGACCCTGCGCTGAAACTGCATGCGCGGATAAAACGGGAGGCGATGGCCAAGGGCCTGATGGTCTACCCCATGGGCGGAACGATCGACGGCCGGCTCGGCGACCATGTGCTCATCGCTCCGCCCTTCATCGCGACGGCCGGCGATATCGACGCGATCGTCGAACGGCTGGGCGATGCCGTCGATGCGGCGATGGAAGACGGTCAGGCGGTGTGACCGTGAACGTTCGTGGAGCGAGGTCCACCGCCGGGTTTGGGCGACGAGCGGAAAGGCGATGCCTTCACCATCTGGGCGCAGAATAGGGACCGGCCGGTCGAGGCGAACGACGAGGGGATGAAGGCCGGCGTGATCCCCGGCGGGCGCTGCGCGGTGCTGCGCTATCCCGGCAACACCAACAATCTCGAAACCGCCGCACTCTACCTCTATCGTGACTGGCTGCCGGACAGCGGCGAGGAAGCGCGTGACTTCCCGATCTGTTGTCAACGCCGGCTCTCGCCCATCGCGGAGATGCCGGCGCATGAAGTGGTCGTGGAATTGTTCCTGCCGCTGAAATAGCGCCCGCGAATGGCGGCTTGCGGCCCGCAAGAATTCTTTTGTCGGGCAGATGATTTACCTCAAAGGAGCGGCGAACTCATGTCGGCGATTGCCACCATGTTCTCACAATCGTTCTTCCACGGAACCAAAGCCGATCTGAACCCCGGCGACCTGATCGCCGTCGGCTACCAGTCCAATTTCGCCGAGGCCAAGCCGCTATCCTGGGTCTATTTCGCGAGCACGATGGATGCTGCGATCTGGGGTGCGGAACTGGCCGCCGGCAGTGGGCGAGAACGAATTTACGTCGTGGAACCAACGGGATCGATCGAGAACGATCCCAACCTGACGGACAAGAAATTTCCCGGCAATCCGACGCTGTCCTATCGTTCCCGCGACCCGCTCCGGGTCATTGCGGAAGTGACGAGGTGGCAAGGGCACCCGCCTGAGCGGCTACAGCAGATGAAGGACGGTCTCGTCCGCTTGAAGGCGGAGGGCGCCAAGATCATCGATTGAAATGATTGCGGAACGGCGGCTTGTTCCCTCGTGCAGCGCACTCGGCCTGTCATCGCGCCGTCACCTGGATATGATGAACAGCCGTGCCATGACAGCACGACACACTATGAGTCGCAAATCGGTGAGCGCCGCTACCTCTCACCGTCTATGAGCCGCTGATTTCGGAAGACGATTTCTCCGGTTCGCCGGCGACGCGCGATCTGACGGCCTTCAAGACGCGGACCGACCTGATCGTCGCCGACCGGATGACCACGGACCTCGCCGATGTCGCGGACAAGGTGTTCAGCCGCGATCTTTTCGGGGCCGACTGATCGGCCGTCGCTGAAAAGGCGAAACGCATGCCCGCCCGGACACCAATTCCAGAGTGCCGCATGCCTTGGAGCGGAGAGCGCCTTTCCATGACGACGCTCACGCATCATGCCGCTAGCCTCGGGCTGTCACGCGGCGTCGATTTCCCTGTGCGGCAGCACCCAGTCCGGGCGTGCGAAGTGGCAGGTATAGCCGTTCGGGATGCGCTCAAGATAATCCTGGTGTTCGGGTTCCGCTTCCCAGAAATCGCCGGCCGGTTCGACTTCCGTGACGACCTTGCCGGGCCACAGGCCCGAAGCATCGACATCCGCGATCGTATCAAGCGCGACGGCCTTCTGTTCGTCGCTGGTGAAATAGATCGCCGAGCGGTAGCTGGTGCCAATGTCGTTGCCCTGGCGGTTCAGCGTCGTTGGATCATGGATCTGGAAGAAGAATTCCAGCAATCGGCGATAGCTGGTCTTCGTAGGATCGAAAATGATCTCGATCGCCTCTGCGTGGGTGCCATGGTTGCGATAGGTCGCATTCGGCACGTCACCGCCCGCGTAGCCGACGCGGGTGGAGATCACGCCGGGCAGCTTGCGGATAAGATCCTGCATGCCCCAGAAGCAGCCTCCGGCCAGAACAGCGCGTTCGCTCGTCATCAGATATCCTCCATCTGGTTCAGATAGTCTGCATAACCCCGGCTTTCCATCTCGTCACGCGGCATGAAGCGCCGCGAGGCCGAATTGATGCAATAGCGCAGGTCGTCACGATCGGCAGAGCCGTTCGGAAAACGTGACCGAGATGGCTGTCACCATGGGTCGAGCGCACTTCTGTGCGGATCATGCCGTAGCTGTCGTCGCGCAACTCGTTTACGTTCGCGGGTTCGAAACGGGTCTCAGGCACGTGCGAGGGTGACGTCGACTTTCGGGCCGTTGCTGATGGTCTGATAGACGACGCAATAGCGCTCGGTCAGTTTCAGCAACTGGTCAAGCTTCTCCTGCCCGGCGTCGGTATCGACGTCGAAGCGGAGCCTGATTGCGGCGAAGCCGACGGGCGCATCCTTGGCGACGCCGAGCGTGCCACGGAAATCGAGGTCGCCCTCCGCCGATACGGTCGCGCCGCGCAGCGGGATTTCGAGCGCGGTGGAAACCGCTTTCAGCGTCACGCCGGCGCAGGCGACGAGTGCCTCCAGAAGCATGTCCCCGGAACAGAGTTCCAGCCCGCTGCCGCCGGTGGCGGGGTGCAGGCCGGCGACCGCCAGCGCACGGCCTGTCTCCACCTTGCAGGCGATGTTCTGGTCGTCGAGCGAGCCCTTCGCCTTCAGCGTCACCAGTCCCGCGTTCGGATCGTTGCGATAGCGTTCCTTGATCGGCGCCTGCATCGCACGCAGTTCGAGAGCGTCCATGTCGAAATCCTTTCTTTCGGTCGCGGCAAGCGGAAACCGTGACATTAGATGGAGTAGGTCTCCTGGGCCAGACGTTCCCGTATGGCGGTGGGCGAGGCGCGGTCCAGCGACCGGTCGAGCGAATCGAGGACCTGACGCCGGACGGCGTCGAACTCTTCCGAGCGCCGGTCTCGCGGGCGCGGCAGTCCTGTCGAGATCTCTTCGAAAATCCTGCCCGGACGCGGACGCATGACCATAATGCGGTCGGCCAGCGCGATGGCTTCATCGACGTCATGCGTGACGAGAATGAGGGTCGGTCTGGTGTCCGCCCACAGGGCAAGCAGGTGATCCTGAAGGTCGGCGCGGGTGAAGGCGTCGAGCGCGGAGAACGGTTCGTCAAGCAGCAGCACTTCCGGTCGCGGCACCAGGGCGCGGGCGATAGCGACGCGCTGCGCCTGCCCGCCTGACAATTCGCGCGGCCAGGCGTTGGCCTTGTCGGCAAGGCCGACACGCGCAAGCGCGGCGGCGACACGCTTTTCCCGCTCGGCTTTCGGCATATGTTCGATGCCGAAGGCGACATTGCCGGCGACGGTAAGCCATGGCAGGAGGCGCGGCTCCTGGAAGATCAGGCCGATCTTTTCATGCGGCGTGGTGATGGCCGTGCCGTCGAGCACGACACGTCCCTGGCTGGGCATATCGAGGCCGCAGATCGCCCGCAGCATGGTGGACTTGCCGCAGCCCGAACCGCCCACCACCGCGACGATCTCGCCAAGCGCGACCGACAGGCTGACGCCCTCCAGCGCGCGGACGCCGTTCGGATAGGTCTTGCCGACGTGATCGAGAACGAGCATGTCAGGCCGCCCCGTTGGGCGCGAAACGGTCTTCCCAGCGCAGGAATGGTCTTGTCGCGGCGACGATCAACCAGTCGGTAATCTTGCCCAGGATGGCGAAGGCGACGATGGCTGTGAGGATCTGCGCCGGCTTGCCAAGCTGCTGGCCGTCGATCAGCAGGTAGCCGAGGCCCTGCGAGGCGCCCATGAACTCGGCGGCGACGACAAACATCCAGCCGAGGCCGAGGCCTGATCTCAAGGCGACGACGTAGGACGGTAGCACTGCCGGCAGCAGGATGCGGCGCACCATCTGCGCGCCGGAAAGACGGAAGACGCGGCCGACCTCGACAATCTTGCGATCGACCGAAGCCACCGCGCCCATGACGCCGAGGTAGACGGGAAAGAACACGCCGACCGCGATCAGCGTGACTTTCGATGCTTCGAAAATGCCCAGCCACAGGATGAACAAAGGCACCCAGGCGATGGACGGGATGGCCCGCAGAGCCTGTAACGTCGGGTCGAGCAGACGGCTGAAGAAACCGGAATAGCCGGTGATCGCGCCCACCAGCGTGCCGACGGCGACGCCGGCGCCGAAACCGATGGCGACACGCGTCAGCGTGGCCAGCGCATGGCGCTGCAATTCTCCGCCATGCGCGAGTTGCAGGAACGTTTCCCAGATGACGGACGGCGGCGGCACCAGCCTGCCGGTAGACCAGCCAAGCCGCACCGCGAATTCCCAGCCGACGGCGGCAAGCACGGGCAGCAGAAACGCCAGGGCCGGTCCCTTGAGCCGATCAAGCAGGCTCCGGGACGGCGCTTGCCGAGGCTCCGTCGTCTCGGCGATGCCACTACTTTCCACGACAGCCATTGGAAGCCCGTGCTCTCCTCGTCACCCATCCCCATCGGTTGGAGTGGGCAGCGCCGGCCCAAAGTCAGTTCACGACCGGCACATAACCGTCGACAACCAGATCGTCGAGTGTCTTTTGCACGTCGATTCCTGCGTCGATGACGCCCGCTTTCTGCAGCGCGAGGCCGGCCTGAAGGATCGAGTCGCGCTGGGCCGCGCCGATGACGGCGTTGCTCAGGTCGGTGCGTTCCTTCAGCTGCTTGTCGGCGACGGCATCAGGCAGCTTTGCCGCCGCGACGAAGCTCGCCTTGAGTTCGTCGGGGTTGTCGAGCGCGTATTTGCGCGCCTTTTCATAGACGGCGAGCACCCGCTTCACGAGCTCGGGATACTGTTCCAGGAACTCCTGCCGGGTGCTGAGGATACCGTAGGTGTTGGCATCGGCGTTGCGATAGAAAAGACGGGCACCGTCGTTCAGCTCGACATTCGCCATCATCGGATCGAGCCCGGCCCAGGCATCGACATCGCCGCGGATCAGCGCGGTCGCACCGTCGGGATGCTGCAGCAGCACCGGCGTGATGTCCTGTTCGGTGAGACCGGCGCTCTGGAGCGCGCGGACCAGAAAAATGTGCGGATCGGTGCCGCGCGTGACGGCTACGGTCCTGCCCTTCAGGTCGGCGACACTGTTGATGCCGCTGTCCTTGGTTGTGACCAGGGCCGTCCACTCCGGCTTCGAGAAGACATAGACCGACTTGATCGGATTGCCGTTGATCTTGCTGACCAGCGCGGCGGCACCCGCGCTGGAGCCGAAATCGATGGAGCCTGCGTTCAGGAATTCGAGCGCCTTGTTGGAGCCCAGCGATTGCACCCAGTTGATCGAGATTTCGTCCTTGGCGAATTCCTCCTCGAGCCAGCCCTTGTCCTTGAGCAGCATCGAGACCGGATTGTATGTCGCCCAGTCGAGCGTGATGGCGTCGGGTTTATCGGCGGCGAAGGATGCGGCCGCAGGCAGAAGGCCGAGCGAAAGCGCAAAACCGAGAACAAAACGACGAGACACGGGTTTCAAGACCATTCCCCCACACGTTCAGGCGCGTCGGCGCCCCTGTTGATCGGCACGGACCAAAGGTCCGCCATCAGCACGCGGGAGAGATTTCGACCCGCGCTTTAGCTGCATTTGTTGAGCGCCCGCAAGCTGCATGCTCAAATCGGCGCTTCGACCAACTTATAGGCCGGCTCTTGTGCCGGGAAACCGGAACGGTTTGCTTTCTCTTCGCGAATGGGGAAAAAAAATTCCAAAACTCATGGGCGTCCGTTCTGGCTGCATCGATTGGAACTGACGGGACGGATTTGCGAACTTGTCGACACGGATGAAAGTCAGTGCCCGACATGAGCCGGCATGGCGTCAATTGGTTTTCATTACTTTGGGCTTGACTGCAAGTGTGTCATCGATAGGTTAAATCGTGGACATACCGGCCATTCCTGCCGGACGGCGCATTTGCCTCGCACGCCCCGCTCTCATGGCGCCGGCTGCGGGGCATTGTTGTTTTTGGGGCTTTGTTTGAAACGGCGTATCGAAATCGGCGTGCTTTATTCGCGCTCGGGCAACTACCGGCTCGTGTCGGAGGCCTGCCGCGCCGGCGTCATGAACGCGATAGCCGCCGTAAATGCCGACCCGGCGCTGCCGATCGAATTCGTCCCGGTCGAGCGTGATCCCGGCGCCAATATCGACTGCTATGCGTCGGGCTGCGCCGACATGTTGGACAACAGCTCCGTGCGTCACGTGATCGGCTGCGTCACTTCCTGGAGCCGCAAGGAGGTGATTCCGACCCTGGAACGGGCCGGCGGCACGCTCTGGTATGCCTGCCCCTATGAGGGGTTCGAGGCCAACGATCATGTCGTCTACATGCACGCCTGCCCTAACCAGCAGATCGTGCCGATGCTCGCCTATGCCGTTCCGCGCTTCGGCGCCAACGGTTTCCTGCTTGGCTCCAACTACATCTGGGGCTGGGAAACCAACCGCGTCGCGCGTGACCTGATCGCCGATGCCGGCGGCAAGGTTCTGGGCGAACGCTACCTGCCGCTCGGCGAGACCGATGTGTCGCGCCTCATTGCCGAGATCGAGGCGACGCGGCCCGATTTTATCCTCAACAATTTGATCGGTACCTCCTCGCACGCCTTCTTCCGCGCCTATGCCGAACTCGGCCGGGGCGATCCGCATTTCCGGCCGGAACGCTGCCCGATCCTGTCGTGCAACCTGACCGAATGCGAACTGCCGGCGATTGCCGGCTTTGCAGAAGGCCATCTTTCGGCCGGGCCCTATTTCCACGATGCCGAGGTGCGTGGCGGCGCCATGCCGGCTTCGTCGCTGGAGGCGGCCGCGGCGGCTTGCGTGCAGACGCTGGCGCAGATCCTTTCGATCGAGCCGGATGCCGGCTGGTCCGATCTGCCGCGTATCTTCGCGGAAAACACATTTGTCAGTTCGCTCGGCGAGATCGCCATCGATCCGCAGACCCAGCACGCGACGTTGCCCGTCGCCATCGGCCGCGTCGAAGGCGAGGCGTTCCACACGATCAGCCTGACGCGCGCCGTCGCGCCGGACCCCTATCTGTCGCGCTATGACCGCAATGCGGTCTTTCCGCGCCCGAGCCTCAGGGTGGTCTCGTGAGCCGGGCGACCCGTATCCCCAATCTCGGCGGCGCCAAGGCCTTCGTGCTGCATCGCCCGCATCCGACAGTTCAGGCGATCAGCCGCCAGCTTACGGCGATCGGTCTTGAGGTTCACGACTGCTGGCCAGAACTGCCGGCGGACGTGCTCGCTGGCGATTTCGTCTTCTTCGACGTCGACATGGGCTTTGACGGTCAGTTCCCATGGAAGCCGGGCGAAGCGCCCATGCCGCTGATCGCGCTGATCGGCTCGGAAGCGCCGGGGCGGATCGAATGGGCGCTCTCGCACAATGCCGATGCCCAGCTCATCAAGCCGATCGGCAATTCCGGCGTCTACAGCGCCCTGCTGATTGCACGCCAGGCGTTCGAGGCGAGGGCGCGGCTGGCGGCGGAGATCGCGGCGCTCGAGGCACGCATCGGGGAGCGGCTGACCATCGTGCGCGCGGTCGCGGCGCTGCGCGGCCATGGCACGACGGAAGAACAGGCCTTCAGGCAATTGCGCTCGATGGCGATGAACTGGCGGGTCAGCGTCGAGGAAGCGGCTCGGCGCATCATGGCGACGGCAGAGGAGGCGGGGCGTGACGAATCCCACCGTGCCTGATCTCGCTTCGCCCGCCCTTTCGGCAGGGAGCCAGCCGCCGGCGAAGCCGCGGCCCGGCGTGCTCAGGCGGCTGGTGAAGCGCCGGCTGGCCGTGCTCGGCCTTGTCATCATCGCGATCACCGTGCTCGGCGCCATTTTCGCGCCATGGCTGACCGCCTTCGGGCCGGACGAGCAGTTGTTCGACGGGCTGACCCTGTCGGGCGAGCCGCTGCCGCCCAACGTCACCTATTGGCTCGGTTCCGACCTGCTCGGCCGCGACCTGCTCACCCGTATCCTCTACGGTGCGCGCACTTCGTTGTTCATCGGTGTCGTCGCCAATGGCACGGCGCTGGTGATCGGCACGCTGATCGGCGTCACCGCCGGCTATCTGAGGGGCTGGATCGGCGGCGCCCTGATGCGCTTCACCGACCTGATGATGGCGTTTCCGGCACTGCTCCTGGCCATCTGCCTCGCCGCCGTTTTCGAGCCGAGCCTGTGGATCGTCGCACTGGTGATCGCGCTGGTGAACTGGGTGCAGACGGCGCGCGTGATGTTCACGCAGACCAGTTCGCTGGTCGAGCGGGAATTCATCGCCGCCGAGCGTACCATCGGCGCCAGCGGCGCGCGCATTCTGTTCAAGCATATCCTGCCGCATCTCGTCCCCACCATCATCGTGTGGGGAACGCTCGGCATCTCGACCACAGTGCTGCTCGAAGCGACGCTGTCATACCTCGGCATCGGCGTGCAGCCTCCGACGCCGTCCTGGGGCAACATCATCTTCGAGAACCAGACCTATTTCCAGGCGGCGCCCTGGCTGGTCTTCTTCCCCGGCATCGCCATCCTGGCGCTGGCGCTCGCCTTCAACCTCGTCGGAGACGCGCTTCGCGACATCCTCGACCCAACGCAGAGGGGGAGGGAATAATGCAGCGACAGGAACCAGCGGGAGGCCGGCCATGATCGCCTATCTCGGCCGCCGCATCGTCCAGTCCGTGCTGATCCTGCTCGGCATCTCGATCATCACCTTTGCGCTGCTCTATCTGCTGCCGGCGGATCCGGTGCGCCAGATCGCCGGCCGCAGCGCCACGCCGGCGACGGTGGAAAGCATCCGCCGCCAGCTCGGTCTCGACCAGCCGTTCCTCGTCCAGTACGGGCGCTATCTCGCCAACCTTCTGCACGGCGACCTCGGCCGCTCCTACATCCAACGTTCGGAGGTCTCCCAACTCATCATCTCGCGCCTGCCGGCGACGCTGCTTCTGATGGTTGGCGCGATCGTGTGCGAACTGCTGATCGGCCTCACCATGGGGCTGGTGGCAGCCGTACGGCGCGGCTCGCGCACCGACAACTCGCTGATGGTCGCCTCCTTCGTCGGCGTCTCGGCGCCGCAGTTCGTCGTCGGCCTGCTTCTGCTCTACGTCTTCGCGGTGCGGCTCTCCTGGTTCCCGATCGGCGGCTACGGCACGTTCCGCCATCTCGTCCTGCCTTCGCTCACCGTCGGTATCATGGGCGCCGGCTGGTACGCGCGCATGATGCGCTCGTCGATGGTCGACGTGCTGCACCAGGACTATATCCGCACCGCCCGCGCCAAGGGACTCGGCCGGCTGAAGGTGCTGCTGGGCCACGCGCTGCCCAACGCGATCCTCCCCATCGTCGCCATGGTGGGCATCGACATAGGCATCCTCATGGGCGGCATCGTCGTGGTGGAAAGCGTGTTCGGCTGGCCCGGCATCGGCCAACTCGTCTGGCAGGCGATCCAGCGTGTCGACATCCCCATCATCATGGGCGTGACGCTGGTTTCGGCGCTCGCCATCGTGCTCGGCAACCTGCTTGCCGATCTGATCGCACCATTCATCGATCCACGCATAAAACTCAGATGACCAAGGGAAGGGAACGCCAATGAAGAAATATCTCGTCTCCACCGTCGCCGCGGCGGCGCTTTTGTTCGGGGCTGCCACAGCCATGGCCCAGGACGTCGATCCCAACGCCAAGCAGGGCGGCGAAATCGTCATCACCTACAAGGACGACGTGGCCACCCTCGACCCGGCGATCGGTTACGACTGGCAGAACTGGTCGATGATCAAAAGCCTGTTCGACGGCCTGATGGACTACAAGCCCGGCACCACCGAGCTGGTTCCGGACCTCGCCGAGAGCTACGAGATCTCGCCGGACGGCACGACCTTCACCTTCAAGCTGCGCAAGGGCGTCAAGTTCCACAACGGCCGCGAGATGACGGCCGAGGACGTGAAGTATTCCATCGACCGCGTCGTCAACCCGACAACCCAAAGCCCCGGCCAGGGCTTCTTCGCCTCGATCAAGGGCTACGAGGAGGCCGCCGCCGGCAAGGCCGACGGGCTTTCGGGCATCACCGTCGTCGACCCGCTAACCATCAAGTTCGAGCTGACTCGGCCGGACGCCACCTTCCTGCATGTCATGGCGATCAACTTCAGCCATGTCGTGCCGAAGGAAGAGGTGGAAAAGTGGGGCGCCGACTTCGGCAAGCACCCGGTCGGCACCGGCGCCTTCAAGCTGGGCGAATGGACGCTCGGCCAGCGCCTCGTCTTCGAGCGCAACGCGGACTACTGGCACAAGGGCCTGCCGCATCTCGACAAGATCACCTTCGAGATCGGACAGGAGCCGATCGTGGCGCTGCTGCGCCTGCAAAAGGGCGAGATCGACGTGCCCGGCGACGGCATCCCGCCGGCCAAGTTCCAGGAGGTCATGAACGATCCCGAGCAAAAGGCGCGCGTGGTCGAGGGCGGCCAGCTGCATACCGGCTACGTCACCATGAACGTCAACATCCCGCCCTTCGACAACGTCAAGGTGCGCCAGGCGGTCAACATGGCGATCAACAAGGACCGCATCGTCCAGCTCATCAACAACCGCGCGGTGCCGGCCAACCAGCCGTTGCCGCCGTCGATGCCGGGCTATGCCAAGGACTACAAGGGATACCCCTATGATCCCGCCAAGGCCAAGGAACTGCTGGCCGAGGCCGGGCACGCGGACGGCTTCACGACGGACCTCTACGTCATGAACACCGATCCGAACCCGCGCATCGCGCAGGGCATCCAGCAGGATCTCGCCGCCATCGGCATCAAGGCCAACATCCAGGCGCTGGCGCAGGCCAACGTCATCGCCGCCGGAGGCGAGAAGGAGGGCGCGCCGATGATCTGGTCGGGCGGCATGGCCTGGATCGCGGACTTCCCGGACCCGTCCAATTTCTACGGCCCGATCCTGGGTTGCGGCGGTGCGGTGCCGGGCGGCTGGAACTGGTCGTGGTACTGCAACGAGGACCTCGACAAGAAGGCTGCCGAAGCCGACTCCATCGTCGATCCCGCCAAGCAGGAAGAGCGCAACAAGATGTGGAGCGACATCTACGTGAAGATCATGGAAGACGCGCCGTGGGCACCCGTCTTCAACGAGCAGCGCTTCACGCTCAAGTCCGCGCGCATGGGCGGCGACGACAGCCTCTATGTCGATCCGGTCCACATTCCGATCAACTACGACAATGTGTATGTGAAAGATGTGCAATAACTGCAACTACACCATTCACGGACGCCACCATCACTTCGGCTGGGACAACTCGTTTGTCCCGGCCGAGAAGGTCGCGCCCGGCTCGACCATCCACTTCGAGTGCCTGGATTCGTCTGGCGGGCAACTGACGTCCGAAAGCACGGTGGCCGACATCGCCGCCCTCGATTTCGGCAAGATCAACCCCGTTACCGGACCGATTTATGTCGACGGGGCGGAGCCGGGCGACGCGCTCAAGGTGACGATCGAGCAGTTCAAGCCGTCGGGCTTCGGCTGGACGGCGAACATCCCCGGTTTCGGCCTGCTTGCCGACGACTTCAAGGAGCCGGCGCTGACGATCTGGAAATACGATCCGTCGTCGCTGGAACCGGCGCTGTTCGGCAGACAAGGCCGCGTGCCGCTGAAGCCGTTCGCCGGCACCATCGGCAACGCGCCGGCGGAAAAGGGGCTGCATTCGGTCGTGCCGCCCCGACGCGTCGGCGGCAATCTCGATATCCGCGACCTCGCCGCCGGCACCACGCTCTACCTGCCGGTGGAAGTGGCGGGGGCGCTGTTCTCGGTCGGCGATACCCATGCCGCGCAGGGTGACGGCGAGGTTTGCGGCACGGCCATCGAAAGCCCGATGGACGTGGTGCTGACACTCGATCTGGTGAAAGGCGCCAATTTGAAGACGCCGCGCTTCACCACGTCGGGGCCGGTGACGCGCCATCTCGACGCCAAGGGCTACGAGGTGACGACGGGCATCGGAGCCGACCTGATGGAAGGCGCGAAAAGCGCCGTCGCCCAGATGGTCGACCTGCTGGCCGGCCGCTACAAGCTGGACCCGGTCGACGCCTATATGCTGGTGTCGGTATGCGGCGATCTGCGTATCAGCGAGATCGTGGACATGCCGAACTGGGTGGTGTCGTTCTACTTCCCGCGCTGCGTGTTCGAATGAACGCAGGCGCTGCCGCAAACGTGACCGGAACGGCCGCGGCTCGATCCGCCGCAGCCGCCCCGGTGCTCGACGTATCCGGCCTGACGATTGCCGTGCGCGGCGAGGACGGCGAGCGGGAGGTCGTTTCCGATCTCTCCTTCACGCTGGCGCGCGGCGAGACGCTGTGCATCGCCGGCGAGTCCGGTTCAGGCAAGTCGATGACGTCGCTCGCCGTCATGCGGCTGTTGCCGAAGCCGGCCGCGCGGATCGCTGCCGGCAGGATCGGCTTTGCCGGCGAAGACATAGTGGGACTTGACGAGCGGGCCATGCAGGGGATCCGCGGCAACCGCATCGCCATGATCTTCCAGGAGCCGATGACCTCGCTCAACCCGGTGCTGTCGATCGGGCGGCAACTGATCGAAGCGATCGAGACGCATACCGATCTTTCGCGCGGCGAGGCGCGCCGGCATGCCGTCGAATCGCTGAAGGCGGTGCGCATTCCCGAGGCCGAAAGCCGGCTGAAGCAGTATCCGCACGAGCTTTCCGGCGGCATGCGCCAGCGCGTCATGATCGCCATGGCGCTGGCACTGAAGCCCGACGTGCTGATCGCCGACGAACCCACCACCGCGCTCGACGTCACCGTTCAGGGTGAGGTTCTGGAACTCTTGCGCGATCTGCAGCGCCGCCACGGCACCAGCATCATCCTCATCACCCACGACATGGGCGTCGTCGCCGAGATGGCCGACCGCGTCATCGTCATGCGCAACGGCCGCATGGTCGAGCAGGGCAAGGTCGGCGATATTTTCGCGGCGCCCCGGGAAGTCTATACCCGCGAGCTTCTGGCCGCCGTGCCGCGCATGGGCAGCGGTGCCGCGAGCCGGGAGCAGGCCGCGCCCTCCGAATCCGTCACCGACGACATCGCCACCGTTCGCGACCTTACCGTGCGCTTCGACAGGCGTAGCGGCTTTTTCAGCCGGGTCACCCATCGCGTTCATGCCGTCGAGGGCGTCTCCTTCGGCATCTGTCCCAACGAGACGCTGGCGCTTGTCGGCGAATCCGGCTGCGGCAAGTCCACCACCGCCAAGGCGATCGCCGGGCTGGTGCCGTTCACCGGCTCGATCTCCGTCAACGGGCGCGATTTCACCGGCCTGTCGGGCGAAGCGCTGAAGGCGGTCAAGCGCGACGTGCAGATGATCTTCCAGGATCCCTATGCCTCGCTCGATCCGCGCATGCGCGTCGGCGACCTTGTCGCCGAACCCATGTTGATCCACGGCATCGGTTCGGCGTCAGAGCGGCGAGAGCGGGTGGCGGCGCTGTTCGAGCGCGTCGGCCTGAAGCCCGATCAGATGGAGCTTTACCCGCACGAGTTCTCCGGCGGCCAGCGTCAGCGCGTTTGCATCGCGCGTGCGCTGGCGCTGCGGCCGAAGTTGATCATCGCCGACGAAAGCGTGTCGGCGCTCGACGTTTCGGTGCAGGCAAAAGTGCTGGAACTGCTGAAAGAATTGCAGACCGAGTTCGGCATCGCCTACCTGTTCATCTCGCACGACATGGCCGTGGTCGAGAACATCTCGGATCGTGTCGCGGTGATGTTTCTCGGCCAGATTGTCGAGATGGGTACGCGAGCCCAGGTCTTCGGCAATCCACGCCATCCCTACACGAGGCGGCTGATCGAAGCCGTGCCGATCCCGGACCCCGTCCGGCGGCGCGGCAACTTCGCCCGACTGGTGAGCGAAATCCCGAGCGTGACGCGGCCGCTCGGGAACGAGCCGGAAAAATGGCCGCTGGTCGATGTCGGCAACGGCCATCTGGTCGTGGCGGAGGCCGGTTAGAAGACCGCGCGCAATGCGCCCCTATCGAGGCGGACTTGCGGCCCCTGCTTCTAGCGAGAAATCAGGCACTTGGCGGCGGATCGTCGAATGCACGCGACGAGCAGGTCGAGGGTGGCGGTGCCCAGACGCCAGTAGTGCAGATACAGTGGGACCACCAACCGGGAACGGGGCGCGATTGCCACAAGGTCGCCGCCGGCAATTGCCTTCGATGCCATCAGGGTGGGAACAACGGCCCATCCCATTCCCTCTACCGCGGCTGCAAGGATGGCATTCGAATCCGGCAGATAGTGGACACGGGCCGTCCCCTCGATCGGCTTCATCTGTTCGGCAACGCGTTGTGAAAGCGAATCCGAGTATTCGAACATGAGGACAGGGCAGCCGTCTCTCGGTCTTCCAGCATCGTCAAACCATGTCTCAAGAAAAGCAGGGGTGCGCGTGTGGGCGAATCTTGCCGCATAGGTCTAGGTCACATACCCATAAACGGGATTCCCAATATGAGGCGGTTGTGATTCCCTTCCTGCATGAGGCAGGAGGTGGTCATGGCACGTTTCGATCTGACGGATTTCGAGTGGTCGGTGATCC
>Ga0182738_1001202_pt1 | contig 33069 bp, 30 predicted proteins | sample eDN5th30CBELigMG_FD_128876 | JGI IMG/M metagenome (GOLD analysis project Ga0182738, IMG submission 128876) | Enriched Miracle-Growth compost microbial communities from Emeryville, California, USA - eDNA 5th pass 30_C BE-Lig MG (version 2)... ...
CTGGACGGCGGCATGGCTGAGTACTGCTTGGTATCTGCCCCCCAGCTCATCGCACTGCCGGATCAAGTCAGCTACGAAGACGCCGCAGCCCTGCCCGTGGCCTATGGCACTGCGCACCGCATGCTGATCACACACAACACCGTCAAAGCGGGTGACCGCGTAGTCGTGCTGGGCGCAAGCGGTGGCGTCGGCACAGCATGCGTCATCCTGGCTAAATTGCTGGGCGCGGAAGTCATCGCGTGCGCAGGCAGCGATGCAAAAGGCGAACAACTGCGAAAAGTCGGCGCTGATCACGTCATCAACTATCGCGAAACCGATTTTTCGAAATGGGCCATTGCCCAGTATGGCAAACCGCAACGCCGCACCAACGAAGGCGGCGTCGATGTCGTCATCAACTTCACGGGCGGTGACACGTGGGTGCCATCGCTGAAATGTCTGAAACGTGGCGGCACGTTGCTCGTATGCGGTGCGACCGCAGGCCACGATCCGAAAGAAGATCTGCGCTATGTATGGAGCTTTGAACTGAATATCAAAGGCTCGAACAGCTTCTACGACGACAACCTGAAAGCGTTGTTGGACATGGTCGCCGATGGCAGCGTCAAACCCGTCATCGACCGCGTGGTGCCGTTGGAGCAAGCCGCAGAAGGGCTCGCACTGATCCGCGACCGCGAAGTGCTGGGCAAAGTCATCGTCACCCCCTGACCGCCCGCGACTCTTATTTCTGATTATCTTTTATCGAAAACACCATGAGCGAAACCACACTCCCCAGCACAGAAGATGTCCAGGCACGATTGCGTCGTGGCCCCTATCATGAATGGCTCGGCATCGAGGTCATTTCGGTATCCGAAGGCGAGATCGAGTTGTCGGCCAAATGGCGCGAAGAATGGGTTGTCAATCCGGAAGGCGGCTACACCCATGGCGGCATCTTGGCTGCACTGGTGGATCTGACGGCGGACTGGGCGCTTGTGTCCCAGACCGGTCGCGGCGTTCCCACCATCGACCTGCGGGTGGATTACCACCGTGCGGCGCTGCGCGGTGATCTGCGCACCAAAGGCAAGGTCATCAAGTTCGGATCGCAGGTCTCGATTGCCGAAGCCTATGTCTACGATGCCGATGGCAGGCTGCTGGCCAGCGGTCGGGGTGCCTACTCTACCGCCAAACCCAAGGCGTGATATCCCGGCACGCCCAGGGCCAGGTGGCCGGGCGTGCCAATTTGATTGATATCTCACTTTCAACTGTCAAGCAGTCCGTATCATGACTACTCTGAAGAACCTGGGCGATCTGATTGACCCGCAAGCCGACCCGCAGCAAATCGCCCTGATCGGACTGCACGGCGACGTGGAATCCAACGAGACTGCGAGGCACTATACCTATGCCGATGTCGAGGACCTGGCACGCGGAGTTGCGCAGGCCCTGCGCTCGCAAGGTTTTCAGACAGGTGACCGCATCGCCATACTCGCCGCGAACTCCGTACCCTATATCGCGACGGTGCTCGGTATCATGCGGGCCGGCATGATCGCCGTGCCGGTCAACTTCAAGTTTCCCCCGGCGTTGATCGACTATGTGTTAAAGGACAGCGGTGCACGCCTGATCTTGCATGATCAGGCACGCGCGGCAGCTATTCCGAATGATATTGCCCACATCGGACTCGATACTCCCGCGTTCGATGCTTGGCGCGTAGCGGGTGATACGCCCTCATATCCACCAGAGCATGACGACACGGCGCTCATGCTCTATACATCGGGCTCCACCGGCAAACCCAAAGGCGTGCGTTTATCCCATGCCGGCCAGTGGTGGACCGTGCAAGCCCGGCGTATAGCCACACCGCTCGCCTCCGAGCGCGCACTGATTGCTGCGCCGCTCTATCACATGAACGCGTTGGCGCTGGCCTTTTTGTCGTTGGCGTGCCATGCCACCACCGTGCTGCTACCTCAATTCACCGCCGCCGCTTATATCGACGCTATCAGCACCTATCGCTGCACATGGTTGACCGCGGTACCGCCGATGATCGCGATGATGCTGCGAGAGCGCGACATGCTTGCTGATGCGGACCTCACATCGGTGAAGGTCATCCGGATGGGCTCAGCACCGGTCAGTGCAAGTTTGCTCACGCAAATTCATGCGATCTTTCCGGCAGCGCGCGTGATCAACGCCTTTGGCACCACCGAAGGTGGTCCCGTCGTATTCGGTCCCCATCCCACCGGCCTGCCTACGCCGGCAATGTCGGTCGGTTATCCTCATCCGTCAGTTTCGGTGCGATTGATGCCAGGCCCCGACGACGGCCCGGATCAAGGCATCCTGACGCTGCGCAGTCCTGGCCTGATGCAGGGATATCATCAGCGCCCCGATCTCGCCGCCCCCTTCACAGCTGACGGCCATTACATCACCGGCGACGTGTTTCGCCGGGACGCAGAGGGCTTCTACTATTTTGTCGGCCGGCGCGACGATATGTTTGTCAGCGGCGGAGAGAACATCTATCCCGGAGAAGTCGAGAAAATGCTTGAACAACACCCCGCCGTTCAGCAAGCGGCGGTGGTCCCCGTCGAGGATGAAATCAAAGGAACCAAACCTGTCGCGTTCGTTGTCTTGCGTGCCGGCCAACAAGCCGACACTGAACAAATAAAACAATACGCGCTGGCCAATGCGCCTGCTTATCAACATCCACGGCAAGTCTGGTTTGTCGAAGCCCTGCCACTAGCCTCCACCAACAAGATCGATCGACATCAGTTGTTGGCCGAGGCAACCAAACGCCTGGATCAGGGCTCACTACTGACAAATTGACAGTCCGCGATTGCACCGTCGGCACAACAACAGTCGCTCCCGCCTATTACTGAGGCGTTTTGACATTCGAGGATTCACTATGCGTTTTACGTTAATCAGCCTGGTTGCCGCTTTTGCTGCCATCGCGCCGTTTTCCGCCGCGCAGGCGCTGGACGAGGTCACGGTCGCCTTGGCCATTCCGCCCGCCGTGCATGACGGCGCACCGTATGCCGCCGCACAAGAACTCGGGTTCTTCAAGCAAGAGAACCTGGAAGTCAAAACCATCGTTTTTCAGGGCGCGGGCGCATTGTTGCCGCAGGTCGCCAGCAAACGCGTGACATTCGGCTATCCAACGTCAGAGCCGGTTATTTCCAGCTACTTCAATGGCAAAGACACGCTGCCACTACGCTATTTCTATAACGGCGTTCCCACCAATACGATGGAATTCGCGGTCTTGGCTGATTCACCAATCAAGACCATCGCCGATCTGAAAGGCAAGCAGATCGGCGTAGGCGCGCTCACGTGGGGGACGATCCCGGGCGGGCGCGCGGCCCTGCGCACGGCAGGTCTGACGCCAGGAAAAGATGTCGAATATGTCGCGGTCGGAGCACTAGCCTCCGGATTTCAAGCGCTGAAATCCGGCCGTATTGACGCATTGAATTTCAATAGCAGTTGGGACGACATGCTGGAAATGTCTGGCACAAAGATTCGTCGTATTGCTTATCCCGAGGTGTTCAGTGAAACCGCCGGCAATGGATTCATCACACACACGGACAACTTCCGCGATCATCCTGATTTACTGGTGCGTTTTGCACGCGCTTACACCAAAGCCCAGATCGCTTGCCAGACCAATCCGAAATATTGCGTTCAAGCCTTTTGGCGCGCCAATCCCCAAGCGAAACCCGCTGGCACGGATCCAGACCGCGCCCTCGCCGACGCCACCACGCTATTGTCGCGACGTCTTGATCGCGTGCTCAACAAAGCCGATGGGACACCCCGCACGCCAGGTCGATACGATCTAAAGGCCATTCAGGCCGGGATTCAAGCCATGGCCGACGCGGGCGAATATCCCTCTGCTGACGTGCCGGTCAACAACATTTTTTCAAACGATCTGATCTCGCAAATCAACGATTTCGATGCTGAAGCGGTACGCCAGCAAGCGCGGAGCGCCAAATGAGTCAACCCCACCTTGAGGTCAACCCCATTGACGCCGCCGTCGATGTTCGCAGACAGATTCGATTGACCGGATTTCAACCCGGCTCCGTACAAATCGTCGCGACCTTGACGCATCCTGATGGCAGCACTTGGCGCAACGCGGCGGAATTTGCCGTGGGTGACGATGGCAGCGTGGATCTGGACACGCAATCACCGCAACAAGGCGACTGGGAGACGGCCGATGCGATGGCAGCCATCTGGTCACTGCAACGTCAGTCACCTCCGACTGATGCCGCCCGCTCCGAAGAAACCGATACCCTGATCGTGCAGCTAACGGCCTGCAATGATCAAGGTCAGGCCGCGCATGCGCAACTCGTACAGCGCTTTATCGTCGACGGAGTCACCCGCCGCGAGATTTCCGAGTCCGGACTGATCGGTACGCTATTCACACCCGCCTCCCCCGGACCCCATCCCGCCATCATCGTCATGAATGGTTCCGGTGGGGGAATCCCCAGGCAGCGTGCCGCGCTCTATGCCGCCCATGGCTACACGGCACTGGCGTTAGGCTACTTCAAAGCGCCAGGCCTGCCCGACAGCATTGGGGACATGCCGCTTGAGTACTTCGAGCGTGCCCTGGCCTGGGTGCACCAACAACTACAGCCGGCGAACGGCTTTGTCGCCATCACCGGACAGTCTCGCGGCGGTGAGCTTTCGCTACTCTTGGCATCGCGTTTTCCCGACCAAATCAGCGCGACGATCGCCTACGTTCCCAGCTCTGTCATTCACGGAACCCTGCGTGCGGGGCGGCCGGGCCAGGCCCCCGACGCACCCGTGTGGACCTGGCAAGGCAAAGCGCTGCCTAACGTCTGGCAAGACAATCCGCAAGCGGACTGGGCCGCGTTCCATCAACGCCCCTCAAACGGCGAGCCGGTGCGACAGGAACCAGCGTTTCATACGCCCATGCGAAATCCACATGCCGTGGCCGCCGCTCGCATCCCCGTTGAGCAAATCGAGGGACCTGTCATGTTGATTTCGGGTACGGATGATGGGTTCTGGCCATCCGCCTGGTACAGCGAGCAGATCGAAAAGACGCTTCGCGAACATCACCATCCCTGGCCGGTCGAACATGTCCGCAATGACGCGGCGGGCCACGCGATTGGCCTACCGAATCTGCCGACGACCTTGATCGCCAAGCCACACCCCGTCGCGCAAGTCGTCTTGTCTGGCGGCGGCACACCCGCGGCCAATGCACGCGCCAATGCGCGATCCTGGTCCCGTGTCCAGGATTTTCTGCGCACTGCAGCAAGCGTGCACCAGAACACCCCAGCCGGCATCACACGCGACACTACGAAGGGATCGCAATGAGTGCCAGCCTGAATCTGAACGGCGTCGGGCTGACCTACCCCACTCGCAACGGTACTATTGAGGCCTTGCAAGACATCACGCTGCAAATCGAAGCCGGCGAATTTGTAGCCGTGCTGGGCCCCTCTGGTTGCGGCAAGTCGACGTTATTAAAGCTGGCGGCAGGTCTATTGCCTGCCACTGACGGAGAGCTGTATCTGGGAGAAGGACGTATTACCCGTCCCAGCCGCCGAGCGGGCGTCGTCTTTCAAAAACCGAATCTCCTGCCGTGGAAGACCGTCTTGCACAACGTGTTGTTGCCTGCGACCACGCTAAAGCTACCGGCGGAACCTGCTCAACAGCGTGCCCGGGAATTATTGGAGCTCGTCGGTCTGGCGGGTTTTGCCAACAACTATCCTTACGAGCTTTCTGGCGGCATGCAGCAGCGCGTGGGCATCGCTCGCATGTTGCTGCCCGATCCAGACCTGCTATTGATGGATGAACCCTTCGCCGCACTGGACGCGTTGAGCCGCGAAGCCCTGACATTGGAACTCCAACGTATCTGGAGCACGCAAAAAAAATCTGTGCTCTTCATCACCCATAGCATTCCGGAAGCCGTCTTTCTAGCCGATCGCATCCTCGTCATGTCGCCTCGCCCTGGGCGCATCATCGAAGACTATCGTCCCGATCTGCCGCGGCCGCGCACGCTGGAAACGCTGAACGATGCCGACTTCACTGCCGCCTGCCATCACTTGCGACGCCATTTCACTCATGCTCAAGCGACTTGATATCACTGCGTTTCTCTACCCGCTCATCAGCTTGGCCGCATTGGTCTTGGCATGGCATTTCGCCATCGAGATCTTTACGATTCCAGACTATCTCCTGCCACCGCCGGCATCGGTGTTTTCCGCGCTGTACCGTGGCTTGATTTCCGGGGAACTCTGGCCGCATATCGCGACAACGCTCGGCGAAACCCTAAGCGGCTATGTAATCGGCTGCGGACTGGCCGTGCTCATGGGCGCATTATTGGCAGAATCACGAACCTTTGAGCGGTTTTTCTATCCCTTGCTCATCGGCCTGCAGGCCATGCCCAAGGTCGCACTGGGACCCATCATTCTCGTCTGGTTCGGCTTTGGCATGGCGTCCAAGATCGTCCTGGTCGCGCTTGTCTGCTTCTTTCCGCTATTTGTGAATACGGTCAACGGCATCAAGCGCACTGACCCTGAGTTGCTGGATGCATGCCGCGCATTCTCCGCCTCGCGTCTGTACCTGCTGCTGCACGTCAAGCTGCCGGCTGCATCGGGCGAGATTTTTTCAGGTCTGCAAATCGGCGTCTCACTTGCCCTGATCGGGGCTGTCGTTGGCGAGTTCCTCTCTGCGCAAGAAGGCCTGGGCTATTTGATCGCATCCGCCTCCGTCAGCATGAGCTTGGCCACGATGTTCGCCGGCGTGCTGTTGCTGGCGGTCATCGGGCTGACCGGATCGTTAATCATGCGAGCCGTACACCGGCGTGTCGTGTTCTGGGAGGCCAGGTCCGAAAAATCCGGACGGTGATCTGAGTCGGCCCAACTCGGGCCGGGATACCACCGTCACACCATGGGGCTGTCAGGAAATGTCTTGCCCCACGTGCGCGCGCACCGCTTTCTGTACACGCTTTAAATTCCCGGACGCCATGGCATCGACAATATCGAAGTGCTCTTTCGCCGACTGCACGATTCGCTGATGGGTGACCCATTCCCGGGCAGGCGCGGCTGGACCGCGTTTGCGCAGTTCGTAAATCAACGCTACCAGCTCTCGATTGCGACACAGATCGTACATGGCCGTATGAAATGCCATGTTGACCTCGTATAGCTCCAATACCGTACCCGAGACCAGCAGGCGTTGGAAACGGTCGGCCAAGCTGCGCAGCTCGGCCAGTTTGGCTTTGGTGATGTGCGGCATCAGGTCTTCGACTGCTGCCACCTCGAGCAGTTTACGTATCTCGCGAACCTGTTCGTCACGCGTCACATCCCGCTCAAATACGTGGTAGCCGCGATTTGGGACATGGCTGATCACCCGCGTGCTCGCCAACTGATCCAGCGCACGGCGAACCTCAAGACGGGTCGCATCGTAGCGTTCTTGCAAATCGATCTGTTTCAGCCAGGAGCCCGCGCTGAATACCCCGGCCTGGATATCCTGCGCAATACGGTCGGCTAGATCGACTTTTTCTCCAACCGATTTGGCCATCGGCTACTCCCGCGATTTCCTAAAGAGATCATTTTAAGCTGAAGCCCCACCGTCCAGGCGCCAGTGCAGACTGACACCTCCCACGCCATTCGGAGCCAATGCCGGAATGGCCTGTAACAGCCGACGGGTGTAGGCATGCGTGGGCGCATCAAAAATCCCGTCGCGAGGACCCTGCTCTACAATTTCGCCGTCCTTCATGACAATCACCCGGTCGGCCACCTGCTCGACGACACTCAGATCATGGCTGATGAAAAGGCAGGAAAATCCATGCTTTTCCTGCAGCTCTGCGAACAGGGCCAGCACCTGTGCCCGCACCGTCACATCTAACGCAGACACCGGTTCGTCGGCAATCACAAACGCGGGGCGTCGCACCACAGCACGCGCAATGGCCACACGCTGACGCTGTCCCCCAGATAGCTCGTGGGGATATCGTGAGGCATATTCCGGTCCCAGGCCGACCTCTGTCAAGACCTCATCCAACCGCGTCTGTTTGGCGCGCGCGCTGAGCTCCGGCATAAAGCGCAGCCCCTCCGCCACCAACTGACCGATTGTCATGCGAGGATCCAGCGACGAGTACGGATCCTGAAATACCATCTGGCAATTCATCCGATAATCACGCCAGCCAGAAGAGCCCCGCTCAATAGATTGACCTCGAAATCGTACCTCTCCCGAGGATGCCTTGAGCAGACCGGCAATCACTCTGCCCAGCGTTGTTTTGCCGGAGCCAGAGCCACCGACCACCGCCACCACCTCGCGCGGACGCACCTGCAGATCGATGCCCTTGAGCGCCCGCTTTCCCGCTGCACGAGAGAACCATCGCTGCCGCCCCGCATAATCGACCACCACATGACGCACATCGACCAACGGAGCTTCGGCCACCGGCGGACGCGCCGGCATCCGTCGGGGCATGGCCTCTAATAACTTGCGTGTGTAGGGATGCCGCGGCGTCGCCAATATAGACTGGGTATCGCCTGATTCGACGACCTCGCCCTTTTCCATCACAACAATACGCTCGGTATAGCAGGCCACCATCGGCAGATCATGACTGATCATTAATACGGCGGTGTTCTGCTCTCGAGCCAGCGCAGCCATTAATTCGAGTACATCGCGCTGGACCACAGCATCCAATGCCGTGGTCGGCTCGTCGGCGATTAATAGCGCGGGCTCTAACAACATGACTGATGCCAGCATCATGCGCTGCCGCATCCCGCCGGAAAACTCGTGCGGCCAAGCCTTCATCGCGGAGGACGGATCCTGGATACCGACTTTCTCGAGCATATTCAGGATCCGCTGCGTTCGCGCCTTGGCGTCTAGGTCACGGCGATGCAACGCCAATCCTTCGTCAAGCTGCCTACCGATCGACATCGAAGGATTCAACGACGTCATCGGCTCCTGAAACACCATGCCAATACGCGCGCCGCGCAGCGTCCGCAACGTCGCGGCATCGGCCTTGGCAATATCGACGCCTTCGAAAAGGATCGAGCCGCCAGCCCGCACAAGTGGCATCGGAGTCAGCCCGATCACAGACCGGGCGGCCTGCGTTTTTCCACTGCCAGATTCGCCGACAATTCCTACCCGTTCGCCTGGAGCCACATCGAAAGACACGCGCTTTACGATTTCACGCCCACTCTGTCCCACTGTGATAGTCAGGTCTGTCACCGACAATAAGGGGTTCACATCGCACTCCTCATACGGGGGTCCAGTCTGTCGCGCACGGCATCGCCCAGCAGATTGATACCCAGTAAGGCGACGGCGATGCACAAACCCGGCAACACCGACAAGTAAATGGCTTGCGCCAGAAAGGGCCGCGCCGAGGCCAGCATATTGCCCCAGGTCGGCGCCGGCGGCGGAACCCCAAGCCCTAAGAACGACAGCGCACTTTCTGACAGAATGACCCATCCGAACATGGAAGTGGCCAATACAGTAAGCGGCGCCACGCAGTTCGGCAGTACATGCCGGAACATCGTGTAGGCTTCGGAATTCCCCAGCACACGCGAGGACTCGATGAACTCGCGCTCACGCAACGACAACACGGTACCTCGTACAATCCGTGTGACGGACGGCGTATACGCGAGTCCCAGCGCCAGGATGATGCCATATTTGTTGGCGCCCACGATCGCCAGCAATCCCAGCGCCAGCAACAGGCCAGGGAATGCCAGCAACGCGTTGTTGAAAGCCATGATCACTCGATCCGTCCACCCGCGCGCAAATCCGGTAATCGCGCCAATCGTCGTACCCGCAACGATGGCTAACGCCACCGTTGTCAGACTGATCCATACGCTGCTTGTGGCGCCAGCCATCAAGCGTGACAATACATCTCGTCCGAATTCGTCAGTTCCCAACCAGAATTCAGCCCCAGGAGGTTTAAGGCGCGCGGCGAAATTGATCTGCAAAGGATCATGCGGCGTCCACACCGATCCGATCGCCGCAACCAGAACAATCACGCCCACGATCACACATCCGATCACGGCATTCGCTGCAAATTTTCTTTTGGTCATTCTGCCGCTACCTTGGGATCAAAGAACGGATAACAAAGATCGATGACGAGATTCACCAACACATACACCACGGCAACGAACAACAGGCATCCCTGAATCACCGGATAATCTCGTGAAAAAATGGCATCGACCAACAAGCGGCCTAATCCGGGGATCGTAAACACCGTCTCAACCACTGCGATACCGCCCAGCAGATTACCCATCACCAGACCGATAAGCGTCCAGGTCGGGCCAAACGCATTACGGAAAGCGTGATGGATCATCACAGCGGACTCACGCAATCCCTTGGCACGCGCGTGCGTGATGTAATCCAGACGCAATACCTCTAGTGTGCTGGCGCGTGCCATACGCATCAAGACACCAATCTCGTGCAAGAACAGCGTCAAGACAGGCATGATGAGATACAGTAATCCCGCGCGCCAGTCCGTGCCGATATCCACATATCCGACCACAGGCAACCAATCGAGCTTGACGCCGAAGAAGATCAACAGCAACAGGCCCAACCAGAAAGTCGGGATAGACACCAGCAGCGTGGCCACACTCACCAGAACCAGATCAGGCGCACGATTCTGTTTCCAGGCTGCGATCATCCCTGCAGGTACGGCAACAACGCTGGCAAACAACACAGCAGCCACGACCACACGGGCACTCACGATAAAGCGATCCCACACCAGTGCCAGTACGGGTTGCCCTGTACTGATAGAGGTCCCTAGATCACCAGCCAATAAGTGCTTGACCCAGATGCCAAACTGGACAAACAGGCTGCGATCCAAGCCCAATGAGGCGCGCAAATCCGCCAATGCGGCAGGGGTCGCTAAATCGCCCAGCATGAGTTGTGCCGCATCGCCAGGGATCAGGCGTATCAACACAAACACAGTGACCGCAACGATCACCAATGTAGGAATGGCCATCACCATTCGTGCGAGACAAAAACGTAGCATGTCGCTACTCCGTCATGACGAGTTGCCGGGCTAGTAAAAAGAGCGTGCTACGCTTGAACCGATAGAGCACGCCGGCGTTTTAACGCACCTGCCAGAAAATCCTGCACCGTATCGACGCAAAACAATCCTTCATGCGCGACATTCTCGACGATGTTCAGCTGCACATTCACCCCTGCGCGGATGAATGACTGCCGCAGGCTTTCAAGACGCTCGGGACGCGTGTTTCCCGCGTCATTGGCGCCCGGCATGTAAAACTTTCCGCCCACCTGGTGAGTGATTTCCCAGCCTTCCAGATCGGCAGCGCCCACCACCATTTGCACATCTATTTCCCGCAAGGCATCGAGATCAAGGGCCTTGCCAAAACGTGCCTCCATGTCGCGCACACCGACCCACCAGTCGCGATCGGCATCCAGTAATGTCACCGATCCAGGCGCGCCGATCGACAGGCCCCATAGCCGCTCTGGATGCAGCAACGCGAAGCGATTGGCGAACTGCCCGCCGCCGGAGTAGCCAAATAGCGCGAAACGGCTGAAGTCGCAATCGAATTTGGCTGCCACCTCGTCAACGATGTCCAAAAGGATATGGTCATAGCGCAGGTCGCCTTCTTGGATTTGCTTGAACCCATCACGATTGCCATCGCCCAACACGCCGACAGGGAACAGCGGGCACAGCACAATACAATCGTTCCAGCGACCGAACTCGGTAAACGCGTCGCGATACTCGACGAATGAGCGACCGGTCCCATGCACGATCACCACCAATTCCATCGGATGGTCTGCTGTGTCGATATGCGGTGGCACGTACATGCAATACGAAAACCGTGGGTCATTTCGCGATGCGAAGATGGTGGCCTTGCCTAGATCATAGAGCGCGCGGGCGCGATTGATATCGGGTACCGGAACAAGCATGAGCATCCTCGAGTAGCAAGTGAAATAGCCAGAACCGTGTTGTTCTGGCTTTATGTGCGTATAAATTGGCGCCAATTTTAGGCAGAAAATTTAGAGGCATGCAAGGAAATAATCATTTCTGGCCCAGTTTGGCCTGCTGTCATCCAGCCCGATAGCTCTTCAGATGCAGACTGGTTTCAGTCGCGGCGATGCCTTTAATGAGCCGTACACGCTCGAGAATTTCCGACATTTCCGTGAGGCTCTGGGCTCGCAATTCAGCCAGCAAGTCCCACCGTCCATTAGTGTCATGCAGCGCCGATACCCCAGGCTCTCCTAACAAGATGCTGATCACGCGACGTGTTTCATTGCCATCAATCGCTATGCTCATCCAGGCGGATATTTGTGCTGGCTGCACATCAGGCCGCAGCCGCACCGTATAGCCGACAATGATGTTCTCGTCCTCTAGACGAGCAATGCGGTTGTTGACCGTGCCACGCGACACATCAAGGCGTTTGGCAAGTGTTGCCACCGACTCCCGTGCGTTGGCCCGTAGCAGTCCGAGTAATCGTTGATCGAGATCGTCCATTCTCATTTCGTCAATTCTAGGTGCCAGTTTGGCATCTTATCCTGGTTTTCTGTGCGTGATGCAGACTATTTCTTGACAGCAATACCACTCAAAATTTGAGACATGTACAACGGAGAAAACCATGACACTGCTACTCACTACCCCCGATGTTGCGTCTCTAGTCCAACGACGAACGTTGCCTGAATTCCTGCGGCAGTTAGAGCAAACCATCCATGACGACTTCCTGTGCTGGCCCGAATTCGACAAGTCCGCACGTCTGGCCGCACATTCACCAGATGGCGTCATCGAATTGATGCCAGTCGCCAATGACCGGATGTACAGTTTCAAGTACGTCAACGGCCACCCCAAGAATCCTCATGCAGGCCTTCCTACCGTCATGGCCTTTGGCGCGCTGGCGGAGGTGTCTACGGGTAAACCACTACTCATCAGCGAACTGACGCTAACGACAGCGCTTCGCACCGCAGCGACCTCCGTCATGGCGGCCCGCGCATTGGCACGCAAGGACGCCCGCTCCATGGCGCTGATCGGCAACGGGGCACAAAGCGAGTTCCAGGCGTTGGCCTTTCATCACCTGCTGGGCATCTCTGAACTGCGTGTCTATGACATCGACGCCAAGGCAACACGCAAACTGGCCGACAACCTGGCAGCAACGACGGCTCTCGATGTCATCGTGGCAAAAAGCGCAGCCCAGGCCGTGCATGGCGCTGATGTCGTGACCACCGTCACTGCCGACAAGACCTATGCCACTATCCTCACGCCAGAGATGATCGAGCCCGGTATGCATCTCAACGCTGTGGGCGGAGATTGTCCTGGCAAGACCGAACTGCATCGTGACATCCTGACTCGTGCATCGACCTTTGTTGAGTTCGAACCACAAAGCCGTATCGAAGGCGAGATTCAGCAAATGCCGGCCGACTTTCCCGTTGTGGAACTCTGGCGCGTCCTTCGCCACGAGGCCAGCGGCCGCGTAGAAAGCAATGACGTCACTGTCTTTGACTCAGTCGGCTTTGCCATGGAGGATTACTCCGCATTGCGTATGCTGTATGCCGAGGCGGCGCGTCACGGGCTCGGCCAAGACGTGATGTTGATCCCGGAATTGCCAGACCCTAGAAATCTATACGCCACGCTGCAAGCGCAAACCGCTCGCGCGCCCCTCACGCGCCGCGTCGCATAAATCATGCGATGATCGCGGCTCCGGTTGCAGAGCCGCGATTCGATGGGCTACTCTTTCTTGCTCACTTCCCATGCTCGTGGTTTACGCAGCGCCGAAGGCTTATAGCCTTCGATGCCGTCCCTGTAGGCCGCGACGTCGGCGCCGTTGTACAAGGGAATCACGGGGATATCCTTCAAAAACATACCGTGCAACTGATCGAAGATCGCTTTGCGTTTTTCGCGGCTCGTATCCTGCGCGGCCTGCTCAATCAGCTTTATCGCCTCAGGGTTATCCCACACCTTGCGTGGCTGCGTGGCCTTGTCACCGGTTACTGACTCATAGCTTTGCGCCGGGTCCATGCGTGGAGAATAAGGCTGCACCAGCATCTGATACTTTCCCGTCACATAACGGTCCTGCAGCGCCCCCCATTCCATCACATCCAGGCGTGCGTTGATCCCGACAGATTGCAGCATCGCCTGTACTAATACCGCCGCGTTATACGACTGTGCATAACGCCTGGAGGCGATCAAAGAAATCGGCTGTCCCTGATAGCCCGATTCCTGCAGCAGTTTCTGCGATAGCGCGGGATCGTAAACCCACCCCTTTTTCTGCACATCGTCGTAGTAACTCGATGCTAATGGCACAATCGAATTGTTCCAGGGGGACAGTTTTTCGCTCACTGCATCGGCCAGTTGCACGTAATCGATCGCGTGCGCGATGGCTTCACGTAGTTTCACATTGCTCAACACGGCGTCACGCGTCTGAAACAGCACACCTGTCATACCCAGCGCATCAGCATGAGCCACAGTGATGCCCGGCATCTTCTGCATTTCCGGGACATCGGTATTAGACAAATCAGCGATGATATCTATGTCTTTACGCTGCAGGGCCAGTTTGATCGTCGACTCGTCAGGAATAATGACAAATCGGACCTCATCAACCAGAGGACGCTTGGATCCAGTCAAGCCATCACTGGGGTCAGCACGATTGCTATAGTCCTGGAATTTTTCCAGGCTGATATATTCACCGCGCCGCCATTCTTTCAATACAAAAGGACCTGTACCGATCGGATGATCCCATGATCCGTCGCCACGCACCGAATCACGATGCAAAATGCCGGTGCCACCACAGTCCACCCGCGACAGGCCGTTCAGGAACAACCCATTTGGCCGTTCCAATTTAAATACTACCGTGGATGCATCTGGCGCCTGCACATCCTCGACCTTTACCCCATCACGTCCATCGAACTCCGTGCGGCAGCGCCATCCGGTTTTCGGATCCATATAGTGGTCCCATGTCCAGAGCACGTCTGCGGACGTGAGCGTTGCGCCATTATGAAACTTCACCCCTTTGCGCAACGTGAATGTATAGGTTTTGCCGTCGTCGCTGACCTGCACAGACTCTGCAAGTAGAGGCTTGACATCCCCCTGCTCCCCGAAAGCCACCAGCCCCTCAACAATATGTTGAGCCACCGTATCACTATTGGCATCGCGATTCACTCCCGGCTGTGTCGAACGGATATCTGCCGTCAACGCGATACGCAAGGGCGTAGCGGCATACACTGACGAGCCCATCACCAGCGCTAACCCTGCGGCGGCGATACCCTTCGGTAGGTTGTTCATTGATAGTCTCCTTCGAATAAAAATATTCTGATATCTCGTGGCACGTATACTTGCGGCAGATTGATCCTGCTCCAGCAACATGGATCAATGCTTCGCACTACCCGTCAACACTGGATGGGATAGCAATCCACTATTGACGTTGACACGACGACTCACCGTAATGCGATCACCTTCAAAGGTGCACCGTACGGTGTCTTTAAACGCGGTTTGCGGAAAAATCCAAGTCATTTCCAGATTGTGTGTGTCGACCCAGCGCGCCGCCGCCACTACAGGTTCGTGCTCAAAGGTATAGCCGTGATGTAAATCCTGACCGGGCATATCCGTGACAGACTCCAGCCACCGGCCCAAGCCTGCTCGTATTTCGTGCAGGCCATTCGCGTCACACAATTGAAATCGGCACGCCTCATCTTCAAATATCAACCGAACGGATTCGACACCTCGCTCGTTCGGTTCAATAGCGTAGGTCCCGTCAGTCACTGCGCTCTGCAAGTCTGAGTATCCAGCGACGGGCGTTGATGGCGGATCTTCCCAATCGTGAATACGCTTTGCCAATCGATGATCTGCCGCCGCATTCTGTGTAGGGGCTGCCAAAAAAGAGGGAATCAAATATTGCTGCAGGTATGGCAGTAACGTTGCACTCTTGTCTATGGCTGCCGTCAACGCCAGCGTGACCCCATGCTCTGGGAATACCGTGGCCAGTTGCACAAACACCCCTATGGCACTGTAGGCGCCCACGGGACGTATTTGCCAGTGATAACCATAGGTACTGTTCGGCTCACCCTGTGCCCGTGTAGATTCGTTCACCCAGTGTCTGGGGAGAATCCGTCTACCGTTCCAGACTCCACCCTGGGCATGCAGCACACCTAGTTTGAGCAAGTCGGCTGTACGGGCCGTCAGCCCGTTACCGCCTGGATTAACACCGTCGGGTCCAATAGACCAACGCTCGCCCTGTATTCCCAGCGGTTCAAATAGACGCGGCTGCAAATAGGCATGCATCGTCTGCCCCGTTACTTTGGTCAAAATAGCCGAAAGCATGTATCTCGCCGCGCTGGTGTAGACATACCGGGTTCCCGGCGCACAGACCAGAGGTATTTTGAAAAACTCCGCAGTCCAGCTCGTGGAGATATTCCTCCACACCGATCCAGACACTTCACTGCCATGTCCGGTACGCATCGTCAACAAATCCTGAACGGTCATCGCGCGCAACCAATCATTAGCCTGCGCAGGAACATCGTCAGGGAAAAAATTCACCACCTTGTCACGCAATGAGAGCAATCCTTCCTCTATAGCCAGACCGATCGCGCAGGCGGTAAAGCTTTTGGCGACCGAGTGCAGAACACGCAACCGATCAGCGCGATACGGCCAACGCCACCCTTCAGCTACCACCCTGCCATGGCGGTGCAACATAAAGCTATGTACGTCCAGTCCAGCGGACTCGAGTTGGTCCAAAAATACGATGACCTGATCTCCGTCGATGCCCACTGTCGAAGGAGCCGCGCGTAACAGACCATCGTCGATAACCGGCATTTGAGCCTCGTGAGTGTCAGAAGGCTCGTCGTCGCTGCTCATGCGCTGCATATATGATCTCGCTATTGGCGCTCACTGGGGAATGTGGGCATTACGGTAACACATTTTGGCGCCAATTTTATCTGCTTTTATCTCCCATTTCGATGGTCTCAACGTCATGCCGCCGATCCTATACCGTCAATGTGAACTGTTCACCACAGAAGTAGTCTCGCTGCTGCGTTAACGCGGCCTGCTCCGTCATGAATATGAAAGTGGCACGCGAAATAAAAGGGTGGCTCAGCGGCCCAGGAGCCGGCGATGCCGACTCTCTTGGTCAAACAGGAGGGCAAGTTGATTTACCATCGCACTGGCCAGTTCGTCCGCATCAGAGATCGTGACTGCGCGATCATAGTATCGCGTCACGTCATGCCCAATGCCGATGGCCAGCAGCTCAACCGACGAGCGCGTCTGAATCATCCCGATGACCGCTCGCAGATGATGCTCTAGATAATGAGCAGGATTAACCAGCAGAGTGGCGTCATCCGCTGGTGCACCATCCGATATCATCATTAGGATCTTGCGTCGCTCGGGTCTGAGAATCAGTCGTTGATGAGCCCATGACAACGCCTCGCCATCGATATTTTCCTTTAGCAGATCTTCACTCATCATCAGCCCTAGATGACGTCTCGCGCGCCGCCACGGCTGGTCGGCGGATTTGTAAATGATGTGACGCACGTCATTCAGACGTCCAGGATTGGCGGGCCTACCCCCCTTTAGCCATGCCTCGCGCGCCTGGCCGCCTTTCCATGCCCTCGTGGTAAAACCCAGGATCTCCACCCGCACGCCACAACGCTCCAGCGTACGCGACAGAATATCGGCGCAGATAGCCGCCGTAGCGATCGGGCGGCCATGCATGGAGCCTGAGTTATCAATGAGGAGCGTCACAACCGTATCGCGGAAATGACTGTCTCGCTCCTGCTTGAACGCCAAGGGTTGCATGGGATCGATGACGAGGCGTGTGAGGCGAGCCGCATCAAGTATGCCCTCCTCTTGATCAAAATCCCAAGAGCGAACTTGCCACGCCATCAAACGGCGCTGCAAACGATGGGCGAGCCTGCCTACGGCACGTTGTGTAGAAACGAGGCGTGTGTCCAGAATGGCACGCAGGCGATCCAGCTCTTGTTGATCGCACAGATTTCTCGCATCGACAATCTCATCATACTGGCTCGTGAACACACGGTAACCAATCTGGCTCATTGCATGATCACGTGAAAACTGAGATAGCTTCGCTGCGTGCGGTGATCGCTGCGTCAACACATCCACGTCACCCACTTTCCCCGCGATAACGGCCTCATCATTCGTATCGGTCTTTTCTGCCTTGCCGAGAGTGTCGTTTCCGTCTTCTGTAGTCCCGTTTGTCGCATGCCCGCCATCATCTTTCGTACACGCATCGCCGTCGCCGCCGCGATCTGTTTGCAATGGATGCGACGCGATCATAATGCGCTTCAGAAACTGTAGGACGACGCTGGCAAAGGCATTCTGGTCGTCAACGCAAGACGGCAGCGCATCAAGGACCTCAGCTCCTTGCTTCTCGATCGAGTCGCGCCAGTACGCGACAGTCAGCTCACCGCTTTTCGGTGGCCCCAGGCCAGTGAGCCTCTCCCGCACGATCAGGGAGACGGCCTCATCAAGCGGCGCATCCCTCTGATCACGCACAGTGCCAAGATAGCTACGATCAAGCCTATCCTGGAGCATGGCGGTCAAGTTGTCAGAAACCCCCAACATGCAACGCGCACCAATTGCTTCCACACGTGCCTGCTCAAGGGCGTCAAAAATAGCGCGGGCCTGCTGACCCTGCGGTGCGAGCCGTCGATGCAGTGCCTCATCATGGTAGGCATGACGCAACGCCATCGCATCACTCTCCCCTCTGATGACAGGCACCGTCGCGGCCGCGAGCGGTGAGAGCAACGCGGGCAGATGCACGCAGTTGTCGGCCAACGCAGGACTGCGCTTGGAAAAAACAATCTCAAGTTTTCTATCATTGGCAATCGTCCGTGTACAGGCAACGACGGCGCGCTTGAGCAGATCTAGCGGTGCCTCTCGGGACATAGCGCCCTCTCAGCTCAACACCATATTGACTACCGACTCCGGCAACTCTTCGCCAAACACGCGTTGATAAAACTCTGCCACCACGCCGCGTTCCAGCTCGTCGCATTTATTGAGAAACGTAACCCGAAACGCGTAGGCGATGTCACCGAAAATACCGGCATTTTCTGCCCACATGATGACCGTACGTGGGCTCATGACGGTAGAAATATCGCCGTTTTTAAAAGCGGCACGCGTCATATCAGCGACCTGGACCATGCGCCCCACGATTTCGCCACCCGATTCGTTCCGATAGTGCTTTGCCTTTGCCTGCACAATCGCCACCTCGTGGTCATGCGGGAGGTAATTGAGCGCCACCACAACAGACCAGCGATCCATCTGTGCCTGATTGACCTGCTGCGTGCCATGATAAAGGCCTGTCGTGTCACCCAGGCCCACCGTGTTTGCTGTAGCAAATAAACGGAAAGCCGGGTGCGGCTCGATGACCCGCCGTTGGTCCAGTAACGTCAGGCGTCCCGATGATTCCAGCACACGTTGAATGACGAACATCACGTCGGGTCGGCCCGCATCATATTCGTCAAAAACCAACGCGATATTGTTTTGGTATGCCCAAGGCAGAATCCCGTCGCGAAACTCCGTGACTTGCATGCCATCCTGGATGACTATGGCATCTTTGCCTATGAGATCGATACGGCTGACATGACTATCGAGATTGATGCGAATGCACGGCCAATTCAACCGAGCCGCCACTTGTTCGATATGGGTAGACTTGCCCGTCCCGTGATAGCCCGAAATCAAGACCCGGCGTCTATGCGCAAAGCCAGCCAGAATCGCGAGCGTTGTTTGCCGGTCGAAACGGTAGTCAGGATCGACCTCGGGCACATGGTCTGTCTCGACAGAATACGCCGGCACCACCATGTCCGAGTCAATCCCAAATGTTTCAGCGACAGACACCATCGTATCTGGCAGGCTGGCGGTTTCACTCGGCATCATGCTCATGACATCACCCTCACCCAGTGCGATCGAAATTGCCTGCCGACAAAGACCGGCAGCAGTATGAGGTTACGCGTTGAGTCCGCCATTTTCCACAATGAAATCGACAACCGTGTTCAGGCCTTTCCCCCGGGAAAGATCCGTAAAACCAAAAGGGCGGCTGCCACGCATTTGGGTCGCATCGCGCTGCATCACATCCAGATTTACATCAACATAAGGCGCCAGATCACTCTTGTTGATCACCAGAAAATCCGACTTGGTAATACCCGGGCCACCCTTGCGCGGGATCTCCTCGCCCTGGCAAACGGAAATGACATACAGCGTCAGGTCTGCCAGATCCGGAGAAAACGTCGCAGCCAGGTTATCCCCCCCTGACTCAACAAAAACGATATCCAGATCCGGGAATTTGCGATTCATCTCCGAGATCGCCTGAAGATTGATCGACGCATCCTCGCGTATCGCTGTGTGAGGGCAGCCGCCCGTTTCCACGGCCATGATCCGGTCCTCAGAGAGCGCTTGCCGGCGCGCGAGAATCATGGCGTCTTCTTTGGTGTAAATATCGTTGGTGATCACTGCGACAGAGTAGCGGTCGCGCAACGCTTTGCACAGTTTCTCTGTCAGCGTAGTCTTGCCCGATCCTACCGGGCCCCCTATGCCGACACGTAATGGTCCGTTCTTTGACACGATGGCTGCTCCTTCACTGACGACAATATTGCTAGCCCATATCTAGGCATCAAGAATGATGATGCCCGTGCCCATGGTCATGGGCATGACCATGACTGTGTGAATGATCTGGGGTGGACTCATGACCATGTGAATGACCGTGCCCCCCGCCACTATATGCTCCCCGCACGGGGTGGAACGGCGCCACGATATCGCTGACGTTTGCCCCCAGGCCTTCCAGCATGGCCTTGATCACGTGATCGCGCAATATCAGGATCCGATCGGAATAAATCGCGGCGGCCAAATGACGATTGCCAATATGCCAAGCCAGCTCGATCAAATGGATAGCATCTCTTGGGGTAACGGCGTACAGAGCCTCTTCTGCCGCCTCGATCTCCACGGCAGAGCCATCCTCCAGTACGAGCTGGTCGCCTGAAGCGAGCACAACAGGCTCGGGTAAATCCAACAAAACTTTGTCACCGCTGACCAACGTCAACACGCGCCGGCGCAAGTGCCGCTCATCGTGCGTCAACACAATCGTGCCGATCAATGCCTGGCCCGGTGCATCCGACCGGTGTCGTACCTCAGCCACTCTGAGCATCTTGCCACTCCGATTACGGGGATAGATTCACATCATAGGACAAGCCTGCGCGCAATCGGCCGCCTCTCGGCTTTTTTTTTCGCTCGCACTGATATCGGGCACGCACTGCCCCGTTTTGGAGCATGGCGAAATGCCGCGAATGAATTAACTTGTCTGGCAAAGCCTATGGATTTACTCTAATCCGGCTCGTTCGCAGCGCCGATTGCCGGTTCATAGAGATGAGAGGAGTCACTGGGTGTCAGCAAACAGTTGGCGGGGAAAGCTGGAATTGTGGTTTGAACACCATCAAGGAAAAACGAGACTCATGCGACGCCAACATATCGGCCCACTGGCGATCCAACGACCGTTTTATCCCGAGGCAGACGGGTCCGCTCACGCGTATCTACTGCATCCGCCTGGCGGCATCGCAGGTGGAGACCAATTGACAATCGATTGCCATCTCTCTTCCCAGGCCAAAGTGCTCCTTACCACTCCTGGCGCGACGAAATTCTATCGCAGCGAGGAAAACCCGAGCGAGCAGCACATCCAGATAAACGTCGGGGCCGGAGGGATCTGCGAATATCTGCCGCAGGAAACCATAGTCTTTGATGGCGCACACGCGTCCATGAAAACAATGGTTTTCTTAGCGCAAGATTCGGTCTATATTGGTTGGGATTTCGTCAGTCTTGGCCGTCCTGCCTCGGGCGAGCGTTTCAGGACCGGCCATTTCCGCCAGAGCGTCAAAATCGTCCGTGAAGATGTACCCATATGGTTCGAACGTCTTAACCTTTCGAGCGCGCGAATGATTACGGATCAGCCCTATGTCCTCGCAAACCGGCCCATCATGGGCACCATGGTCTATGCGGGGCCGACCATTGAAAACGCCAGTGAGCGACTTCGAGATACGCTGGGCCAAGCCGCACACCAGGTTTTCAGCGTAAGTCAGCTCGACCGCATCGTCGTGTGTCGCTATCTGGGCAATCGCATGTCGGAGGGAAAAACCCTCTTTCGCAGGGCTTGGGAAGTCTTACGCGAAGCCGGAATCGGCAAGCGCGGCATTGCCCCACGCATCTGGGCAACCTGAACTTGATCAACTAGAGCTGACCTATGGATCTACTACCACGTGAAAAAGACAAGCTGCTGCTTTTTACCGCAGCGTTGGTGGCGGAGCGCCGTAAGGCTCGCGGCCTGAAACTCAATTATCCGGAGGCTATCGCCCTTATCTCGGCAGCTATTGTCGAGGGTGCCCGCGACGGTAGGACCGTCGCCGACCTGATGTCCTATGGGGCGACGCTGTTGACTCGAGAAGATGTCATGGATGGTGTTCCTGAAATGATCCACGACATTCAAGTAGAAGCCACATTTCCGGATGGCACCAAACTCATCACCGTGCATAACCCTATTCCATAAAGAGGCCGCCATGATCCCAGGGGAATACTTCATCGAAGACGGTTCGATCGAGTTCAACGAGGGACGTCAAACGATCACGATCGAGGTGGAAAATTCGGGCGATCGCCCCATCCAGGTTGGCTCTCATTACCACTTCTATGAGACGAACTCAGCGCTGGTCTTTGACCGTGAGAAAACAAGAGGATTCCGTCTCAATATCCCAGCCGGCACGGCAGTCCGCTTCGAACCTGGCCAAGATCGTAATGTGGAACTGGTCGCACTCGACGGCGCGCGCGAAGTTTATGGCTTTAACGCCAAGATCATGGGCAAACTGTAGAGGGACATATGGCAACCATTACACGCGAGACTTATGCGAGTCTCTACGGCCCGACGACAGGCGACCGCGTACGGCTGGCCGATACCGAACTGATCATTGAAATCGAAAAAGACCACACGATTTACGGCGAAGAGGTCACATTTGGCGGCGGAAAAGTCATCCGCGATGGCATGGGGCAGAGCCAACGGCTGGCCCATGAGGTGGCGGATGTCGTCATCACGAATGCGATCGTTCTCGACCACTGGGGCATTATTAAAGCCGACATCGGGATCAAAGATGGACGTATTTCGGGGATCGGCAAAGCCGGCAATCCGGACATTCAGCCCGGTGTGACAATCATCATCGGACCGGGAACAGATGTCATCGCCGGCGAGGGCACCATTCTCACCCCTGGCACCATCGATACGCACATCCACTTCATCGCGCCACAACAGGCGGATGAAGCTCTCGCCAGCGGCACCACGACCTTGGTCGGCGGCGGGACCGGCCCCACGGTGGGGACCCTGGCCACGACAGTCACTCCGGGCCCGTGGGCCATCCACCGCATGCTGGAGGCGGCCGATGGGCTGCCTATCAACATCGGCCTGCCGGGCAAAGGCAGTACGAGCCAGCCTGAGCCGTTACGCGAGCAGATCCGTGCGGGTGTCATCGGCCTGAAGCTGCACGAAGACTGGGGCACTACACCGGCCACGATCGACAACTGTCTCGCCGTGGCCGACGAAGAGGACATTCAGGTCGCGATCCATACCGATACGCTCAATGAAAGCGGCTTTGTACGAGACAGCTTCGCTGCCATGAAAGGGCGCACGATTCACAGCTTTCACACTGAAGGCGCCGGCGGTGGTCACGCGCCGGACATCATCACCGCCGCGGGCGAGGAAAACATCCTGCCGTCCTCCACCAACCCAACCCGCCCCTATACGATCAACACGGTGGACGAGCATCTCGATATGCTGATGGTGTGTCACCACTTGAGTCCGCAGATCCCGGAGGATGTGGCCTTCGCGGAATCACGTATCCGCCGCGATACGATTGCCGCCGAAGACATCCTGCATGATCTGGGCATCTTTTCCATGATGTCGTCGGATTCTCAAGCCATGGGACGCATTGGCGAAACGACACTGCGATGCTGGCAGACGGCTCACAAGATGAAGGTACAGCGCGGCCCGTTGCCGGAGGACAATGACCGGAACGACAATTTCCGAGTCAAACGCTACCTGGCAAAATGCACGATCAACCCGGCGCTCACTCATGGTTTGGCTCATGAAATAGGCTCGATTGAAGTCGGCAAGCGTGCCGATCTGGTCTTGTGGAAACCCGATTTCTTTGGGGTAAAGCCAAAAATGGTGATGATCGGCGGCATGATTGCCATGGCGCCAATGGGCGATCCCAATGCGTCGATCTCTACACCTCAACCTGTGCACTCGCGCCCCATGTATGGGGTAATGGGACGTGCTCTGAGTTCTACCGGCGTCACCTTTGTATCCAGAGCGGCGCTCGCGGATGGCATTGGCGAAAAGCTGAAGCTCACCAAGAACCTGGTCGCTGCCAAAGGCATACGATCGCTGCGTAAAAAGGACATGATCCACAATGGCCTGACGCCAAAAATCGAGGTGGATCCACAGACGTATCAAGTACGAGTGGATGGCAAACTCATCACCTGCGAGCCGGCTGGCTCCTTGCCGATGGCTCAGCGGTATTTCTTGTTTTAGCTTTTAGCGCCCCGGGGCCCTGCGCAGCGCAAAAAAACCGGAGGAGGCACCGTCTAGCCATGACACTGAATCGCTTACGAGAGTCTCCTTCCTTCGGCTTTATCGATTGGACACTCAGAGGGGTCGGACAGGTCGTTTTTCAAAACAACCCTTGGTCCGGTCTCGTCATTTTGTTGGGCATTCTCTTTAACTCGTGGATCTATGCAGCGATCTGTGTAGTGGGAGTGCTGGCCAGTACCTTGACCGCCACCCTACTCAAAGCCGATCGCGCACTGATTCGTGATGGCCTTTTCGGCTTTAACGGCGCGTTGGTCGCGATCGCCCTGATTGCCTTCAGCAGTGAGAATTTTCAGACCGGTGCTGTGCCGTCCTTCGCGATGCTGGTTTACCTCGTATGCGCCGCCGCCCTGAGCACGATGGCATTTTCCACCATCGCCGCATTGCTGGGCCCACATAAAGTCGCACCGCTGACGATGCCGTTTGTGTTGATCGGCTGGCTCTTTCTGTTTGCGATTCTCAAGTTTGATGCGATCCATGCGGGCCCCATGATCAAGCCCGTATCACCCGATCAATTCTCGTATACCGAGCCTTATGTCGTCTCGACGTGGTATGTCGGCATCGGCACATCCATCGGACAGATCTTCTTTCAAGACAACTGGATCACGGGCTACATCATCCTGATCGGTATTCTCATCCACTCGCGTATCGGCGGCGGGATGTGTCTGTTGGGAGCGGTTGTCGGTACCGTCGTGGCAGCCCTGTTTGGCGGCCCCGAGGGCGCGATCAGGGATGGACTGTTCGGCTACAACTCGGCATTGACAGCGATGGCGCTCGGCGGCTTTTTTCTGGTGTTTACCTGGAGCAGCTTTTTCTACGCCATTTTTGGTGCGGTGGTTGCCGCATGGCTTTGGGCGTCAATTGCCATCTTTCTCAAACCGATCAGTATGCCCGTACTCACGTCGGCATTTGTCATTGTGACGTGGTTGATGCTCATCGGCCAATATGCGTTCAAGGCACTGATACCCGTGCCGCCTGCGCAGGCCACAACCCCAGAAGACAACCGGCGACGCCACGCGGCGGTGAAATAAGCCCGCCAGAGTTCAAGAACGAAACAACCGGCTGTATTGCGTCTCATGCCAAGCGCTCATCATCGCTAAAGCGGGAGCCACGTTGCCAATGTCCTCATCGGCAATATTCATGGCGCTATCGGCTGCACGCTCAATAAAGGGCATCGATGCAATCAGGATACGCTGACTGGAGGTATGGCCCAGTGGCACGAGACGGGTAGCAGCGGCGACCTGTCCTTCGACGACGCTCCACATCAGTCCATACAGCGCACTGATTGGCGAAACATGCCAGTGATCACACGCGATGGCAAAGCTCGCCGGATAGCTCAGGCGTCTGTCGGCATATGCTTGAGCACGTGACACCTGCAAATCAATCAGCAGACGCAGCAGCGATTCACTCATGCGCCGGTCTTCGAGCTCCAGCTCCTTGCTTTCCCGGGCGGCTAGCAGCCATGCGTTGGCGCGTGAAAAGCGAGTATCGTCTTGTTCCCTCAAGGCGTGGATCATCCGCCAGAACAGCGCGCCGTCCAACGAGGCGTAGCTATGCTCCAGTACGCCTAGTATCCAGTTGCTCGCCGTCTGCTCATCATGGACGATTTCCGCATGCACAGCGGATTCCAGCCCTCGGGAGTAGGAAAAACTTCCGACAGGCTGGCTCGGGCTAATGAGGCGCAATAAGTGCAACGGCAACGCCTCATGTGAATCCTGACCTGCAATCACGACCGTACTCAGCTTGCCATCATCAGCAGTCCGCCGAGCGCCGTGGCGCCGCCCGCGACTCGCATGGACAGGCGGCCGGCAGGGCCAGTCAACATACGGCCCGCGCCAAGCCCCAGGCCGATACCCAACGCATGCAGCAGCATCGTCGCCAATACAAAACCCGCCCCATAGGTCAGGAACGCTGCACCTCCCATCTCACCGCCATGCGCATGTCCGTGAAAGAAAGCAAAAAAGCCTGCGATCACAGCTCCGACTAGCGGTGAAACCGGTAATGCGAATGCGATCGCCAGCCCCAACACCACGACCGACGCCAAAATGACGGGTTCGACAAAGGGCAAGGGCATGCCGAGCAGCGCCGACACAAACCCCAACACCATCACCCCCACAAAGGCCGTCGGCACGGTCCACAGCGCCCGCCCGCCGAGCATCGCTGCCCACAAACCGATAGCGACCATCGCCAAAATATGGTCCCCCCCCATAAAGGGGTGAGTAAACCCGGCTCCAAACGAGCTATGACTATGCTCAATGGGACTCACATGTGCAAACACAGGATTCGCCACCAAGGCGAGAACCAACAACGAAAAACGTGCGAACGGCTTCATCGCGACACCCCATCCTTGTCTCATCAAACTCAAAATGACCCAAAAACTGCACCCAGTATGAAAATCGCAACCAGCGAAATCAACACGCCGACGATGACTGTCATAAACATATCGAAATAGCTTCCAGCATGGGTCTGCTTGCTAATCTGCAGCAAGAGCAGCACCGTACCGTTATGTGGCAGCGCGTCAAGTGTCCCGGCACTCACCACGGTTAAGCGGTGCATGAGCGATGGATCAATGCCGTACTCTACCGCGAGCCGCATGTATTCCGCCCCCAAGGCATTCAGCGCGATCGCCATCCCTCCTGATGCCGTACCCGTTAATGCGGCCAGGGAATTCATAGCGACGACCAGTGATACCAACGGCCCGCCTGGGATCGTCAAGACCGCGTCCCGGACCACTGCAAACGTCGGCATCGCGGCCACGACGGCGCCAAAACCCACCAGACTGGCGATAGTGATGATCGGCAGCACAGAGGAGTTCGCACCGGCATCCAAGCTTTCCCGCAAAACACCGAAGCGTTTGAAATTGCATGCGATCACGGTCAGGTTTGCCGCGACGAGTGCGATGAGCACAGACCAGACACCGACCATCGAACCGACATTGATGTTCCATGGCTCGCCACTGAGCGCGGAAAGATCCATACGCGGGAATATGATCAGTGCCATCAGAAAGTTGACGATGATCACAACGGCCAGAGGTAACACCGCGAAAAAGAATGGCGGATAATTCTCACTACGGTGCCCGTGCTCGAGTTCGGCCGGGTCAAAATCACCTGAATTCGTTGCCTGCTCGCGTACCTTTTGGGAGATGACCACGCTCTCGTCTTTGTCCGTGTACGACTCGCCCGCCGCCCTCGCCTTTGCCTCGGCACGGTGCAACCACCACATACCAAAAACCAACGTGATGACCGAGGCGATAATACCCAGCCCAGGCGCGGCAAAGGTCGTGGTCCCAAAGTAAGGCATCGGGATTGCGTTGTTCGTCGACGGTGTGCCCGGCATGGCCGACATGGTAAAGGTGAAAGCGCCTAGCCCGATCGCTGCCGGCATCAAGCGCGCCGGAATGTTCGCGGCCTTGAACATCTCACGCGTCATCGGCACGAGTACGAAGAACGCCACGAAAACGCTCACTCCCCCATACGTCACGACGGCAGAGGCAAGCACCACCGCCAGCATGGTCCGTTGAACGCCGAGCTTTTTCGTCAAATAGTGCGCAATGGATGTAATGGAGCCGCTGTCATCCATCAGCTTGCCGAAAATACCACCAAGCAGAAAGAGCGGGAACCATCGCACCACAAAACCGCCTGCCCCACCCATAAACGTGGTCGTCCAATTGGCGAGTAAGGCTTCGCCGGACAATAATGCAGTCAGGAGTGCGGCGGCGGGCGCCAAGAGAAGGACGCTCCACCCCCGATAGGCGAGCCACATCAACAGGCCCAACGAAACAAGTATTGCAAGCAATCCCATAACAACAAGCTCCCCAAACGACCAAAGCCAACGGGTGTAATGAAAGATCAGCGCGCAAAATACTTGTTGCAGAGTAGCGAGTCGTGTAAATAATTACAAGGACTATCTATAGCAACGGGCCAATATTTGAAACTCGCGCGCCCAGCGTTTGACGGATTTTTGATAAAAGCCGACTTTTTCTGACAAAATATTTCGCAAACGCGCTGCGCGATTCCACGGCAACCCCCGGCCGGAGATCAAGAGGTCGCCTCTTGTGTCGGCAGCGCGTACGATATATCTCGTGTTGATCCGCCGTTTAAACCCGTCCCCATAAGGAGCACGTCATGGCCATCACCGTTGCTGACTTTCTCGCTATGACACTCGCCAATGCAGGCGTCCAGCGCATATGGGGGGTGACGGGTGATAGCCTGAATGGTCTGAACGATAGTTTGCGGCGGTTGGGACGAATTGAATGGATGCATGTGCGGCACGAAGAGACTGCGGCGTTCGCCGCAGGCGCCGAAGCCGCAATAACGGGAAAACTGGCCGTATGTGCGGGCAGCTGCGGTCCTGGGAACCTGCATCTGATTAACGGACTCTTTGACTGCAAGCGCAATCACGTTCCGGTGTTGGCCATCGCGGCACATATCCCATCATCAGAAATCGGCCTGGGCTATTTTCAAGAAACGCACCCTCAAGAACTCTTTCGCGAGTGCGCCGATTTTGTCGAGCTCGTGTCCAGCCCGGCACAACTGCCTGGCGTGCTGAACCGCGCGCTCAATACCGCGGTGGGAAAGCAAGGCGTCGCCGTATTGGTTATCCCCGGCGACATTGCGCTCGCAGACTCCCCTGTCGATAGCACGCCGCCACCGGCACTACCCGTGCCACCCCATGTTGTGCCGCCCTCGGCCGAGATCGAGCGACTCGCCTCGATACTGAATGAGGGCGGCAAGGCTGTCACCATTCTCGCCGGCAGTGGCTGCGCCGGACATCACGATGCCGTCATCACCCTGGCCGAGCGGCTCAAGGCTCCAATCGTGCATGCCATGCGCGGCAAAGAGCATATGGAATGGGATAACCCCTATGATGTTGGCATGACGGGACTGATCGGATTTTCATCCGGCTACCATGCCATGGAAAATGCCGACGTACTGCTCATGCTCGGCACCGATTTTCCCTATCGAAATTTTTATCCGGAAAAAGCGCAAATCATTCAGATTGATCGCGACCCCGCCGCCCTGGGGCGACGGGCCGAATTGACCATGGGACTCGTCGGAGACGTCGGCGATACGATCGCAGCGTTATTGTTCCTGCTAGAAGAGCGGCAGGACAGGACATTCCTGGATGCTGCTGTCGATCACTATAAGAAGGCCCGTAAAGCACTGGATGATTTGGCAACACCGTCACCTGTCGGCCGTTCGATTCACCCTCAGTACCTCGCCCAACAAATCAGCGCGCTGGCAGCGGAGGACGCGATATTTACCGCAGATGTGGGCACACCGACAGTCTGGGCGGCTCGGTATCTCACCATGAACGGCAAACGTCGCCTGCTTGGTTCCTTCAATCACGGCTCCATGGCCAATGCAATGCTGCAGGCGATTGGCGCTCAGGCCGCCTCCCCCAAACGCCAAGTCGTATCGCTTTCTGGCGATGGCGGATTCACTATGATGATGGGGGACTTTATTACCTTGTCTCAGTTGAAGCTGCCCGTGAAAATCGTTGTGTTCAATAACGGTACGCTGGGCTTCGTCGCAATGGAAATGAAAGCGGGAGGCTATCTCGATACCGGTACGGATCTCGAGAATCCTGATTTCGCGGCCATGGCGCAAGCCATGGGCATCAAGGGAATCCGCGTCGAGACCTCGGCGGAGGTAGACGATGCGCTGCGCGAGGCATTCGATCACCCTGGTCCTGTCCTGGTAGACGTTATCACCGCGAAACAAGAATTAGTGATGCCACCAAAAATCAAAGCCGATCATGCGAAAGGGTTTAGTCTCTATATGCTGAAGGCGATTATTAATGGAAGAGGTGATGAGGTGGTCGAACTGGCAAAAACTAACTTTCTGCGGTCGCGATGATGGCATCATATACGGAACCGTCCCAGCCACGCATCCTGCTCACCGGCTTCGAACCGTTTGACCAGGATTGCATCAACCCATCGTGGGAGGTAGCGCGAACACTGCATGGCGAAATCATAGCCCAAGCTCAGGTCTGGGCGGTGCAATTGCCCTGTGTATTCGGTGAGGCGATCCGTGTATTGGACGAGGCGTTGATCGAACACCAGCCAGTGCTTGTCATCAGTCTGGGTCTCGCAGGCGGCCGCATGGACATCACGCCCGAGCGAGTAGCCATCAACGTTGACGATGCACGTATTCCCGACAATGCAGGCCGTCAGCCTGTAGACACGGCGGTGGTGGATGACGCCCCTGCCGCTTACTTTTCCACGCTGCCGATAAAGGCCATGGCTCGTCATATGCGTGACCAGGGTGTACCCGCCACGGTGTCCAATACGGCGGGTACATTTGTCTGTAACCATGTCTTTTATGCGCTCATGCATCGTCTGGCGCACCGTATGGGTTCTGGCACGAGAGGCGGCTTCATTCATCTGCCCGCGCTGCCCGAACAAGCAGCTCGACAGCCCGGCATACCCAGCATGACGCTGCAAACCCAGCTGCAAGGCATCCGCATCGGCATTCACACGGCGATGACGGTGCAACAAGATCTGATCGAAAGCGCAGGACAATTGCATTGATTGACGCGACAGTCTGAACGGCTCTGTCACGCGCCAGGTCGGTCTCAAGAACTTTCCATTCCGTCGCGACATAAGAATGAGTGCGTCGCGGTTCTTCAACAAAAATCGGCCAACGCACTAGTTCCAAGGGCACCACCCTCACCGGCCCTGCAACTGAGGCTGGCGCCGGCTGCGCGACGGCCTCGTCGGCCGCCAGGCAGACCACCGCCTTCAAGCCGCCGGCCGGGTGAGCCAATTGTGAAAGCGCGTCGGCCCAGTGCGCGCATCAACACCCGCGACCAACGAGCGATCATTCAATTCACTACCGAAATAGCGCGCGTGCACGTCGGCGATCACTTGACGTCGGTCACCGCGTGCAGCCAGAAACTTGCGCCCCAGTTCATCGAGAGGGAAGCGATCGGGCCCGCCCACTTCTGTCGTGTCATTTATCGGCGCAGCTACCGCCAGGTCCGCCAAGACTGCGGCCACATCGTCGGCTGCGATAGGTTGGACCAAGGCGGGAGACAGTCGAACCGTGTCACCTTGCGCGCCCGAATTCACGATGCCCTCTACAAATTCGAAGAACTGCGTGGCATGCAAAATGGTATACGGCATCTTTGATGCCCGGATCAGATTCTCCTGGGCGACCTTGGCACGCATATAGCCGCTTTCCGGTAAGCGCTCGGCCCCCACGATCGACAGGGCGACGTAGTGCTCCACGCCTGCCCGGGCCGCCGCCGTCAACAGATTCCGCCCCGACGTCTGGAAAAACGCCATGACGGCCTGATCCTCGAATGAAGGCGAATTGGATACGTCCACCACAACCTGCGCCCCGGCCACCGCGTCAGCCAACCCTGCGCCGGTCAAGGTGTCTACGCCTGTCCTGGGCGACGCCGCGACGATCTCATGACCGTTCGCGCGCAGCCGCTGCACCACATTCGACCCAATCAGGCCGGTACCGCCGATAACTACAATTTTCATGTTCTGCTCCTTACTCGATTGCCGTCCGTTCCATATCGCGAGCGGTGCTTGCAGTATGCTTAGCACCCGGGCAAAAGGCTTTGTCTCCGCCTTGTCTTTCCCTTGGATTTGGCTTACGCATTCGTCCAGCCGCCCGCCCCTGACGCCAGGCGTATAAAGACGGCATAAGGAGTACGAAATGCAATATGTGTTTGACAACTGCGTGCTGGACCTGGATCGACGAGAACTTCTGCGAGCATCCGACACTGTCTCTACGGCACCCAAAGTTTTCGACGTGCTGGTCTATCTGATGGAGAACCGCGACCGCGTCGTCAGCCGGGATGACCTCGTCAATGCCGTTTGGCAAGGTCGGATCGTATCGGAGTCGACTTTGGCCACCCATATCAATGCGGTTCGCAAGGCTGTAGGCGACGACGGGCAACAACAACGCGTGATTCGAACAGTCGCCCGCAAGGGCTTCCGGTTTGTTGCGGCGGTGGAAGCTGCGCAGGAGTCAACAGCCGCCCACCCGCCACATGCTTCGTCCGCTGCTTCCGGACCTGCAACGATCGCCCCGTCCGACGCATTTGCCGTCTCCGCTCCAGTCGTCCCCGCCAGACCCTCCATCGCCGTCCTGCCGTTTGTCAATCTCAGCGGCGACCCTGAACAGGACTATCTGTCGGACGGCGTGATCGAAGATATTATTTCGGCCTTGTCGCAGTATCGCTGGCTTTTCGTGGTGGCTCGCAACTCGAGCTTTGCATACAAGGGCCATACTGTAGACGTCAAGCAGATCGGCCGTGAGCTTGGCGTGCGTTATGTTTTGGAAGGCAGTTGGCGCAAGTCGGCGAACCGGGTGCGCACCTCGGCGCAATTGATCGATGCGACGACAGGACTACTGCACTGGGCGGGCCGCTTCGAGGGTGTGCTTGGAGACATCTTCGAACTACAAGACCAGATCACTGAGAGCGTCGTGGGCGCCATCGCGCCCCAACTGGAACGGGCGGAGATCGACCGTGCTCAGCGAAAGCCGACCGAGAACCTGGACGCCTACGATTACTATCTGCGCGGCATGACCAAGCTCCA
>Ga0182738_1001203_pt1 | contig 33064 bp, 31 predicted proteins | sample eDN5th30CBELigMG_FD_128876 | JGI IMG/M metagenome (GOLD analysis project Ga0182738, IMG submission 128876) | Enriched Miracle-Growth compost microbial communities from Emeryville, California, USA - eDNA 5th pass 30_C BE-Lig MG (version 2)... ...
GCGATCCCAGCCAGGCGGGCGGAATGTCCGGCGCGTCGGTTTCAAGCACCAGCGCCTCGATGGGCAATTGCTCCGCCAGCCTTCGTATCTGCAATGATCGCGGAAAGGTCATGGCGCCGCCAAACCCAAGCACAAAACCCTGATGCACAAAGCTTTCCGCTTGCTGGAAACTGCCATTGAAAGCATGCGCGATACCCATAAGCGAAGGCCTGAGCCTGAGCTGCTTGAGTATCTGATCCTGCGAGCGCCGCACATGCAGCAGCACAGGCAAGCCGTAGCGCCGGGCAATATCAAGCTGGGCGGTGTAGAAGCGGGTCTGGCGGGCCGCCATGTCAGGCTCTTTGAGCGCTGGGATGAAAAAATCCAGCCCTATTTCGCCGATTGCCACAAATCGCGGATCATCCATGGACGCCTGAACCTCGGCCTCAAGCACGTCGAGATCGGCCTCGGTAGCCTGGGGCACGCAGAGCGGATGGATGCCCAGCGCATACACGCCGCCTTGCACAGAATGAGCCAGCTTGCGCACCGTATCGAAATTGCCTCGCGCCACCGAAGGGATGACAATGCCCGCGACGGCGCTTGCCTGGGCGCGCGCAATGACAGCATCCCGATCCGCCTCGAACTCGGCTGCATCCAGGTGGCAATGCGTATCGATCAGCATGGTCATCCTCCGCGTCTGCGTCTGCCCTGCCCCACCTGCGTGCGCATTAGTCGCCAGGGGCAATACCGCCTGCTCAAGGCGCCGATACCGCTGCGCATGCTGGCGCAGGCCCGATGGGCTATGGGCACCGCGACAGACAGCTTACTTCAGCCCCAAGGGCACGGTTTCCGCATCCACCAGGCGCCCTTTGTCCATGGCCAGTTGGCGGTGCGCCAACGCCGCCAGCGCGGGATCATGCGTCACGATGGCAAACGCCGTGCCGGACTCGCGGTTCACCTTTACAAGCAGCTCGAACATGCTGTCCGCCGTGAAGCGGTCCAGGTTGCCGGTGGGCTCGTCGGCCAGCACGCAGGTAGGCTTGGTAACCAGGGCCCTGGCAAGCGCAACCCGCTGGCGTTCGCCGCCCGAAAGCTGCCCCGGATAGTGCTCAACCCGGTGGGAAAGGCCAACCTGCTCAAGCACCGCCAGCGCCTGCTCGCGCGCATGGCTGCGCGCTTCACGGCGCACGATCAGCGGCATGGCGACGTTGTCCAGTGCCGAGAATTCCGGCAGCAGGTGGTGGAACTGGTAAACGAAGCCCAGGTGCTGGTTGCGAATGCGGCTGCGCTCTGTTTCAGAGAGCCCGGACGCCGCTTTTCCATTGACGAAGACTTCGCCGGACGTGGGCAGGTCAAGCAGGCCAAGCGAATGAAGCAAGGTGCTTTTGCCCGATCCCGAAGCGCCGACAATTGCCACCATCTCGCCGCGATCCACATGCAGGCTCACATCACGCAGCACCGGGACAGACTGCCCGCCTTCGGTATACGTCTTGACGAGGTTGACAGCCCTCAGGGCATGGACAATGGCATCAGTCATGGCGCAGCACCTGTGCAGGTTGCAGGCTGGAGGCGCGCCAGCTTGGATACAGTGTGGCCAGCAGCGACAGCACCAGCGAGGTGGCGGCGATGATAATGATGTCAGTCATTTGCGGATCAGAAGGCAGTTCACTGATGAAATATACCTGCTGGGGCAGGAACTGCACACCCAGCAAATGTTCGATGAAGGGAACGATGGTGCCGATATTGAAGGCAATGAGCATGCCGAACACCACCCCAAGCAGCGTCCCGACAATGCCTATTAGCGAGCCCTGCACGAGGAATATCCTTGCGACCTCCCGCGGCGAAGCGCCCAGGGTGCGCAAGATCGCAATATCGGAACGCTTGTCTTTCACGGCCATGACCAGGGAAGACAGCAGATTGAATGCCGCCACGGCCACAATCAAGGCAAGAATGAGGAACATCATGCGCTTCTCTGTCTGCACTGCGGCAAACCAAGTGCGGTTGTTCTCGGTCCAGTCCTGCGCCGCCAGCCAGGACGGCATCTCTTGCCTGAGCTCATTGGCGACAAGAGGCGCTTTCTGCATGTCGGCAATGCGCAGGCGCACCCCGGTATGGGAACTGTCGCGGAACACCTTGGCCGCATCTTCGTAATTGATGAAGGCCATCGACGCATCGAACTCGTAGTACCCCGAAGAGAAAATGCCCGAAATCGTGAACTGTCGCATCCGGGGCGTAAAACCCGCCGGAGAAATAGTGCCTTGGGGCGCAAGCACCAGCACGGTGTCACCCACCTTCACGCCCAGCGTATAAGCGAGATAGTTGCCAAGGACAATGGAATAGCTGCCTGGCTTGAGCGAATCGAGCCGCCCCGATGTCATCTGCCCCGCCACCTCTGAGACCCGGCTCTCGAGCGCAGGGTCTATGCCGCGAACCTGCACCCCCATCAACTGCTCGCCCCTGACAATCATGCCTTGCCCCGAGACAAACGGCGCTTCGCCCTTGACCGCCGGGTTATCGGCCGCCATTTTTGCGATATCCTGCCATTGGCCCAGGACATCCTGCGGCGGCATGCCGGGCGCATACAGCTCGATATGCGGCAGCACCGACAGCATGCGGTCGCGCACCTCTTTCTGGAAACCATTCATGACCGAAAGGACCACAATCAGCGCTGCCACGCCCAGCGCAATGCCCACCATGGAACTGGCAGCGATAAAGGATACGAAGCGGTCGCCGCGCCCGCCCTTGCGCCGGGAACGGGCCAGGCCCGCGTAGCGCGCCCCTATCCAGAATTCATAAGACATCTTCAAGCCACCTTTTTCCATAAACACTACAATTCCCGAATGCGAATCGTACTACCTGGCGCTTTGCCCGAGCCGCGCGAAGCGGCGGAGCTGGCTGCCTATTTAACCAAATCCGCACCCAACCTGGTGCGCTGGATGGCGCGCGCGCGCCATCGGGAATTGCCTGCGGACCCCGCCGCAACCGGCTGCATGCCGCATGAATACTGGCAGTTGCTGGCCCAGGGCTTTGAGCCTGGGCCTGATCAGAATTTTGCCACAGGCCTGGGCCCGCTACGGGCAGGCGGGCAGTCTTCACCTGAAAAACCCGTCTGGCTGGCGGAGCTGGTGCATGTCGCACCTTCCCGCGACGGCGCCGCGCTGTTGCCCGCCGCCGAGCTGGCCATCACGCCAGAACAAAGTGTAGCCTTGTTCGAATCTGTGCAAGCGATATTTGACGAGGCAGGCTTCAAGCTGAGCGAACCGGGAGGCGATGCCTGGCGCATCGCGCTGCCTGAGCCCTTTGCTCAGCAAGCGGCCAGCCCGGCCCTGGTCAGCATCACATCGGTCAACGACTGGTGGCCCCAGGAGCCGCAGGCACGTCCCTGGCGCAAGCTCGTCAATGAGGTCCAGATGCTGTGGTTCGACCATCCCGTCAACCAGGAACGCCAGCAGCAGGGCTTGCCCCCCGTCAACAGCCTGTGGCTCTATGGGGGCGCCTGTGACAGGCAAATTGCCCGGCCCGGCCTGGCTGACACGCAGATTCTTGAGCTGTTGCTCGCGCCAGCCGTGCGCCAGGACTGGTCCGCCTGGATCGGCGGCCTGGAAACGCTGGAACGCGACATGGTTCCGCTCTTGTCCGGCGCCGCGCGGGCAACCCTTGTGCTCACCGGCCGCGACCGGATCATTGAACTTTCACCGGGTCCGCGCTGGGCCCAATGGCTGCCGGGCAGCCGCGACACATGGAGAAACTGGTGGTCACCCCGAAGCTAAGCACTCGCCCGGCCAACCCGGATGCCGCGCGTATTCTGGAGGCCTCCGGCATACATCCCCTGCTCTCACGCCTCTGGGCCGCCCGTGGCCTTAGCCGCCCCGACGAAGCTGATCCAGGCTGGGCCGCGCTCATTCCGCCCGGCCGCCTCACCCATGTCCAGCATGCGGCCGCTTTGCTGGCCGATGCCATCCAGGCCCGAAAACGGCTGCTTATCGTGGCGGACTACGATTGCGACGGCGCGACAGCCTGCGCCGTGGGCCTGCGGGCGCTGCGCGCCATGGGCGCCGTGGTCGACTATCTGGTTCCCAACCGGTTTGAAACCGGATATGGCCTGTCCCCGGCGGTCGTCAGCCTGGCGCTGCAACACCCCGCCGGCAGGCCCGACATACTGGTCACGGTGGACAATGGCATCGCCAGCATCGATGGCGTCGAGGCGGCGCGGATCGCCGGCATGGATGTCATTATCACTGACCACCACTTGCCCGGCGACACCCTGCCCGCCGCCCTTGCCATCGTGAACCCCAACCAGCCCGGCTGCGGCTTCCCTTCCAAGAACCTGGCCGGCGTGGGTGTCATTTTCTATCTGATGCTGGCATTGCGGGCGGAACTGCGCAAACGCGGCGTATATGCGGCAGACGGCGGCCCCCGGCTCGACCAGCTGGCAGATCTGGTTGCGCTGGGCACGGTGGCCGACGTGGTCAAGCTGGATGCCAATAACCGCCTGCTCGTCACGCAGGGCTTGCAGAAAATGCGCAACGGCCGCATGCAGCCGGGCGTGCGCGCGCTGTTTGCCGTGGCGGGCCGCGAGCCGCGGCAGGCCAGCGCATTTGACCTTGGCTTTGCCCTTGGACCGCGCATCAATGCCGCTGGCCGCCTGGCCGACATGAGCCTGGGAATCGAATGCCTGACCAGCGATGACGAAGGCCATGCGCTGCAGCTGGCGCGCCAGCTCGACGAGATGAATCAGGAACGGCGCGGCATCGAGACCGCCATGCGCGAAGAGGCGCTTGCCGCCATCGAGGCCAGCTCGCCGATCATTGGCGCAACTGTCTGCGTCTATCATCCGCAATGGCATCAGGGCGTCGTGGGGCTGGTGGCCTCGCGCCTGAAGGAAACCTACTGGCGCCCGACGCTTGCATTTGCGCGCGCCGACAGCGGCGAGCTGCGCGGTTCCGGGCGCTCCATTCCGGATGTGCATCTGCGCGACGCGCTGGACCTTGTATCCAAACGGCATCCCGGCATCATTCTGAAGTTCGGGGGGCACGCGATGGCGGCTGGGCTGACCCTGCGCGAAGCCGCATATGAAACCTTCATCCAGGGTTTCGACGAAGCGGTGGCCGAGCTGACAGGCCGGCGGAACTTCGAGCCGGTCATCGAAACCGATGGGTCACTTGATGCCGGCTATGCCAATGCCGAGGTAGCCGGACTGCTGCAGCGTCAGGTCTGGGGCGCAGGTTTTCCGGCGCCCGTGTTTCGCGACACCTTCCAGGTGCGCCAGCAGCGCCTGCTCAAAGACAAGCACCTGAAGCTCAGCCTGGAGCGCGGGCACCAGCGCTTTGATGCAATCTGGTTCAACCATGCCGAGATGCTGCCCGAATTCATCGAGGCGGCTTACCGGCTGGATCAGAATATATGGAATGGCAATGTATCGGCGCAGCTCATTATTGAATATGCCTGCGCCAGCGGCCAGGGCTGAGGGCAAAGCCCGCAAGTCACTGTCGTGGCGGGCGTGTTGCTGGCCGTGGGAAGGCGGCTGACGACACAACCGACGACGCAGCCTCGCGCAATCAGGCGTACAATGACAGCCTACCGCAAGCACCGGCCAACCCCGCCGGTGCTTTTTGCTTGGAAGCCGATCCCGCTCCAGGCCAGCCAGGAAAGCGACACCCAGCATTCCACGGCGCATACGCGGCCATAACCTAGTCTTCCGGCCTGCCGACGCTGCGCGCTGCCCGTCGGGCAGCCCCAGAACCTCAAGGCCATCCGTCATACAAGGATATTTTCATCATGCAGGCTGTTGCTCGCCTGAGCCAATTCGTGGGCAAGACATTTGCCATCTGGGTACTGTTGTTCGCCATTCTTGCCTTTATATCTCCCGACCAGTTCCGCTGGATCGCCCCCTATATCGTGCCGCTGCTGGGCATCATTATGTTCGGCATGGGCCTGACCCTGTCCAAGAATGATTTTGCCGAAGTATTTCGGCGTCCCGGCGCTGTTACCATCGGCGTGCTGGGCCAGTTCATCATCATGCCGGGCCTTGCCTGGCTGTTGAGCGTCGCCCTGCATCTGCCGACGGAAATTGCTGTTGGCGTGATCCTGGTCGGCTGCTGCCCCGGCGGCACAGCGTCCAACGTCATGACCTTTCTTGCGCGCGGGGACGTTGCCCTGTCAGTGGCCATCACTTCTGTGACGACACTGCTCTCGCCCATTGTCACGCCTGCACTGATTTACCTGCTTGCCAGCCAGTGGCTCGAAGTAAGCGCCGCCGCAATGTTCTGGTCCATACTCCAGGTTGTGGTGCTGCCGATTGCCTTGGGCATTGCGGCGCAGTCACTGTTGCGCGAAAAAGTAAAAACCTGCACGGAACTGCTGCCGCTGGTGTCGGTGGTTGCCATTGTCGCCATCGTGGCGGCTGTGGTTGCTGTCAGCCAGCAGAAAATCGCCACCACAGGCCTGACTATTTTTGCGGTAGTCGTGCTGCACAATGGGCTGGGCCTGCTGCTGGGTTACCTGCTGGGCAGGGTTGCGGGCCTGAGTCTTGCCCAGCGCAAGACGCTGTCTATCGAGATAGGCATGCAAAACTCCGGCCTGGGCGTGGCGCTGGCCACGGCCCATTTTTCCCCGCTTGCCGCCGTGCCGAGCGCGATCTTCAGCGTCTGGCACAACATTTCCGGCCCGCTGGTCGCCACCCTGTTCCAGCGCTTCTCCGACGAGAAGCAAGCGTCGCACGCGCCTGAAGCGGCTGCCCGCCAGGCCTGACGGGATCGCTGTGCAAGTCGCGGCCGCGCAGCGCGCGGTCGCGTTCGCCGCCTCAACCGGCGGATGAACCCTGCTCCATCTGGCTCATCATGTCCTTGCCGGCCCGCGCAATTTCCTCCTGGCTCAGGTCACGCACATGGGTGGCAAGCGACCATTGATGGCCAAAGGGATCGGCCACCACGCCATATCTGTCGCCCCAGAACATATCCTGGGCAGCCATCACCTCTGTCGCGCCGGCATCAAGCGCCTTTTTCATGGCCGCATCAACGTCCCGGACATAAAGATGAAGGCTGACGGGCGTGCCCTGCAAGGCAAGAGGACTCCTGGCGCCACATTGCGGCATCTCATCCATGAGAAAGATGGCCGATCCGTCGATCCGGATGCAGGCATGGCCGATCTTGCCGCCCGGCATCTCCAGCCTGCTTTCTTCGATGGCGCCAAAGGCGGTCTTGTAGAAGTCCAGCGCCCTGGCCGCGCCCGCGCACACCAGATGCGGTGTCACAGCAGGCATGCCCAGGGGAATAGGCCTGGTCTTTTTTTCCCCGCCCGCGGGGTCCAGCTCCCACATGGCCCTGCCGGTCATCATGTCAATGGGCGCGGAAAAATGCTCATGGGCAATCATCCACTGCCCATCCACAAGACGCCAGGTGCCGGTGTAACGCGTATAACCAGAATCGCCAGGCTTGTCTGCCTCGCCCTCCATACCGCAACGAACCAATGCGCGCACTGCGGCAAGATCCTCCCTGGCATCGACAGCCTCTTCCAGGAAAGTGAAAATCACCCCGCCTGAACACATCTCAAGGCAGGCCTTCCAATGCTCGCCATATGCTTTTGCCCCCTTGAACTGCAAGCTCTGCACGGCGTCGAACGCCACGACATCCGGCACGTAGAACGACATGATCCGATCCCAGTCTTTGCTGCGCACAGCCTCCGCCCAATCGTCGAGGCGAGCCTGAATTTCAGCGCGTGCGGCGCTGCCATTGTTCATATCCATCTCATATGTCTCCCGATAACCCGTTCAATGTCCGGACAGGCCGCCCGGTTTTCGCCGAACCGCCCGGCGTGTGCCCTGGGCCGCGCATGCGCGACACCCGTCCGCTCATGTTGCGTGAGTCAATTTAGCACCCAGCAGTCCTAAAAAACAACTATAAATTACTATAATAGGACTATTGTGTTATGCTGTTACATATGTGTTGAAAAAATGGCCCCGCACAAACGCTCGGTTTCCCGCGAAACGGCGGCCAGCTCACTGGTATGACAGGCAAGAAAAGAAGCTATGAAGACTACTGCGCCGCCGCGCACGCGCTGGATCTGGTCGGCGAACGCTGGGCACTGCTGGTGGTGCGGGAGCTGCTGCTGGGGCCGCGCCGGTTTACGGATTTGCGCACAGGCATGCCCGCCATCAGCCCCAATGTGTTGACGCAGCGGCTCAACGATATGGAGGCAGCCGGCATTGTGAAACGGCATCGCCTGCCCCGTCCCGCGAACGCATGGGTCTATGAGCTTACCGAATGGGGGAAGGAGCTGGAGCCGATCGTGCTGCGGCTGGCACAGTGGGGCGTGCGCTCGCCCGCCTTCGAGCGCGGCAAAGCGGTCAGCGCCGACGCCATGGTGCTGTCGCTCAAGGCGATGTTCCTATCTTCCGCCGCCCTTGATGCTGCCCTGCGGATCAGGCTGACCATTCAGGCGGAAAGCTATCTCGCCTGTGTTTCCGACGGCACCCTGGATATCATGCGCTGGCCCCAGGGGGGCGTTTCCGGTGGCGCGGGGCCGCTCGCCGCGCAGGCTGAAGTACAGGCCGACACACCCGCGCTGCTGGCGCTTGCCTACGGCGGGCTGGACCCCGAAGCTGGTCAGGCCGCAGGCATGTTGCGCTACCAGGGCGACCTGGCGGCCCTGCGGCATTTTTTCTCGCTGTTCCGCCTGCCGCCTCAAGCAATGTCCCCCGACATGCCTGCCTTGCATTCCAGCCCAGGCGACGCGTAAGGGGCAAAAGGCCTCATTACAGATACATTACCGTTTGGCGACCTTGCGCGCATCCGCCCAGGTTTGAACGAGAATCGCCCAATGACGATTCTGAATGCATTGCAGCACCTCGATCACACGCTCTTCCTGTGGATCAACGGGGGGCCCGCGATACCCGACTGGCTGCTTGTGCCCGCCTATTTCCTGGCCTGCCAGCTCATCTACCTGGTACCCCTGGGGCTGGCGGGCGCCTGGTGCTGGGGCAACGACCAGCACCGCCGGCTGGCGCTTCAGATAGGGCTGGCGATCATACTGGTGCTGTCGATCAACCACCTGATAGGCATGGCTTGGCATAGGCCGCGCCCATTTGTCATCGACTTGGGGCATGCATTTTTCCCGCACGCGCCCACGCCCGCTTTCCCAAGCAACCACGCAGGCATCATCTGGGCGGGCGGTCTGGTGATGGCAAGCTGGGCGCCGCGCAATGGCATGACCTGGCTCGTCCTTGCCCTTGGCCTGGGCGTGGCCTGGGCACGCGTCTATCTTGGCGTGCATTTTCCCCTGGATATGGCGGGGGCGCTGTTGACTGCCTTGTTGGCGTGGCGCCTGTCCACCCTGCTCTGGTCGCGCCTGGAAGAGCCGATCTTTCGCATGGCCCTGCGCGGCTACCACTTGCTGTTCGCATGGCCGATTGCGTGGAAATGGTTCAGGGATTGACGGCCCGCCTGGCAATAGCTTGGTATCATAATTATTTGCCTGTGTGCTTCCCTGGCCGACAGCCGCCCCGCGCGGCCCGATGCATGAAGCCGCAAGCGCAAACCAAGCCGGAGTCTTCCCGCAAATGGCTGTATTCGATATTCAACCCATTGTCTCCTCTCTCAATGCAGTGCGTCAGGACTGGCGCGAATCCCAGCGCCGCTCGCGTGAGCCCGGAGGCAGAGAGTTCCCTTCCCCGCAAGCTATTTCCGCCATCCTGGAGGATCTGAAAGGCGTGCTGTTTCCCATGCGGCTCGGCCCGCTGGACCTGCGCCAGGAAAGCGAAGATTTTTATATCGGCCATACGCTCGACTCGGCCTTGCATGCCTTGCTGCGCCAGGTACGCCTGGAACTCCATTATCAGCTGCGCCTGGAAGAACACGATTCCGAAGATCTCGAGCAGCGGGCCGTTTCGGCAGTGCAGTCTTTCGCCCAGGCGCTGCCGGAAATACGGCGCCTGCTCGACAGCGACGTGCTGGCCGCCTACCAGGGCGACCCGGCTGCGCGCAGCGTGGACGAAGTATTGCTCTGCTATCCCGGCGTGCTTGCCATGATCCATCACCGCATCGCCCACCAGTTCTACAAGCAGGATCTTCACCTGCTTGCCCGCATGTCTTCAGAGCTTGCCCATTCGGCCACAGGCATTGATATCCATCCCGGCGCCCGCATCGGCCCCAGCTTTTTCATTGATCACGGCACCGGCGTGGTTATCGGCGAGACCGCCATCATCGGCGAACGCGTGCGCATCTACCAGGCCGTCACGCTGGGCGCCAAGCGCTTTCCCCTGGATGCCAACGGCAAACTGCAGAAAGGCCTGCCACGGCATCCGGTGGTCGAGGACGACGTGGTCATCTATGCCGGGGCAACCATCCTGGGCCGCGTCACCCTGGGCAAGGGCTGCACCATAGGAGGCAATGTATGGCTGATAGACGATGTCGCGCCAGGCAGCCACATCACACAGGCCACGTTCTCCGGTTCGCGCACCTGTGATCCCGCCGAAGAAGGCGCGACAGAATAGGAATAGGGAATAGGCTGGCGGCGCGTCAGGCGCCCAGGGCAAGCTCCACAGCACGGCGCGCATGGATGCGCGTCGTATCAAACAGGGGCACATCCGTATCATGCTGGCTGATCAGCAGGCCGATCTCTGTGCATCCGAGTATCACCGCCTGCGCGCCTTGTTCGGCCAACGACGAAATGATGCGCTGGTATTTGGCGCGCGAGGCGGCCTCTATGCGCCCCAGACACAGCTCTTTGTAAATGATCTCGTGCACAATGGCGCGGTCCCCGGCTGCCGGCACGATGACCTCCAGCCCGTGAGCCTGTTCAAGGCGGCCGCGGTAAAAGTCCTGCTCCATGGTAAATGCGGTGCCCAGCAGCCCGACCTTGCGGATTCCATGGCGCCGCAACTCATCCGCAGTCGCATCGGCAATGTGCAGCATGGGGATGTCCACGGCATTGGAAATGTCATCGGCCAGCTTGTGCATGGTGTTGGTACACAGCACGATGAAATCCGCGCCCGCCACCTCCACGCGCCGCGCGGCATCGACAAGCACCGCTGCGGCGCCCTTCCAGTCGCCGGCATGCTGCAACTGCTCCACGGGTGCGAAATCGACGCTGTACAGCGCCAGTCGGGCTGAGTGCAAGCCGCCCAGCGCACGCTTCACCCCCTGATTGATCTCGCGGTAATAGTCTGCCGTGCTTTCCCAGCTCATGCCGCCAATCAGGCCTATGGTTTTCATTCCGCTCATTACCCTGCTCCGTCCCGTACGCCCAAAAAACTCAGGGTACCTCTTCGGTTAATCAAATTGCCTGGAAATAGATTATGTTTCCGCGCCAGAGAAACAAGATATTGTTCCCCAGCCATCACAGATCGCCAGCATATCGTCAGATCTCCATAAAAAGTTCCGCCACAGTGGATCGTAGCCAACGATTCGCGGGATCCTGATGATAACGCTCATGCCAATGCTGCTTGATGGAGAAATCAGGAAATTCATAAGGGGGAGCAAGCATCTTGACATGTGCAATTTTCACCAGTGTCCTGGCAACCCGTTCGGGGACAGTGGCGATAAGATCCGTGTTGGCCAGAAGATTCCCCACACCTGGCAGCGTGGGCAAGGAAAGCGCTATTTTTCGTTTCGTGCCTTGCCGCTTGAGTTCCTGCTCCACGATCTCGTTACCCGTGCCGGGTGCCGCAAGTATCACATGCTTTTCAGCTTTGAATCGATTTTCCGTCAATTTTTTGTCGATGCGAGGATGGTCTCGCCTGACGACACAGGAAAATCCATCTTCGAACAACTTTTGTTGATAAAAACCCGCTTCCAATTCTGGCATGTATCCGATCGCAAGATCGGCGTCTCCTGACTCCAATGCCTTGGCTGTTTCGGAGGTTATGCGGAGCACCTGGATATGAACGTCTGGCGCGGTATCGGCGATCTTGTTCATCAGCGCTGGCAGGAAAGCAAGGTGGCTGATATCGGTCATGGCAATGCGGAAAATTCGGGATGAACGATCAGGATTGAATTCCCAGTCCTGCTGTGTGGCGGACCGGAGCAGAATCAAAGCCTCACGCAACTGAGGAACAAGCATGGCGGCTCTTGGCGTTGGCATCATGCCATCGCTCGTGCGCACAAATAACTGATCACTGAACAATCTGCGCATCCTGGCGAGCGCCAGGCTAACAGAGGTCTGGGCAAGCCCCAAATTTTCTCCGGCACGACTGACACTGCGTGTCTTGTAGATTTCATCGAAAACAGCAAGAAGTTTTATATCCATTATTTAATTTCCCGCTCGACAACATTAAAGACATGCAATTTACCTAATGGTACGCGCCACCTAGAATAATCTCAAGAAACGGAATTGCTGTATCTAACCAGTATTCAACCTCTCGAGAATCAGCCATGAATATATTTCTGCATCGAATCCTGCTGGCCGCCACTTTGGTCTGCGTTGGCACAAACATTAACGCGCAGGAATGGCCCATAACGCCGGTCAAAATTATCGTCCCCTTTGATGCAGGTTCCACTCCCGACTTTGCCGCGCGTTTGATAGGCGAGCGCCTGGCGATAAAGTTGCACCAGCCATTTATTGTGGAAAACAAGAGCGGGGCCGCCGGCAACATCGGGACGAATGCGGTCGCAAAAGCGGCCCCGGATGGAAAAACGATAGGAATCAGTATTGCCGGCCCGCTCGGAGTCAATTCGCTGCTGTTCAAAAAAATGCCATATGACGTGGAGAAGGAAATCAAGCTGGTGACGGTCGCCGTCTCCCAGCCCTCTGTCCTTGTTGTTGGCCAAAAGCTCACCGTGACGAGCACGAAGCAACTTCTTACGCTGTTAAAACAAGACTCCAACCTGAGCTATGCTTCGATCGGCGCTGGATCAATTTCGCACCTCGCGATGGCGAGCATGGTGGCTCAGGCCGGCGGCAATGCGGTTCATATTCCTTATCGAGGGTCAGGCGCCGCAGTAACCGCGCTTATCTCCGGCGATGTCGATATGGCTTTGCTCCCCGCCGCAGCCGTCATGCCGCATGTGAGCGCTGGAAAGCTAAAAGCGCTCGCAGTGGCCTCTCCCACCCGTTCTCCTTCCCTGCCAGACGTGCCAACGCTGGCGGAGAGTGGACTCCCAAATATCAAAGGCGACGCCTGGATCGGCATTATCGCGCCGGCCAATTCACCACCTGCTGTCGTCAAGACACTACACGACACCGTGGTGCAGATACTGGAAGAGCCCGCGCTCAAAGCCAAGCTGCGTACGCAATACATGGACCCGGTGGGAAATTCACCAGAAGAATTTGAAGCATTGCTGCAGACTGACTTGGCCCGCTGGAAGCCTGAAATTGAAAAAAACCAAATCAATAAGGACTAACGTTTTGACACAGACATCACGTATAACACCCTCAGAGGTGACACTGCTGGAGCCATCTCGTCATTTGCCTGTTCGAGGCGAATATGATGTCGTCGTCGTTGGCGGCGGCCCTGCAGGCCTGTCGGCTGCTGCCAGTGCCGCGCGGCACGGCGCAAAAACCTTGCTTGTAGAAGCCTACGGTTTTCTCGGCGGCATGGGAACCGCTGGCGGCGTGACAAATTTTGCGGGCCTCTATGGGCGGCATCAGGGTGAGATGCGACAACTTGTGCATGGGACCGTGGATGAGCTGCTTTCACGCATGGAAGCGCTGGATGGATTGAACCAACCCCAAGACGGCATGCAAGGGCGCATCCGCGTTCGCTCATACGATACTTCTATATACAAGTGCGCTGCTGACCAATGGATGCTGGATGCTGGCGTGGAATTGCTATTCCATGCAACTGCCGCCTCGGTATTGATGGAAGGCGACCGTATTATTGCGCTTGTAATCGAAACGAAATCGGGACGCCAGGCGATCCGTGCAAACGTCTTTGTCGACTGCTCAGGCGATGCCGACGTGGCAGCCTTTGCGGGGGTACCTTATGAGGTAGGAGACGGACTCGGCAGCGGACTGTTTCCAACCACAATGTTCCGCGTTGGTCATGTCGTTGCGTCCAAGGCGCTCCCCGCGGTCGGTGAGTTCAAAGCCATCAATGACCTCATGGAGCGCGTGCAATGTGAAAATCCTGGTCGATATCGCTTCCCCCGCGAAGGGGCAATTCTCAGGCCACAAATCCATTCCTCGGAATGGCGGGCGAACGTCACTCAAATTGCAAACGCAGATGGCAATGCGATGAACGCAGTAGATGCAACAGAACTGAGCGCGGGAGAAATAGAAGGCAGGCGCCAGGTCCTTGAATATTTCCAGTTTCTCCGAGAACAGGTGCCTGGGTTTTCCAACGCACGCATCATCGAAATCGCACCGCAGATCGGGATTCGTGAAACACGTCGGATCGAAGGTCTCTATACTTTGACGGGTGACGACATCCTGAACTCAGCGCGATTCGATGACACTATCGGTATCAACGCATGGCCAATGGAATTGCACCGGTCAGGTGGCATCTCATGGGGATTTCCATCAGACCCAGACAGAGCCTATAACGATCTGCCATGGCGCATGCTCGTTCCTAAACATGTACAAAATCTGCTTGTCGCAGGCCGATGCGCGTCGATGTCCCATGAAGGGCAGTCTGCCGCCCGGGCGAGTGGGGGCTGCTTTGTCATGGGGCAAGCAGCAGGTACCGCTGCCGCGACGGCTGGCAGCACTCCGATGCAGTTAGTCGATCCGCATCGCTTGCAACAGATCCTACGAAGGGACGGCAGCGTGCTGGAGCTGTGATTACCCTGTGCAAGAAACCTGAAACCGACACAATTCTTGAGGTGATCGGTTTTCCCTCATCTGTGCCGGCTCCAGCCTAGTCAGTGACAGTCAGGCACGGTCTGATCGAGATATACCTCGAAGGCGATATCGTTGACGCGCTGCCGGTTCAATGCCGCCCACTTGCGGCGCCAGTCCGCCATGGCTTCACCGGCGGCCTTGAGCGCTTTCGCATCGGCGGAGGACATGGCAAGCACCAGCCGGGTGCCGGGGCCGGGCGGCGGCAGGTTGGCGGAGAATTTCTTCCACTCGGGCAGCTTGAGCAGCGCGCGCAGCATCATCTCGTCATGCACGGCGGCATCGCACTCGCCTATACGCAAGGCCAGCAGGGAATCTGCCGGCGCGCGCTTGATCTTCTCAATGGCACCATAACGGGCCGCCATCCTGCCGGCATAACGGCCACCCGCCGACAGGCAGACCGTGCGGCCACGCAACTGTTCCCACGACTTGATATCGGTATCGGTGCGCATGATCGCCATTGGCCGCGACTCGTATCCGGTCGCTATATACCGCAGCCCTGCGCTGTCTGCCTCCCCTTCCGGCAGGCTTGCCAGCACGGCCTGTGCGCCGCCCTGCTCCAGCAGGCTGGCGGCGGCGCCCGCGTCCGCAGCCACGGCCTTCACAGCGCCATAGCCAAGCGCCTTGGCCAGGGCTTCGGCCAGCGCAGTGTCCGGCGCGTCCGGCGTGCGCACTTTGGACCCGCCCACAAACGGCGGCTCGACATAGTGCATGCCCACCAGCAGCGTGCCGGACCCGTCCGCCGCCCCGCCTTGCCGCGTGCCAGCCGCAGGCCCATCCGCTGCGGCCGCCGCTGATGCGGCGAATGCCAGCAGCAGCGAGGCAGCCAGCCCAGGCAAAGAAGGAACGGATAAACGTCTGATCATACGTATTGATAGCGAAGCACGCGCCGTTTCAGGTTCTCGAGTATCACCTGATCAATCAGCGTGGCAAGAACCGCGATAGTCAGAATATTGGCCATCACGCCAACCATGTCAGCCGTTTCACCCGAGTAGGCGAGCGACCGGCCCAGGCCCTGCCCGAAGCCAATCAGCATTTCCGCCGAGATCAGGGCCCGCCAGGCATTGCCGAAGGCCAGCTGTGCGCCGGTGATCAGCTCGGGCATGACTGCCGGCAGATAAACCCGCTTGAGCATGTCCCAGCGGCTCGCCCCCATGACGCGCGCTGCCGAGACATGCACCTGCAGCACGCTTTCCGTGGCGTTCATGACAGAGAGCGCAGCCGGGAAAAACGCCGACAGGGCCACCACGACGATAATGGGCATGTTCCCGAAACCCATCATGATGAGAAACAGCGGCACCCACGCAATGGAAGGGATGGATTGCAGAATGATGATGGCGGACTTGAGCACCTCGCGGAAAAAGAACAATATCCCGCCCACCAGCCCGAACCCGACGCCAAAGCCGAGCGCCAGCACGTAGCCGACCCCAAGGCGGCCAAGGCTGCCGGACAGCTGCGCCTGAAATGCGGAGCTGCTGATATCCTCGCCCAGGCGCATGATCACTGAGGGCACGCCGGGCATGAGGAAGTCCGGAAGTATCCAGGCCATGACCTGCCAGAACAGGAGGATGACGAGTACAGCCACCCCCATGGCCAATTTTTTTCTACTGGAGGAAAGACGATTCTGAACGCTCATGTATGCTGCAAAAGATGAGAAGGCCGGTCAACGCCGGCCAACTCGAAAGATGAATCCGCAACCATTCGGCGATGCGGGGCGTGGCCGCCCAATGGCGGCAACGCGCATTTTATAGCTTGCGGGCTTGCTGCCACTCCAGGTCAATGATCTTGCTGACATCGAACTGTTCGCCGTCACGCGTCTTGAGCGAGCCTGACTCCTGCATGATGTCGGCAATTTCCTGCATGCGGGCCAGCTCGGACTCGGTCAGCTTGGGGCTGAACGTCTGGCTGACGATGGCATCCCGGATCACGTCATCACGAGACACTTCTCCGTTCTTGAGCGTCTTGATCGTAGGCTCGGCAACAAAGTAGCTGGAAATGAGCTTGGCCGCATCTTCCGGCTTCTGCTGCAGCAGGTCAATGGCTTCACGCTGCGCATCCAGCGACTTCCATACATCATCCTTGCGTTTTTCCAGCGTGGCGCCGGAGGTAATCACCACCATGCAGGGGAAGGGCCAGACTTCGCCGACTTCATAAATCTGCTTGACCGGGGCGATCAGCTTGGCGATGCTGGCCTGGGGCTCGAACAGGAAAGCGGCATCGACCCGCTTTCCGACCAGCGACTGCACGGCCACTTGCGGGCTCACCCCCATGATGGACAAATCATCAGGCTTGAGGCCCGCATCCTTGAGCACGACTGCCTTCAGAACGGTATCGGCTGTGCTGCCTTCCTTCTGCGAAGCCAGCGTACGGCCCTTCAGGTCTTCCACCTTGGAAATGCCTGCGTCCTCGCGCACGACCAGCGCATGGAAACCATGCTGCGCGCCGCCCACCACCTTCAAGTCAGCACCGCGCGACGACCATGAGGCGGCGTTCGTGAAACCCAGCACGCCGGTATCAAGCTGGCCGCCGACCAGGGCCTTGATCAGGTCCGTGCCCGATTTGAACTCCACAAGCTCGACATCCAGCCCGTGCTTTTTGTAGAAACCGCCCTCATAAGCGGCAATGGCCTGCGCATCATCCATGACGCGCAGATATCCAACCTTGAACTTATCGGCCGCGACAGCCTGGCCAGCCAGGGCGAACACGGCCAGGGCCGACAACATCAAACGGGACAGCTTCATCTGAAAACTCCAAGTGCTGCCTGGCCTGTTGCGGCCAGGGATTCAGTTATGCGCGGAAGATCCGACGCTTGTAATAATGGGATTCGATCATCGAGAGACGGCCATGCCGCGCGGCATGGCCCTGTCGAGCGCAATCAGGCGACAGCCGCCTCTTCTTCCTCGTCAAGGCTGCGCACCGCATCCAGCGCCTGGGGCGCATCGGCGGCATCGGCCTCGGTATTGATGCCCAACAGACTCAGGATCTCTCGACGCATGGCCGAAAACTCGGACAGATCGTGAGACTTCTCGTGCTGCGAAAGATTGAATTCCTTGAGCACCGTGGCCGGCCTGGGGCTGAAGACAAGAATGCGATCCGCCAGGAACAGCGCCTCATCGACATCGTGAGTCACCAGCAGCACCGTGGGTCCCGCCTCGCGAATCAACTGGCGCAGGGCGTCTTGCAGTGTCATGCGCGTCAGGGCATCCAGGGCGCCAAACGGCTCATCCAGCAGCAATGCCTTGGGGTGAGTGATGAATGCGCGCGCCAGGGCAGCGCGCTGGCGCATGCCGCCCGATACCTGATGCGGGAAATAGTCTTCAAAGCCCTTGAGATTGACCTTGGCCAGCCATTCCACCGCCTGGCGGTGAGCCTGCTGCTTGTCCTTCTTCTGGAACTCAAGCGCAAGCGCCACATTCTGCGCCAGGGTCAGCCAGGGATAGAGGGCGTTTTCCTGGAACATCAGCATGCGTTCGGGATGTGCGCCACGGATCGGCTGGCCGTCAGCCAGGATGCTGCCCCCGCTGGCTGTTTCCAGCCCAGCCACCATATGCAACAGCGTCGACTTGCCGCAGCCCGAGGGGCCTACCAGTGCGACAAGCTCGCCATCGTCGATATCGCGGCTGAAATCCTTGATGACTTCCAAGCCCGAAAAACGCTTGGCTATATTCTTGAATGAGATCTTCATGCCAGCTCAAATAGCTTAATAGTTATATTGAACTGTACTTTTGCATTTAATACGCCACAAGAATTTTTGTGATCTTTATATATGACCTGAGGAAATATAAGGTCATTTTCCGCCAAGCAGCGCAAAGCCGACCGGGCCACATGCCGCATTGGCGAACCGCCGGCCGGCGCGGCCCGCCTGAGCCTCAGCCCCTTCCCTTGCCTTCGCCACCCTTTTCCGGCCTGGCCGGCGGCAGAAAGGGTTCGGGCCGGTTCATGCCATGGTATTCAGGGTTCGGAATCATATCTGTTGCAATGGCAACACGATTGGACATATTGAAAAAGCCCACCGTCTCCGCCAAATCGAATATATCCTCGGCACTCAGGCCGGCTTCGCGCAGCGCCTCGCGGTCGGCCTCGACCACCTGCTCAGGCGTCTTGGTCAGCTTCCAGGCAAAATCCAGCATGGCCCGCTGCCGGGCGTCCAGCGGCGCGACCCGATAATTCATCACCATCATTTCGCCCAACTGTGGATCACCCGAAAGCGACCGCACCGCCTGGCCATGTGCAACCAGGCAGTAATAGCAATGATTCGCGCTGGAAACCACAACCGCAACCATTTCCCGCTCCAGCTTGCTCAGCCCCGACTGCGCCAGCATCAGCTCGTTGTACATCGCCATGAAGTTGCGCAGCTTGTTCGGACGCAAGCTGTAGGCGGAGAGCACATTGGGCACCAGCCCAAGCTTATCGACGCATTTCTGAAAGACCTGCCGCAGGTCTTCATCCAATGTGGCCGGATCCGGGGCGCCGAGCGCCGAAACATAGTCTGGTTGTGGCATGTCTGTCTCCATTTCTGTCCGAAGCAATGTAACACCAACGGCGGCGGCCTGCCCGCGCCGCCAGCCTTCCGCCCTCCCCACGCCCGCGCCGATTGCCCCACCCATCGAACTGGCGAATAATACTTAAAGACCGCGACAGACAGGAGAACAGTCGATGAGTACCGCGTTTCCGGGATTCCAGGGCCCATCCGCCAGCACCGAAGCACCGCTTGAAATGCTTGCCGCCTGCCACATACGCATACAGCGGCAGTGCGCGACACTCAGGCGCCTGGCCGCACACCTGCCTTCACACGGCAGCGATGAGGACGCGCGCAGCGCCGCCACGGGGATTCTCCGCTACTTCGATACCGCTGCCCGCAACCATCATGCCGATGAAGAAGAGGATCTCTTCCCCGCCATGCTGGAATCCATGGCCGGGTCGGACGCGGTATGCATACGCGCGCTCACCTCCCGGCTTACGGACGAACACCGTTTGCTCGAGGCCCGATGGGCCGAGATCCGGCCGCTGCTTGTGCAAATCTCAGCCGGCCAGCCTGCCGCGCTTGCGCCCGACATGGTTGACGCTTTCACCGGCGCCTACGACCGGCACATGCGCATGGAAGAAGATGAGGTGCTGCCCATGGCCGCCAGGCTGCTGGGCGATCGCGACATTGAGCGCATAGGCCGCGCCATGCGCAAGCGGCGCGGCATTGAGGACGCCATGATCTGATCTCTGGAAAATTTTGACACAGGCCGAGGGCGCCGTTACAGTACGAAAACAGTCGGCCAGTTTGAGCGACGCAAAACAATACACAGGAGACGAAACAATGAAAATATCCACCAGGATGCTTGTTGCCGTGGGCGCAACGCTGTCGTTCTCGCTTTCGGGCCTGGCGCTGGCCCAGCAACCCATCGTCGTCAAGTTCAGCCATGTGGTGGCCGACAAGACCCCGAAAGGTCAAGGCGCGCTGAAATTCAAGGAAATTGCCGAGAAGCTGCTTCCCGGCAAAGTCAAAGTAGAGGTCTTCCCCAATTCCCAGCTTTTCGGTGATGCCAAGGAAATGGAAGCGCTGCTGCTCGGCGATGTCCAGCTGATTGCCCCTTCCCTGTCCAAATTCGACCGCTACACCAAGAAGCTCCAGCTGTTTGACCTGCCTTTCCTGTTCGACGACATGGATGCCGTGGACCGCTTCCAGCACAGCGAAAACGGCAAAAAGCTGCTGGATGCGATGACAAACCGGGGCCTCAAGGGCCTAGCATACTGGCACAATGGGCTCAAGCAGCTGTCCACGAACCGCGACAAGCTCACCCGCCCGGAAGACATCAAGGGGCTCAAGTTCCGCATCCAGGCCTCCGATGTGCTTGAGGCACAGTTCCGCCAGCTTGGCGCCAATCCGCAAAAACTCGCCTTCAGCGAGGTCTATCAGGCCCTGCAGACAGGTGTCGTGGATGGCCAGGAAAACACCTGGTCCAACATCTATTCCCAGAAATTCTATGAGGTCCAGAAAACCATCGCCAACACCAATCACGGTGTGATTGACTATATGGTGGTGACCAACGCCAAATGGTGGGACGGCCTGCCCGAAGACGTCCGCAAAGGCCTGGCACAGGCCATGGAAGAAGCCACTCAGTATGCCAACGCGGAAGCGGCCAAGCTGAACGACCGGGACCGCAAGCTCATCGAAGACGCCAAGAAGGCCAAAGTGCAGACGCTCTCCAAGGAAGACGTTGCCGCATGGCGCGAGGCCATGAAGCCGGTCTGGCAGAAGTTTGAAGGCGATATCGGGAAAGACCTGATCGACGCTGCCCTGAAGGCCAATAACAATTAAAGCCTGGGCAGGCCTGCGTTTTATTCCAGGCGCATTGCGCGCGGAGCACCAGAATGATGAAACTACGCTGGTTCGAGCGGCTGGAGGAGTGGCTGATCGCCACACTCCTGGCTGCAATGACGCTTATTACCTTTGCCCAGGTCGTCGCCCGCTACATATTCAATTACAGCTTTGTCTGGGCGCTGGAACTGGCCACCTTTATTTTCGGTGCGCTGATTTTCATCGGCATCTCCTATGGCGTGCGCATAGGCGCCCACATAGGCGTCGACGCGCTGGTCAAGGTCCTGCCGGCCGGCCTGGCCCGCGTGATCGGCATCGTCGCCGCCCTGCTATGCCTGGTGTACTCCGTCATCGTGTTCTACGGCAGCTGGATCTACGTGGACAAAATGTACGAGATCGGCATCCTCGCGCAAGACATACCCATTCCCCAGTGGATACCGCGCCTGGTCATGCCTCTTGGCTTCGCGCTGCTTTTCTTCCGGTTGCTTGGTGTCCTGCTCGACATGCTGCGCGGACACCGGTCACGCCTGCTGGGCGATGAAGTCGAAGACGCCCTCAAGCACAGCAGCACCGATACCTCGGTCATCAACCAGGAACAGAAATGACGACGCTCGGCCTTTTCATCATGCTGTTCGTGTTTATGTTCATGGGCACGCCTGTTGCCGTCGCGCTGGGGCTTTCCTCGCTGCTGACGATCTTTCTCTTCGGCTCGGATTCGCTTGCATCGCTGTCGCTCAAGATGTACGAAACGTCTGAGCATTTCACCCTCATGGCCATCCCCTTCTTCGTGCTTGCCGGGGCATTCATGACAACCGGCGGCGTGGCCAAGCGCATGATACGGTTTGCCGTAGCCGTTGTCGGGCACTTCCATGGCGGGCTGGCCATAGCCTCGGTCATGGCCTGCTGCCTGTTTGCGGCAGTATCGGGCTCATCGCCGGCCACTGTCGTCGCGGTAGGCTCCATCGTCATTGCCGGCATGGTCCGTTCCGGCTATCCCCAATCATTCGCGGCGGGTGTGGTCTGCAACGCGGGCACGCTGGGCATTCTCATCCCGCCCTCCATCGTGATGGTGGTCTACGGCGCCGCCACGGAAACGTCCGTGGGAAGGCTGTTCATGGCTGGCGTCGTGCCTGGGCTGATGCTCGGCCTGCTGCTGATGATCGCCATCTACGTTGTCGCGCGCATCAAGAACTTCCCGCGTCAGCCCAGAGCTTCGCTCAAGGAAGTGCTGGTTGCGGGCCGCGACTCCTTCTGGGGACTGATGCTGATTTTCATCATCCTTGGCGGCATCTACGGCGGTGTCTTCACGCCGACTGAAGCGGCGGCAGTATCCGCAGTCTACGCATTCTTCGTCGCGGTTTTCATCTATCGCGACATTGGGCTGAAAGAAGTGCCCGAGGTGCTGCTCGACGCATCCAAGGTGACCATCATGCTGATGTTCATCATTGTCAATGCGCTGCTGTTCGCGCACGTGCTCACCACTGAACGCATACCGCAAGCGATCGCGGAACAGATTGTGGCCATGAACATGGCCCCCTGGGAATTCCTCATCATCGTCAACCTGCTCCTGCTGGTGGCCGGGATGTTCATGGAGCCTACAGGCATCATCCTGATTCTGGCCCCCATCCTGTTCCCCATCGCCACGCAGCTGGGCATAGACCCGGTGCATCTCGGCATCCTGATCGTGGTGAACCTGGAAATCGGCATGGTGACGCCGCCCATAGGCCTGAACCTCTTTGTGACGGCAGGGATTACGAAGATGACCATAGGCCAGGTGATGCGGGCGGCCTCGCCATGGCTGATCCTGCTTCTCGCCTTCCTGATCCTGGTGACCTACATTCCGGCAATTTCGCTCTGGCTGCCGGACTTGCTGGGCTGACACCTCGAGGGCAAAGGCCGGCCTGACTGCCGGCACAGCAGGCCTGCCAGGCCGGTACCGCGGGGCCGGGAGACAGCCTCACCAGCGCCCGGCCCCATGAGGCCGGGCCAGTCACGCTACAATAGCTGCGGCCGCGGGATATGAAAACAAGAAAACATCCAATTTCTTTCACATCCTGATACCGCATACATGCCCCCGCATCCCCCCCCTGACCTGACGCCCCGCCTGGGCGATTTCACCACCGACCGCCGCGTCGTACTTCTCATGGCACTGGCTGTCGTCGTTGGCGTCGGCGGCGTCGCTTCGGCCTGGGTCCTGCTCAAGCTGATCGCCCTGTGCACCAACATAGGCTATTACGGCGAATTTTCATTCGCAAGCAGGCCCATACAAGGCAATACCCTCGGCCTGGCGGCCATTTTCGTGCCCGTCGCCGGCTGCATCATCATTGGCTTCATGGCCCGCTATGGCTCCGAGAAAATTCGTGGCCACGGCATTCCCGAAGCCATGGAAGCCATTCTCATCGGCCGCAGCCGCATCCAGCCCAAGGTCGCCATCCTCAAGCCGCTCTCTTCCGCCGTATCCATCGGCACGGGCGGCCCCTTCGGCGCGGAGGGCCCCATCATCATGACCGGCGGCGCCATTGGATCGCTGCTGGCCCAGACCATCCACATGAGTTCAGCCGAGCGCAAGACCCTGCTTGTGGCGGGTGCGGCGGCCGGGATGACGGCGATCTTCGCCACGCCAGTGGCGGCCATACTGCTCGCCGTCGAATTGCTGCTGTTTGAATGGAAGCCCCGCAGCTTCCTGCCTGTTACCGTGGCAGCCATTGTCGCGGCCGCTCTGAGGCCGCTGGTGATGGATGCGGGCCCCATCTTTCCCTATGAGGGCACTTTTGTATTTTCGGCATCGCATCTGGTGGCCTGCGCCGCCATCGGCATCATCGCCGGCCTTGGCTCGGGCCTGCTGACCTCGCTGGTCTATACCGCGGAAGAGCTGTTTGAACGGCTTCCCATACACTGGATGTGGTGGCCCGCCATCGGCGGCCTGATCGTTGGCCTGGGCGGCCTGATAGAGCCAGCCGCGCTGGGAGTCGGCTATGACAATATCCGCCATCTGCTGGCCGGCGACATGCTCGCCAGCGCAGTGCTGTTGCTCCTGATTGTCAAGGTGATCATCTGGGCCGTCGCCCTGGGCTCGGGAACCTCAGGCGGGGTGCTGGCGCCATTGCTCATCTTTGGCGGCGCCATCGGGGCGCTGGCGGCGCATATCCTGCCCCAGGCCGACCCAGGCTTCTGGGCGCTGCTGGGCATGGCGGCGATGATGGGCGGCACCATGCGCGCGCCGCTCACGTCGACTTTGTTTGCACTGGAACTCACGGGCAACCTGCAAATGCTCCTCCCCCTGCTGACGGCAAGCGCCTTCGCCTATGGCCTGACGGTGCTGCTGCTCAAGCGCTCGATCCTGACTGAAAAACTGGCTCGCCGGGGGCACCACATTACCCGCGAATACCACGTCGACCCATTCGTGCTGGCCCGCGTGGGCAGCCTGATGGTTACCCAGGTGGATACGCTGCCGGCCTCAATGACGGTGGAACAGGCCATCGCCCACTTCACCACGACCCAGCGCCGCCACACCGCATATCCAGTCGTGGATGAGCAGAATGTCGTCGTCGGCAAGGTCACGCGCGCGGACAGTCTGGCCTGGACCCTGGAAGAAGAAGACGGCAGCCGCACCCTGGGCGACATGCTTGCGGGCCGCCAATTGCTGGTTGGATACCCCGACGACCTCGCCAGCAAGCTGGCCGACCAGATGGCCGTGGCGGGCGTGGGCCGGGTACCCATCGTGGAGCGGGATACAGGCCGTCTGCTCGGCCTGATTGGCCGCAAAGACCTGATGCGCCTGCGGGCGCTGAAACTCTCGGACGAGCAGCAGCGCGACGCCTTTTTCCGGCCCGGGGCCGGAGGACGGCATCGCAGGCTGGCCAAGCGCATAGGCAAGCGCCGCAAGGCCGCGCGCTGATCTTTGCCGGTACTTTACCGGCAGGCCTGGCGTGATGGCCGCCAGGCCTGTGGCACGCAGCGCGATGCGTGCTTGCGCGCCCTGTTCTTGCGCACGCCCTCAAGGGGTTAAAATAGAGAGTTAAATCAGAAAACAGAACATTTCAGGATCAAAACATGGAAGCAGAACGCCAGAACCTCCTTTCCGCCCATCTGGAAGACTATGCCGAGCGCCAGGCGGCGCTCCGGAGGTATCTTTGACTACGATGCAAAAGCTGAACGCCTGCATGTAGTCAACGCCGAACTGGAAAGCCCCGACGTCTGGAACGACCCGAAGCGCGCCCAGGATCTCGGGCGCGAGAAAAAGTCCCTGGACAACATCGTCGGCACCCTGAGCGAAATATCGGCGAGCCTTGCCGACGCGCAGGAGCTGTTTGAAATCGCCGCCGCCGAGCACGACGGCGACACCCTGCTCTCAATCGAAGAAGACGCGCAGGCCATTGCCGAAAAACTGGAAGAGCTCGAATTTCGCCGCATGTTCTCCAATCCGGCCGATCCGCTCAACTGCTTTGTCGATATCCAGGCCGGCGCCGGCGGCACCGAGGCGCAAGACTGGGCTTCCATGCTGCTGCGCCAGTATCTCAAATATTGCGAACGCAAAGACTTCAAGGCCGAGGTGCTGGAAGAATCCGAGGGTGAAGTCGCCGGCATCAAGTCGGCCACCATCAAGGTCGAAGGCGACCATGCCTTTGGCTACCTGCGCACGGAAACAGGCATCCACCGCCTGGTCCGGAAGAGCCCTTTTGATTCCGCCAATGGACGCCACACGTCTTTTGCCAGCGTTTTCGTCTACCCCGAGGTAGACGATTCGTTTGAAATCGACATCAACCCGGCCGACCTGCGCGTGGACACGTATCGCGCCAGCGGCGCCGGGGGCCAGCACATCAACAAGACCGATTCCGCAGTGCGCATTACCCACATCCCCAGCGGCATCGTGGTGCAGTGCCAGAACGACCGTTCCCAGCACCGCAACCGCGCCGAGGCGATGCAGATGCTGAAATCCAGGCTGTACGAAAAGGAAATGCGCGAGCGCATGGCGGAACAGCAGAAAATGGAAGACGCCAAGACTGACGTGGGCTGGGGTCACCAGATCCGCTCATATGTGCTGGATCAAAGCCGCATCAAGGATCTGCGCACCAACGTCGAGATCTCCAATACGCAGAAAGTCCTGGATGGCGACCTGGACGCCTTTATCCAGGCCAGCCTTAAACAAGGGGTGTGAACATGGATGCAACAACCGTCGCCATCATAACGGGTTCCTCGCGCGGGCTGGGCCATGCCCTGGCTCGCGGGCTGCTGGCGCCCGATACATGCCTGTTCACGGTTGCCCGCAGCCATGATGCCGAGCTTGCCTCCCTGGCCGCCGACGCAGGCGCGCAAGTCCAGCAGATACAATGCGACCTGGCCAACCCCGCCGCGGCGGAGCGTGTCGCCACGCAGATCGTATCCAGCCTGCCCACCGGCGCGCGCCGCTACCTGCTGATCAACAATGCCGGCACAGTCGAGCCTATCGCCCAGGCAGACAACCTCACCAAAGGGGCGGCCATCACAGCGGCCTTCAGTCTGAACGTCACCAGTGTCATCCTGCTTTCCTCCGCCTTTGTTCAGGCGGTCAAGCCTCTGCAGGCAGACAGCCGCATCCTGAACATTTCCTCGGGCGCGGGGCGCAACCCCACGCCCGGCTGGAGCGTCTACTGCGCCACCAAAGCCGCAGTCGACCATTACACCCGTGTACTGGCCTCTGAAAACCACGGGGTGCGCGTCGTATCGCTCGCGCCGGGCGTTGTCGACACATCCATGCAGGCTGCCATCCGGTCTAGCGCAAGCGCCGATTTTCCGAACGTCGCCCGATTCACGCAACTGCATGAGCAGGGCCAGCTCTCCAGCCCCGCCGACACGGCGGGCCGCATCCTGCGCTATCTCGCCCGGGACGATTTCGGCACGACGGTGCTGGACGACATCCGCAATTACGATTAAGCATCATCTCTCATGAACGACACAACATCCACGCCCGCCTCTCTCGACGAAAACCATCTAATCGCCGAGCGGCGCGGCAAACTGGCACGCCTGCGGGCAGACGGCATTGCCTATCCGAACGACTTCAGGCCGGATGCCCAAGCGGCAGCGCTGCACGCCGCCTACGATGACAAAGACCAGGAAGCCCTGGCCGCGGAGAACCGCGAGGTGCGCATCGCCGGACGCATGATGCTCAAGCGCGTCATGGGCAAGGCCAGCTTTGCCACGCTGCAGGACGGATCGGGCCGCATACAGATATTCCTGGATCGGAACAAGCTGGGCGAGGACATCTACGCCAGCTTCAAGTCCTGGGATATCGGGGATATCGTTGCCGTGCAAGGCACGGTATTCAAGACCAACAAGGGTGAACTGTCCATCCACGCCACATCGGTGCGCCTGCTGTCCAAGTCGCTGCGCCCGCTTCCGGACAAATTCCATGGGCTGGCCGACCAGGAAATGCGCTATCGCCAGCGCTATGTCGATCTCATCATGACCGATGAGACGCGCCGCACCTTCCTGGCCCGCAGCAAGGCCATGGGCAGCATTCGGGAATTCATGGTGGATGCCGGCTTCCTGGAGGTGGAAACCCCCATGCTGCATCCCATTCCGGGCGGCGCGGCAGCCAAGCCCTTTGTCACCCATCACAATGCGCTGGACATGGAAATGTATCTGCGCATCGCACCCGAGCTTTACCTAAAGCGCCTGATTGTCGGCGGTTTTGACCGGGTCTTTGAAATCAACCGCAACTTCCGCAACGAAGGCGTCAGCCCGCGTCACAACCCCGAATTCACCATGATGGAGTTCTACGCGGCGTACACCGATTACAACTGGCTGATGGGCTACACCGAGGCGCTTCTGCGTAAAGTCGCCATCGACACGGCCGGCAGCGCGATGCTGACCTACCAGGGCCAGACTGTTGACCTGTCCGCCCCCTTTGACAGGCTCACGATCGTCCAGGCCATCCAAAAGTACGCGGCAGGCTACGAAGATGCGCAGCTGCATGACGAGGTATTCCTGCGGCATGAGCTGCGCCGCCTGGGCGCCGACGTGGACGGGCCTGTGCTCAGCCGTGCCGGACTCGGCGCGCTGCAGCTCGCGCTGTTCGAGGAAACCGCCGAATCCAAGCTCTGGAACCCTACCTTCATCATCGACTATCCGGTCGAGGTGTCGCCTCTGGCGCGCGCTTCGGACAAGGAATCGGGCATTACCGAGCGTTTCGAGCTGTTTATCACGGGCCGCGAGATCGCCAACGGCTTTTCCGAGCTGAACGATCCCGAGGATCAGGCCGCCCGCTTCCAGGCACAGGTGGCGGCGAAAGATGCAGGCGATGAAGAAGCCATGTATTACGACGCCGACTACATACGCGCGCTCGAATATGGCATGCCGCCCACAGGCGGCTGCGGCATCGGCATTGACCGCCTGGTCATGCTGCTGACCGACAGCCCAAGCATCCGCGACGTCATCCTTTTCCCGCATCTGCGCCGGGAAGACTGAGCAGCGCCCCGCCGGCCACGCCGGCGGGGCAGCCCCTGTCAGGCAAAAAGCCGGCCTACCGCCTGCGCCCAGCGGTGCGCCACCGCGGGCGAAGCAATGCAGCAGGCCTGCTCCGTCACCACCCTGACAGCTCGCTCCAGCAACTGGATATCCGCCTCGTGCTGACGCGCGACATGCGGATCCTCGAAAAATATCACCCGCTGGCAACGGCCTTCCAGAACCAGGTCGGCAATCTGCGCATCCCCGCCCAAGGGGCCGCTCAGGTATGGCTCGACCCATACTGTGTCGCGGGGCCAGCCGCGCGACCACGCCAGCTCGTTCAGCCGGCCGCTGGTTGTTCCCGTTCCCACCCGGTGCGCAAACCGCGACAGCAGGTCGAAATGCTGATCGGCAAATGCGACCATCTCATCCTTGAGTGCATCGTGGGCAATCAGCGCCAGGGTTTGCCTGGGCAGGTCAAACACATCGCGCACGCCCGCGTCGGCAGGCAGACCCTTGAGCAGGCGCTCGACCTCCACCCACTCGACCGCGCCCATCAGGGTTGAAACAAACGGACGCCCATGGGTAATGCACTGGCGCTTGAGTGCCAGCGCCTCGGGAAAAATTGATGAGGGATCCACGGGGTCGATAAGGTAGATGGCGCCGTCGAACGGCTGCTGGCCATCACGCCCTTCAGTTACGTGGGCGACCAGCTTCATCAGGCCGCCCTCTCGCCCATAAGGGTAGCGTATCAGGCCCGCATGCCCGCGCAAAAGCCCTGACCGCTCAATGGCGTCGCAGGTGCGCCCGACCGTGTAAAGCGCCATGCCCAGTTCGCGCACACTGGCTGCCGAACGCTCGAGCCACTTGAACAATGCTGCCCCGTAGGTTTCGTGATGCAGCCGGTTTGCCGCCAGCCCAAACCGCAGCGGAAGGTGTTCCGTCATACCCTGACCTCAGTCTATATCCATTCAACCCGCAAAACATGCGCGGAACTGCAAACTATACGCGAAGTTTATGGCTTATAGCGGGTCGCGCGGCGCGGGCTGCGTCCGCACCGCCGGGCGGGAGCATGCCACGGGCAGGCGCGGCGGCTCCCTCACCGCCTGGGCAGGGCTTATACCGTGAACGATTCTCCGCAGCCGCAGGTTGCCTTTTCGTTCGGATTTGAAAAGCGGAAGCCTTCGTTCAGGCCTTCCCGCCCATAATCGACCTCGGTGCCTTCCAGGAAGGGCAGGCTTTTCGGTTCCACGAAGAGCTTGACGCCGTGCTGCTCGTACACAAGGTCGTTCTCGTTGGCCTCATCCACGAAATCGAGCTTGTACGACAGGCCTGAGCAGCCCGTCATGCGTACACCCAGGCGCAAGCCTATGCCACTGCCACGTTTTGCGATATAGCGGCTGACGTGTTCAGCCGCCCTTTGTGTAAGCGTAATAGCCATGATCAACCCTGATGCTTGTTGCGATAATCCTGCACGGCCGCCCGGATGGCGTCTTCAGCAAGAATGGAGCAATGAATCTTTACTGGAGGAAGCGACAGCGCCTGCACGATATCGGTATTACGGATATCCAGGGCCTCGTCCAGAGACTTGCCCTTGACCCATTCGCTGACCAGCGAGCCGGCGGCAATGGCGCAACCGCAGCCATATGTCTTGAACCGCGCATCTTCGATGATACCCGATTCGTCAACCCTGATCTGCAGGCGCGTAACCTCGCCGACCGCGGGCGAGCCGGCCAGGCCGGTGCCGACCGAGGCATCCCCCTGGTCCAACGTTCCCACATTGCGCGGGTTCCGATAGTGATCCAGCACTGCTTCACTGTAAGCCATATTGCCCTGACGACCTCCACCCATCAATGTGCGGCCCATTGCACGGAATTCAAGTCTATGCCTTGCTGGGCCATCTCCCACAGCGGAGAAAGCTCGCGCAGTTGCAGCACCCGTTCCTTGATGACACGGATCGCCAGGTCGACATCGTCCTGCGTGGTAAAGCGGCCCAGCGACAGGCGCAGCGAACTGTGCGCCAGGGCATCGCTACGGCCCAGGGCCCGCAGCACATAGGATGGCTCCAGGCTCGCGGAGGTGCAGGCCGAACCGCTGGAAACCGCAAGCTCGCGCAGCGACATCAGCAGGGCTTCGCCCTCGATATAGTCGAAGCTGATGTTAAGGTTCTGGGCAACCCGCTGCGCCATGTCCCCGTTGAGGCAGATACTGGGAATGGCGGACAGGCCAGCCCAAAGGCGCTCTCGAAGCGACAGGCAGCGCAGGTTTTCAGCCTGCATTTCCTCGCCCGCGATGCGGAACGCCTCGCCCATGCCAACGATCTGGTGCGTGGCGAGCGTGCCCGAACGCAGCCCTCTTTCGTGGCCGCCGCCATGCATCTGCGCCTGCAGCCTGACCCTGGGCTTGCGCCGCACATACAGCGCGCCTATGCCCTTGGGACCGTATGTCTTGTGCGCCGAGAACGACATGAGATCCACAGGCAAGACCTGCAGATCTATGTCCACCTTGCCGGTGGCCTGGGCGGCGTCGACGTGAAAGACAACCCCATGCTCCCGGCAAATGGCGCCAATGGCGGCGATGTCCTGGATCACACCGATCTCGTTGTTGACCAGCATGACCGAGGCCAGAATGGTGTCGGGCCGCAGCGCCGCGCGAAAGACATCCAGATCAAGAAGCCCATTTTCGGCCACATCGAGGAAGCTGACCTCAAAACCCATGCGCTCAAGTTCGTGACAGGTATCCAGTACCGCTTTGTGTTCGGTCTTTACGGTCACGATATGCCGGCCCCGCGCCTGATTGGCCTGCGCCGCGCCCTTGATGGCAAGGTTGTCGGATTCGGTGGCCCCCGATGTCCAGATGATTTCACGGGCATCGGCCCCCACCAATTGCGCGACCTGCGCACGGGCCTGTTCCACGGCTTCTTCCGCTTCCCACCCCCAGGCATGGCTGTTGGAGGCCGGGTTTCCAAACTGCTCATAAAGCCACGGCAGCATTTTCTCCACGACACGCGGGTCGACGGGCGTGGTGGCGGAATAATCGAAATACACGGGGCGAACTGCCATCAATGGGGCTCCTGAATACCGGCTACGCTCGCATAGGCCCGAACATAGCCATCTCGGCGGGGCGATTCACACGTACCGCCTGTGCCTGGCTTGCTTCCTGCAACTGGCGCATGCGCTGCTGATCAACCAGATCCTGCAGGGAAACCGAATCGAGATAATCCACCATTTTACGATTAAGGCTGGCCCATAGCTCATGGGTCATGCATTTTCCTGTGCCGCCATTGCGGCCGATATTGCAGTTTTCCTTGCCGCCGCAACTGGTTGCGTCCAGCGGCTCGTCAACCGCAAAGATAATGTCGGCCACGGTAATGTTGCGCGCCAGGCGCGCCAGGGAATATCCCCCGCCGGGCCCGCGCATGCTGTCGACCAGCTCATGCCGGCGCAGCTTGCCGAAAAGCTGCTCGAGATACGAAAGCGATATGTTTTGCCGCTTGCTGATTGCCGCCAGCGTCACAGGTCCGCTGTGCTGGCGCAGGGCCAGGTCGATCATGGCAGTAACGGCAAAACGCCCTTTTGTTGTCAATCGCATGGTGCTGTTTCCTTGCTTTTGAGGAGAAGACAATTCGGGCAGGGCCTGGAGGCAGCCAGGCGCGAGTCCGCGCCAGGGAAAGCAATACGCATTTCCCTATTTCCTAGTAATTTAGTCAAGTTTATCAAATTCCCGACTAATTTGCTAAGGAATTAGCGGACAGGCCAGCCTCGTCTCGTGGCATGGGCCGTGATTTATCGGAAGGAAGGATGATTTGCAACGGACCTGGCAGGCGAGCCAGCCTCAGCTTGGGCTCGAGCCATGATTCATGGGACGGAAGAAAGAAAGGAAGGAAGAATGGATAGATGGATAGAAGCAGGACAAAACAAAAACGCGCCTGGGTGAATTTTCTTCAAAATACTGGACACGGTATCCAGATTCAGAAGAAATTCACCAGGCGCGGTGATGTCATTGCAGGCGGCGCAGGCGCCGCGATTTGATTAAGCTGCTTGGTACTGGAGCGCGCGCTTGCGCACAAGCTCCAGCACGCCCTGACAGGCGTCTTCGAGATAATCAAGCACCTTGCCGAAACCTTCCTGGCCGCCATAATAGGGATCGGGAACAGTGGCTTCCTCGAATTCGTTGGCAAACCGCATCAGCAGCATCAGCTTGTGCTGATATACCTTGGGACACTGCTGCTGCAGCGCAGAAAGATTTTCCCAATCCATCGCCAGAATCAGATCGAATTCGCGGAAATCGTCCTGCGTGATCTGCCGGGCAACGCAATGCGACAGCTCGTAGCCGCGTTTGCGCGCAGCCGCCTGGGCACGAGCATCAGGCGCCTCGCCGATATGGAAGCTGTGGGTGCCGGCGGAATCGACGCCAATTACGTCGGACAGCCCGGCCTCTTCCACCATATGGCGAAAGACACCCTCTGCGCTCGGCGAGCGACAGATGTTACCCATGCAAACGAAAAGTACCTTAGTCATAATAGGCGTGAGTGTGAGGGAAAACCCGTTGCAAGGCAAGACTTTTTGCAATGCCCAC
>Ga0182738_1001204_pt1 | contig 33045 bp, 26 predicted proteins | sample eDN5th30CBELigMG_FD_128876 | JGI IMG/M metagenome (GOLD analysis project Ga0182738, IMG submission 128876) | Enriched Miracle-Growth compost microbial communities from Emeryville, California, USA - eDNA 5th pass 30_C BE-Lig MG (version 2)... ...
AAATCTGAAATCTTAGTATGTCATTCCGCAAAATGGTGACTTATTTAACCAGAAGAAATAAAAGGCAATTGCGAAGCCGTACTCGCTCATGCTAAATAATAGCTTTAATTTTGAAGTTTCAAACAGAGCAACGAAACAGTGCGGCTCTTCATTCACATTTTCGCCACAAGAGTGCGCAATATTGAGCCAATAATATCTACCTCCTATTCCAAAAAGACTCTCAAAAACTCAAACTTTCAGATTTCAAATGAATTTGGGGAGTTTGACAACTTCTTGAATAATGTTCAAATAAACTGAGAATAAGTCCCTTATTGAGAGAGAAGATACTCTACCGAGGTCATGCGAAACTCAAAGATCTCAAACTCCTAATGTTTGTCCTCTCGAAATCATTTTGAACTTGTTTGCGGCGGTGGATTTTGATTTCAAGGTAAATCAACGATTTTCATTGATCCAAAATTCCAAGTCGAGTTTTGAAGTTCGTTTTATGAGCCAAACGGAAACATCCTATTGACCATGATTTAGCTCCCGCCCTCAATTCTTTGAAAACAGCAAACGGTCGCAAAGAAAATTCGTTTTAGTCAATGACATGTGAGAGATTTGGCACAACAAAAAAGAAAGCCCTAATTCTGAATTCTGTGGTTTAAAATGAAGAAAGATGGGATGCGACTAAATTTGGATATTTTTAGTGAACTCATGAAACGAAAAAATTTGATCATTTCAATTATGAAAATGGTTCGCGCATTAATGATGTCATCAAATAAATTAAGGTGCTTATTGCAAAACTGTATTATCGGAAGATTAATCAAATGAATAATTTTATATTGGCTCAAAGCGAACTTCGCGCAATAATTTTTATCCTTTTCCGCTTCAGAAAAATAAAAAAGCAATTTGCCTCTCGAAAAACCTTTATTTCAACCCTCTCTCTTACTTGGAAGGAGATTTTGAGAATAGTGAAAGATTTGTTCGTTATAGATATAAAAATGAAGTTTCTCCAACAACTTCAAAAATAATAATGTTACATTGTGACATTGTTATAGTCATTGATATGTACGTTAGTTATATTTTGCTAATTATACAAAAATAAATCCTTTTAGACAGAGATTCAAAGTATTATTTATTATTCGGTTTTGTCATATTCTCCTCTCACTCTGTTTAGAGCATGAAGTTCAAGATAACTGCTGCGGCGAGAATCGAGCTTCCAGTTCCCATTAATTTTGCATCGTTGCAAAAATCTACATAATAATAAGGATCATCACATCCACCTTGACCATCATCATCACCGCCATCGCAGAAGCCCTCGCCTTCGTCTTCACCACATCCGCCGAAACCATATTCGCACTCTCCATACTCACCCTCACCATAATCATCTTCACAATCATCAAATCCGCGTTCTGCATCTCCATATTCGCCTCTGTGTTCTTCATCATCATCCTCTTCTGGAACGACCTCTAAAACCATATATTGTTGAACCCAGTCTGTGGGATGGACGGCTCCCACTTCGGCATCTGCCAGTCCTCTTCCCAAGAAATCTGCATCACTTTCAGCAGAAACAGAAGGAAGCAGAGCAAAAAGCAGCCCACAAATGATCAATACGAAAGTTCCTTGCTTCATAGCCAACAAGAAAAGCAAATGTTTGATTATACAGACAATCGATAACTAAAGGAATTTCTTGCTTTATTATAATCAGAGCGGGGAAGGCTCGATATTAAACTCCAGCGCCATGATGAGTCTTTGAGGCAACCAAAATTAAAAATTAGTTAGGCAGAAATATTAAAAATAATACCGCAAAATTCCAATTCGCCCTCTTGGAAATTTCCTCCAAAACTTGGACATTCTTTTTCACTCAATCCTTGAAACTCCCCCTTTATGAGGAATCGAGCTAATTCATTCCCAACCAAGTCTTCTTTCAAAATCCTTTTCTAGGCTATAGGCTAATTCAAAAAAATAAGATGGGATGAGATATTATTATTAAATAATATTTCATCTTTTGATATGGGCTTCTTGGTGATAGTTTTAGCAAAAGTATGAAAAAATAAACGAATAAATTTGAGAGTCTCACAAATTGGTTTATTTGACCTCCAATCCAGGTTCTGTTTTTTCCAAAAAGAAGATCTCGAATGAGCAACCTGGAATATTTCTTATTGAAAATAATTTGCTGTCGATTTACCTCCTAATTTAAAGCAAGACTCCGTTTCAGATCAAATAGCCTAAAATCTTCTATTTAGATGTGTTTCTTGAGATTGAGGGATTGACTGAAGGATTGAGAAAAATTTTTGAGAAATCTGGCATCCCTTGATTTTGAGAGAAGTTTTTTCATGAAACAAAAAAGGACAAACGAAAAATTCCTGAGAATAGAGAAGCTCTCAAAGAAATCTTTCAAAGAAGAAGAAGTTGATTTTTGATTGAGCCATTTAAAACGCTCGATTTTTCTTTATTTGATACAATGAAACTAATTAGAGAACAACTAAGATACGATTTATGAATAACCAACTTGTATGTATTGAAGGAAAAAAAATCCCAATTTGTGTGAAGTTTAATTATGATATCTTCTATTGTGTTTATTGAAGATGATTCGGATTGAAAGAAAGCATTAAAAGGAAGAGAATTCGATATTCTCAGAGCTCCAAAATTCAAGCTTTTCCAAAACACGCCCGAAATTAAGATGAAGAGAGATACTCTCTCTGATTTTATTTAAAGTTTTTGGGATGCTCTGAACCTCCTTCAATTTTTATGTCACAATCGGAATATAAAAAAATTCAGGTTGTTTATTTCGCTCATCAATCCGATTGTCCCTTCGCCACAACACCCTTTTTGAAATTGATTCTAAATTTTCGCAGATGAGGTGGAAATGAATTTTATTTATCATTTAAAACAAGACCCTGTTTTTGAAAATATTCAAGTCTTTGAAAACACGGTCCTTCGTTCTCCAGAAAGAAACAAGTTCAAGATTCCTTCTTCATTCATCTCAAGCATCGAGTGAAAACTATCAAGAGAAGCCAAAGTTCAAACTAAAATTATTTTTTAGGTTTTTTGTAGTTTAATGGCTTGCCCAAAACACTTTTAAAATAAAAGCCAGCCTTTTCCCACCTTTTTGTATCAATTTAAAAGATAGAACAGAATAACACTTCTCACCTGGAAACATTGTTGTTTCGGAGGAGTGAAAGATAAGTTTTCTCATTCGCAATAGCGTTGAGAAAGCCAGCTTGTATCATCGTAAAATATAAATTTATGTAAACTTTATTTTAATAGAATTAGAGGAATATTTTCTTGTCTTCAAACTTGTATAAAAATCTAAACAAATAATTTCAATTTTTTTATAAAAAAAAGACTTGCTTTGAGCGCGCAGGAAGTACACTAATGACCCTGGATACAAACTCTTCCCTAAATCTGGGCAAAACGAAAGAATTTTCAGAAAAATCTTTTTCTCTGAAGTCCAAATTGGAAAGAGATTTCTCAATGCCTTTTTCAAGAACAAAGCCTCCAAAAATGAGTTTTTGAACTTTTAAATTAAAAACCACTTGGTTCGGTGTAAATAGTTTATTTGGCTTTCGTTTGTACTCAGGCTGACTGGATTTCAAGTCGTATTTCAATTTCAGGAATGAAAAAAAATGAAAGTAAAAGCCAACTACTACAACAATCTCAGGGAAATTCGGGAGTTTTAGATTTAAATAATACGGACTTTGAGTGTGACTATTTCGAGTAAATCACGGAATTAATTAATTAATCGAAATTACACTCTGGAAGCTAGTGATCTCATTCCCTGTATTAAATGACGCTCCGATAAATAATGGAATTTAAATATTTTAACTAATCTTATTTAAATCCTTGCTTTTCTCGAAATTATAATCTTTAATTATTTTAAATCTCAACTCCTACTCAAATTGATATTTGACCTCACTACAAGATGATGTCTCATGATTCTGAGAGCGCAATGAAAGGATCTTTGCTTTCAAAAAATCCTACAAGCGGAACTCGCTATGCAAACAAATATGAAGAGCATTTTGCCCTTGCTGGCAACGAAGACACTATGGAGGGCTTCTGGGCCGAACAAGCCAAGATGGTCGATTGGTACCAGTTTCCCCAAACCATCCTCAACAAGTCCAACCCTCCTTTCTACAGATGGTTCCAGGGAGGCTCCATGAACACTTCCTACAACTGTATCGATCGTCACGCCAAGAAAAATCCCAACAAGAGAGCTCTTATCTATGAGTCCACCGTCGCAAAAAAGACCATTGAGTATACTTATGGAGAGCTCCTTGATCACGTAGCCCGTCTCGCTGATGTACTCCATAAATTTGGTGTGAGAAAAGGCGACGGAGTGATTATTTACATGCCAATGATTCCTGAAGTCCTCTTTGCCATGCAAGCTTGCGCCAGAGTTGGCGCCGTTCACTCTGTGGTTTTTGGTGGATTTGGGGCACCTGAATTGGCAAGTAGAATTCAAGACCTTAAACCCAAGGTCGTTCTTTTAGCATCCTGTGGCATAGAGCCTAGCGGTATCATTGATTACAAGAAGATCCTTGAGGCTGCTTTGAAACTAGCAAAGGTCCCAGGCATCAAAAAGCTTATGGTGCAAAGAGAAGTTTTCAAAGCTCCAATGATTTCTGGTGAGGATTTTGATTTCTATGAAGAGCTCTCCAAAGCCAAACATATGGATCCTGTCCCTGTTGATGGCACTGATTACCTTTATATCCTTTATACCTCTGGTACTACTGGCCAACCCAAGGGGATCGTCAGAGAAAACGGAGGAAATGCCGTCGCTTTGTGCTATACCATGAAATATATCTTTGATATCAAGCCAGAAGACGTCTTCTTTTGCGCTGCTGATGTCGGCTGGGTCACTGGACACTCCTACATCATTTACGCTCCTCTTCTCGTCGGTGCTACCACCATTATTTTCGAAGGCAAGCCTGTTGGCAACCCCGATGCTGGTATTATCTGGAGAATAGCCGAAAAATACAGAGTTAGAGGCCTCTATTCTTCTCCAACTGCCATCAGAGCCATGAGAAGGGACGATCCAGATGCAGTCCACTTGAAGAAGGCCAAGCTCGACAACCTTGCCATTCTTCCTTTGGCTGGAGAGAGATTAGACGTTCCTGCTTACCACTGGCTTCTCGATAATTTGCCAAAAACTTGCCTCTTAAACGACAACTATTGGCAAACAGAAACTGGATGGAGCGTTGGAACCAACTTCAAGAATCTTCACACTTTCCCCTGCAAGCCAGGAAGCTGCACAAAGCCCGCCCCTGGTAACAGAGTGGAGATTTTGGATGAACAGAACAAGCCAGTCCCAAAGGGCAGCATTGGAAAAGTTTGCATCAAACTTCCTATGCCTCCTTCTTTTATGCCCACTTTATATAAAAATGACGCTGCCTTCTACAACAAATATATCGCAGATAATCCAGGATATTACTTTACTGGAGACGCTGGTTTCTTTGACGAGGATGATTATCTTAACATCACAGCAAGAGTTGATGATGTCATCAATACTGCTGGCCATCGACTCAGCACTTCTCAAATGGAAGAGGTGCTCACTGGACATGATGATCTCGTTGAAGCCGCTGTCGTTGGTATTAACGATGAACTTAAAGGCGAAATTCCAGTTGGATTTGTCGTCCTTAAACAAGGAAGAAAAAGAGATCCCAAGGAATTGCAAGATGAGTGCAGAAAGAAAATCAGACATGACATTGGACCGGTCGCAAGTTTCGGATACTGTATAATGGTTGATAAACTTCCCAAAACTAGAAGTGGAAAAATCCTTAGAAATGTCCTCAGAGATATCGCTAATGGCGCTGATCCTAAAATCCCTGCAACCATCGAAGATGCTAAAGTTGTCGAAATTATCAGAGAACAACTCCGAGAAAAAGGATTCATTAAAGTTGCCCCCAAACCTCGCCTCTAAGTTAAGTGCGCTTGTAGTATCATAAATAAATTAGTTTTAGTCTCACATATCTAATCATATTATAGCCATACTGATAAAATTTTTATTGAATAGAATATCTTCTCTAATAATGATATTTTGAATAGTTATACATATGCATTCTGGATATGACTTGTCATTTTGTTATGAATTTCATATTTAACTATTTTCAGCTAGAAAAATTGAATACATTCTATTCTTGTCTGCAAATTTCAAGGATCTGTCTGTTAAAAAATGAGACAAAAAAAATCCTTCCATCAGCTGGAAAGATTTTTCACTGTGTCGTGGAAATAATTTTTGATCTTCCAATTTTTCCAAGTTCTTTGAAAAAGTCAAAGAATGTTTGATAATTATTCCAGAAACAACTGAATCTAATATTATTAATTTGGACAAATTTCAAAACTCGAATCAAATCAAATCATTTTTACATGGCTACAAGTTAAAAAGTTTCTACTTAATTTTGCTTATTTAAACGAATATTTTGTCTAAATTTATAATCTTTAATTATTTCAAAACTTTGTTTCCTGAAGAAACATTTTTTCCTTACTTCCTTCAAACTATCTCAAGATGTCTCTTGCAACTGATTATATCCCTCGTGATTCCTTCCCCCAGACTACTGGGAATAAAGAAAATCGTTTTGCCAACAAGTATGAGGAGCACTTTGCTCTTGCTGGAAACGAAGACACCATGGAGACTTTCTGGGCCGAACAAGCCAAGATGGTCGATTGGTACAAGTTTCCCCAAACCATCCTCGACAAGTCCAACCCTCCCTTCTACAGATGGCTTCAGGGAGGCTCCATGAACACTTCCTACAACTGTATCGATCGCCACGCCAAGAAAAATCCCAACAAGAGAGCCCTCATATATGAATCTGCAGTCCTGAAAAAGACTTTGGAGTATACATATGGCGAACTACTTGATTATGTGTCCCGTCTTGCTGATGTCCTCCGGAAATTTGGAGTTCAAAAAGGGGACGGAGTCATTATTTATATGCCTATGATTCCTGAAGTCCTGTTCTCTATGCAGGCTTGTGCCCGAGTCGGTGCCGTCCACTCTGTTGTTTTTGGTGGGTTTGGAGCGCCAGGACTCGCGAGTAGAATCCAAGATCTCCAACCCAAGGTTGTGCTTTTAGCATCTTGTGGCATAGAACCAAGTGGCATCATTGACTACAAAAAGATTCTTGATGATGCCCTCAAAATCACGAAAATCTCAAACATTAAAAAGATTGTCGTGCAGAGAGATGATGTCTTTAAGGCTCCAATGATCCCAGGGGAAGATTTTGACTTTTATGAAGAACTCTCTCAAGCTGGGCACATGGATCCGGTACCAGTCGACGGCACCGACTACCTTTATGTTTTGTATACTTCTGGCACTACAGGCCAACCCAAGGGTATTGTCAGAGAAAATGGAGGAAATGCCGTTGCCTTGTGCTACACCATGAAATACTTGTTTGACATTGGGCCTGAAGATGTTTATTTCTGTGCTGCAGATGTCGGCTGGGTCACTGGACATTCTTACATCATCTACGCTCCCCTTCTTGTTGGTGCGACCACCATTATTTTCGAAGGCAAGCCTGTCGGCAACCCGGATGCTGGGGTGATCTGGAGAATATGCGAAAAATACAACGTAAGAGGTCTTTATTCTTCCCCAACAGCTGTTCGAGCTATCAGGAAGGACGATCCTGACGCTGAGCATATCAGAAAAGCCGATCTTAGCAACCTTGCGATCTTTGCTTTAGCAGGAGAGAGGCTCGACATTCCAGCTTACAAATGGCTGCTTGCGAATCTGCCAAAAAATTGTTTGCTGAATGATAATTATTGGCAAACAGAGACAGGATGGAGCATTGGCACCAACTTCAAGAATCTCTACACTTTCCCTTGCAAACCAGGGAGCGTGACCCGGCCTGCACCAGGCATGAGAGTCGAAATATTGGATGAGCACAACAACCCTCTGCCTGCTGGCAAGCTTGGAAAAGTCTGTATCAAACTCCCCATGCCTCCTTCCTTTATGCCCACGTTGTACAAAAACGATCATGCTTTCTGCAGCAAATACATCACGGACAATCCAGGATATTATTTCACAGGAGATGCTGGATACTTTGACAATGAAGGCTATCTGAACGTCACAGCGCGAGTTGATGATGTTATTAATACTGCCGGTCACAGGCTAAGTACTTCCCAGATGGAAGAAGTGCTCACTGGCCATGACGACATCGTCGAAGCAGCAGTTATTGGAACTTTGGAGGAGATTAAGGGAGAGATTCCTGTTGGATTTGTTGTCCTCAAACAAGGACGCAAAAGAGATCCTTTGGAGCTCGAAAAAGAATGCATAAAGAAAATAAGATATGAAATAGGGCCTATCGCCAGCTTCAAGTTTTGTTTGGTTGTTGATAAATTACCAAAAACAAGAAGTGGTAAAATTATTCGCAGTATTCTTCGTGATTTAACCAATGGAAATGAACCCAAAATTCCCCCAACAATCGAAGACAGAAAGGTTGTCGATATTATTCGTGAACAACTCAAAGAAAGAGGTCTTATTCGAAAAAATATCATCCAATATGCTGAGCACGAACAGATAACTCAAGGTGATTCTTAATCTCTATTTTTCGTTGGAAACGTTTTTGATCATTATTATATTTATTTATTGATTCATTTATTTGTTTGTTTGTTTATTTATTTAAAATTCTCAATTCTCTTTTGAAAGAGGATCATTTTCTCACAAATCTCATACTTCTCTTGTTATTTTAGTTTTCGACTAGGGCGAAAGAAAATTAAAAAAAAGTCTTGACTAAAAAATTCTAAAATTCACCCTCTGTCAATTTGGTATTTTTATTCACTTTAAAAATGAGTTAGGTGTGAATCGAATTCTTTTTATTTAAATTGTCAAGACAAAGGAAATCCTAGAAAATCCAAAATTTTCTGTTCAATGCATAAATTTATTGTCAAACTTAAAACACACAAAACCTCAAAAGGAGCAAGCAGATTGAAAATCTAGCCATTTTTTCAAGATAACTTTGAGGATAATTCTAGCAATTTTTAGAATAATCTTTTCGCGCGAGTCTCTAATTATGGATTTTCTAAATCTCTAAACAAAATTAATCCATACCCCTCTTTGAGAATATTTTGTTCTGGTTGACTCTTCTCAGTTGGAGTATTCGAGCAAAATTGTTCATTCAACTAATCATCCGGTCGAGGATTCTCGAGAGTTGTTTTGAGAGAAAAAAATTAATTATATTTTGAGCTAAATCTGTAAAATTAGTTTTTCGTTTCTGGAGGATAAAAATAACTCTCTCAAGATAGCCTAATACTCCAGAACTCTAACCCAAGGTGGATTCATAAACAAACTCGATCAGCACTTTGAATTCTCTGTTACCACGATGTTTAAACATTTTGTATAGGAAATAAACCAAGAGAAATATTTTGTAAAGGGAGGAATCATGAAAAAATTGCCTGGCAATCTTGAATAAATAAAATTCTCAATAATCCCAAGATCTCAGCGAAGCCAGCATCTCTTTGACTCGTAATTTGTCCACTTCTTTCTCAAATCCAGTGAGTTGAGAAGAAATCAGCTCCAATTCTCTCATCGAATTCCGAGACCTTACTCGTTGTAAAATAACTCAACCGCCTCAACTCATTTTTAGGTTGAAATTTTCATTAATCAACGTGTGCAAGGATAAATTAAAAATTGCGCGAAATCCAAATTTATCTTAATTCTGTTCTTTCTTTCATCCTGTTTTTCTCTTTTGAATTCTTCTCCCTTAAAAAGGAAACTTCAGTATTTCTTTTTCAAAGTTTGCATTATTTCAAGCAGTTAAGTTTATATTATTAAAAATGGATAAAATAAAACATCTTTTCTTTATTTTCTTAAAAATAGATCAAGAATATGAATACAACTCTCAATCTACATCTCATTAACAACCAATGTTATTCTCAGCGAGGACATTTTTGTTGAATTCTTGGACTGAGCTCTCATAGTCATTGACCAACGAGTCGACTTTTTGTTTAAACTTCTCATCTTTAATTTTTTCAAAGAAATCACCCTCGTTTTCCATAATCTTGCCGAAAAGAAGGTCTTGGGCCTTGGTACATTTGAGAGCCACTTTATAAGGAGTGTGACTGAATGAAACCATTTCATAAACGGATTTGAATTTAGTTGGGAAGAACTTACTCAGCTCTTTCTCAATCTTTTTACGTTGGAGGAACATAGGATCAGATACTTTGTCTCTCATCTCGACAAAGTTATTCAGTGCCAGCTCGGCGACTGCCTCTCCATTGGGTTTCCTTTGATTGGAATATTCCTTCAAGATCTTGGACCAATTGTCCCCGTACCTGTCAATTAATTCCGCCAATACAGTGCAATCCTCAAATCCGGCATTCATCCCCTGACCATAAAAGGGAACTATAGCGTGAGCAGCATCACCAATCAAAGCGCTTTTATCTGCATAATGCCAGGCGCTGATACTTGTTGTGATCAAAGACGAGGTAGGGTTGCTGAAAAAGTCCTCCAAAAGAGTGGGCATCAAGGGAACTGCGTCAGGGAAATATTCTTTGAAGAATGCAAGCACGTCCTCCTTTGTCTTGAGGATATCGAAAGAAGCGCTACCCTCAAAAGGCAAAAACAAAGTGCAGGTAAAACTGTTGTCCATGTTTGGAAGGGCAATCATCATAAAGTTCTTGCGAGGCCAGATATGAAGGAAATTCTTTTCAATGTTCATCTTTACAGCAATCTCAGAGGGGATACATAATTCTTTGTACCCACACTCCAAGTAGGTGTGGGCAGCATTCACCCTTTCTAAACGGCTATAGCATGATCGAAGTGTCGAAAAGGCGCCATCAGCTCCGAATAGCAAGTCGGCTTCCACTCTCATTTCAGCTCCTTCTGGAGTCTGGAGGTGAACCAGGTTTCTTGAAACATCAACCTTTTTGCACTTATGCTCAAAGAGGATTTTTACTCCATGCTTTTCAGCCAGTGTCATCAATTTTTTATTCAGTTCGCCTCTGCTTACCGAATAGATGGCCTCATTATTTGTGCCATATTGTTGAGAAACTGAGGTGCCGTTGGCCTGATGTAAAAATCTTCCAAACATAGGAATAGCCAGCTCTTCCATCTCTTCTCGAAGGCCTGCCAAGTCGAGTGCTTGCCATCCTCTCACGCTCATGGCGAGATTTATTGAACGGCCTGCTCCGACATTTGAAGCCCTCATATCTTTTCTGCCCTCGTAAATAGTGACTTCATAGCCGCGCTTACGGAGGATGATAGCAAGGAGGGAGCCAACAAGGCCTGCTCCTAAAATAGTGACCGAACGGGTTGTCATATGAGTTTTTTCGAAAAGAGAGTTACGTTTCTAAATAATAATTATTTTTTTGAGTTATGAAGTGCCTTTTATAGAGGGAAAAAAACGTTTTGCCGGGTCTGAATTTTGTTGAGTCCCATAAAATCTAAAAGTTGAATATTAAAACGTGTGGAAGAGTTCAAAGTCAAAAATCTAAAATTAATTTCGAGTTTTAGATCTAAAATTAATGATTGTTTCTCAACGGGACTAATTTAAAAAGGAATTATTTTTCTTTCACCCGAAGGGGTTGTCTGGGTTTGACTTGTGACTTCCTTTTGTTGCTTTTCGCTCTCAAGGACCACTTTTTAGGTTTGAAACTCAGCAGATGAATGGAATTGAGGAGCTTTTTCGAGGATCTGGAATTCAATAGACTCATTCGAAATGAAATTAAGTCTCTTCCTCCTCAATGTCATTAAATTTTCTAAATTGAATTTCCCTCCTTAGATTGAAACGTCCTCAAACTTAAAATTTGTCATAATTTGGTCCAGAAAGCATGAAGAAACTCTTCCACAGAAAGTTCAAAGCCCCCCTCATAAATCTCCAGAATCTTGGAAAAAATTAAAAACTGCGCTTAAACTCCAATTAACTTTTTTATTAATTTCTGATGCTCATGCCAAAATGAAAAAGAAAAGAATGAGTACCTTTTGGCCTGTGAAAAAGTCGCAAAAACGTTTCAGATCTTCATTGGTCTCTTCAGTTTGACCATTTTTCAACTGCAACTTTTAAAGTTTCCGCTTTTCATCTCATTTACGTGAACCTGAGTTTCCAATAAAATCTTGATCAAGCCAACGATCGATTAAAACCAGAATTAAAAAATAAAATCAAACCTCTCCAATACTTGAACTGAGAGCTTTATCAGCAGAAATCCTCAATCTGACCAATCAGCCATTTCCAAACCAAGTTCTCTCTGAACCGAGCCTTGATCTGTCTCAAAATTACATTTTATGATGAGAAAAGCTATTATTATTTAGTATCAAACAAATTATTTCCAATATTAGTAGTTTGGTTTTTCAGATCAACTCAAAAAGTAGTGGTTAGTCGCTCAATTTTTCTTGCTCCCCGGGAGAAAAAAAACTCATAAAGAAAAGAGATGAGCTTGAGACGAAAGACTGAAACGTTTTTCAATTCTTAATCATAACCATCATCTCATTCTTCATTTTGTGAAAAATACTTTTCAAGGAGCTTCTTTTCTTCAAGATTCTGCTCTTCTTTCAAATCAGGTTTTTCTCACTCCTTTTCGACTAATCATCAACCAGATCCTTTGAAACAGAATCAGGAGAAATTTTTCTTTTCAAATGTTTCAATTTTTAAAAAAGTTTTTCCTCCAAGTTAATAAGTTTTGAAAAAGGAAAAGCTGATTTCTTTTCAAAGTCAAAATTCTTTTGTTTTTAATTTTAATAAATATTTGAGTTTGGTCTCAAAAGGAAGAATCAATTTTGGGGATTGATTGAGGAATGAATGGATATGTTTGGTAAATTCGCAAAGAAAGCCTTCTATCTCGATAAGATTGAGCCTTGGTAATCAATACAATTTTTCTCGTGCTCAGCTGTTTGAGAAACTTATCTCCAACTTTCATTTCAAATACTTTTGTTTTCTTTTATTTTCAGAAGATCCTGTTTGTGATTCTCATCATTTTCTAAGAAAGAGATATGAATCATCATTGATCTTGGAAACTCAGTGGCTGCGATTCTCATTTCCATTTCGCTGAAAATTCCAAATTCTCACTCAACTCTTTTGAATCTTTTTCAGAGAATTAAAACGCCTATTGAAGTGCTTATTTATTGAAAAAAAATGAATGACGAATTTAAAGTTTCAAACATCAACAAAACAATGTCAATTACCCTAGTTTGTTTTAATATCTGTGAATTGCGAGATTGTCTAGATTTTTGTTTTTCAGCCCTCTTCGGGACTGAGCTTTTTTGAACTTTGTAAAAACAAAAGTTTTAGGGAAATCGCAAAGATCAATTTCTGACTTTGCTGAACTTTTCTTCTCAAAAAATTTTTACCTTCATATCTTCTTCGTATTCGAGGATATTGAGACGCTAGAATGATAGGTTGGCCAGGAACAAGTTATCACTTTATGTCCGGAAATTTCAGAGCGTGGAACAAAGACAGTTTTGAAAGGAAAAAATATAGATAATTGAAATTATATCTTTGATTCCAAAATTATGTCGAGAAAACTCTTCTTTATTTACTCATACTTTTATTTTTTTTATAAAAATTTTTTATAAGAACTGCCTGTGAAGATTGCAAAATCAAAATTTTTCAAAAGAACTTGCTTTAAACTTTAGAAAAAGACCCTTTTTTCGGGAGCTCGCAATTCGCAGATATTACAACAAACCACGATAGTGTTGAAAATGAATTGAAAAATTTAGTTCATTTTTTTTAAAGGAAAATTAGAAAAGTGCAAAAAGACAATATGTCCCCCAAAAAACCTTGAAATGGAAGGAGGTACTGCAAAAACCTGGAGAAAATTAACAAAATCTTCAATCGTCAGATTTAGTTGCGGAAAATTCAATAATCTCTCCCGAACTTGGATTGGAAACCCAAAAAAATTGTTTGCCAAAAACATGGACTTGATTGAGCAAAATTTTGAAAAACAAAATCAATTCAAAAACATAAAATGGAAGAAAAAGTCTTTGAGGATTTTGCACTTGAAAAAAAATTAAAGAAATAAAACGAAGAGAGGATAATAATAATAAATTTCTCCGACCAAAAGGCGGGTTTTGAACTCTCAAACCAGATGAAATTTAGTGAATTTTTTTTTTAAACACATAGAAAAAACCTATTGTTTTCTTTGAGGAGAGTTTTCCAAGTTTTTAAAAAATTAGAAAAGAAATCGGCTCTATTTCCTTCTCTTCAGGCTGTCAAATTTTGACCCTTTTTAGCATAAGTCTGTGAGTTTCTGAGTCATACATACATTTGTTATCATTTTCAACTCAGGGTCGTGATTTTTTTTTTGAAAACTCAGAAAACCTTTTCGGGCTTCTGAATTTTCTCAAGTTTCTTTTCCAAAAATTATAAACTTACCTGCAACTTCGACAGACTTTAAACACAGTGTTTTATATTTTGAAAAAAAATATGAGAAATTTTTTCAGAAAAGAGTTTTTAAGCAAAAAATAATTTATGAAAAAATAACCCCCAAATTTCAAAAATGATAAAAGGCAATTGGGAGTCTTGAATCGCAACATTTAAAGTCTCGAAGAGTTGAAATGCTTAATGCAAATCAGTGAGGGTTGAAAAAAATGCCAAAAAGGTCGAAGATCCCGATTTTAGGGATCAAGTCTCAGAAAAAAAATGTTGGTAATGTCATAAGAATTCCTTTCCAAAATAAGGCAGTTTTTCAGAGGAAAAAAGGGAAACTTCTTTTTTGGCTCTCTTTTCTTTTGACATAGAGCTTTTAAGACTAGATTTTGAAAAAATTTAGAAACCCCAGAAAAAAGGACAAAATTTTTCCCAGATTTTTTCCATTCTTGAAATCAATGTCGGTAAAAATAGAATTTCTCAACTTTGAATTTTTCTTTTGGCTTCCATTGTTCATAAATGTTTTGAAACCAAGTTATTTCAAAACAAATTGAAGAGGCAAAAAATAAAAATGAACATTTGATTTTCAAGTTTTTCGTCTCATAGAGTTCTCAAAGAGCACAAATTAAATTCTTTGGTTTATGGACTAATTATTTTATGGTATTAATTTTTTATGCTTGGGTATTCTGTTCTCTCTCCATCTTTGACAAAGATATTTATTTGAAGCAAAGCAGAGTGACTCCTTTTTTACACAACCTTCTCGACTTTTGATCTGTAATGAATAATTTCTTCTAATAAAAATAGAATTTATATGGAAGAACAAAGGTTGTTCAATTCTCAAATTCAAATTCAGAACTTGCAAAGTCAAGGATCTCTTGCTCTTGAAGAAAATTATTATCAAATTTATTTCGCGTCAAATTCAAAAATATGTTTTTTTTTCAATGGTGAGACTGATTTCTTATTGGTCCCTTGAAATTTGCAAAATACTTCCTGATATTTCAAACTACCCATCATGAACTTCGCTTACTTTTCAAAGAAAGGCCCTCAGAAGTGTAAAAGTTGTAAATCTCAAGGAATTTATTGATTAATTGATTGATTTTGTAGAAACTAAATTTGATAATTTTCTCAAATGTTTTTTTCAAAACTACAAACTTTGATGTTTAATGTGTTCCAGAGAAAAAAATAACAAAATCCAAGAGTAATATATCAGAAAAAATGGGCTATTTGAACTCAAGACATTTTCATAAAGGTCAAAGAGATTGAAATTAGGCGAATTACTAAAGTAATAATTTTGATTTATTTTTGACAGATTAGTCTTTCTATAGATCTAGTCGAAGAATAATTTTGTCAGTATCCCTTGAAAGAACATTCTATTTCTGCTCTATCCTAAATTCGAATTCTCTCACATGTAAGACCCAGAAAAAAAAAATGCTCAAGAATTGTGAACTGTGCTAGAAAGTTTTCTCAAGAGTAATTCCTCAAAACGAATTGTCCTCATGCAATTCAACATTCTGTGATGAGATCAGATTGAACTCGCATTTCAGGAATTTTGGAGTTCTTTTTTTTTTGAATTGGGCCGTAAAATTTAGTTGAATAACTCGCACTTGGAGAGTAAGAGCTCCTTTAATTTAAACTTTTTAAAACTCAAGAATAATATTTTTCTTATCTATTTATAAAAATATCTTTCCAACTCTCTCCATGTCCACTGAAGAAACCAAAGTTGATATCAGATCTAGCTCTTATGCCCAAGAGCTTGATGCCAAATACCCATCTCAAAGAGATGAATTCTTTATCCCCACTCTTGGATCTCTTGGGTATAAAAATTGCGACCCCAATGACAGTCGTTCATCCACTTACCTCTGCGGCAACTCCCTTGGTTTGATGCCCAAGAGCATTGAAAAGGCCGTTACCACCGAACTTGAAGCCTGGAAAGGCAAGGGTATTGTCGGTCATCATCGTCGTGATAAGGGCGAGATCCCCTGGACTGACTTTGACATCGAAGTTGATCCCTTGCTCGTCCCAATCCTTGGTGCCGAAGATGCCTCTGAGGTTTCCATTCAAAACACCCTGACCATCAATTTGCACACCATGTTCCTCGCTTTTTACAAGCCCACTGCACAAAGGTATAAAATCCTCTATGAGAAGAAAGCCTTTCCCTCAGATATCTATGGTCTTCACAGTCAAGCGAAATTGCACGGCTTTGATCCCAAGGACGCTCTTATCCCTCTTGCTCCTCGTGAAGGCGAATACACTTTGAGAACTGAGGATATTTTGGCCAAAATCCAAGAAGAAAAGGACTCTATTGCCATCGTCTTCTTTGCAGGAGTTCAATTCTACACCGGACAATGGTTTGAGATGGAAAAGATCACCAAGGCCGGCCATGAAATCGGTGCTGTTGTCGGTTGGGATCTTGCCCACTGCAGTGGAAACGTTCCCCTTAAACTCCATGACTGGGGTGTCGATTTTGCTATTCTCTGTACCTACAAATACCTTAACAGTGGTCCAGGCAATATCGGAGCCATTTTTGTTCATAAGAAGCATGCAAATGACAACAGATTCAGATTAGCCGGCTGGTGGGGCAATAATGCTGAAACAAGATTCCAAATGTTGGACGATTTCGAGCCTATTCCAGGTGCTGCTGGATTCAAAGTCTCCAACCCCTCTGCTTTGAGCCTTGCCTGCTTGAAGGCCAGTTTGGAAATCTATCAAAAAGCTGGTGGCATGGAGGTCCTTAGAGAACGCAGTCTCAGCCTTACCAACTACCTCTATGCTTTGTTAACTTCATCCAAGTTCTACATTCCTGTTGAAGAATCATTCCAACCCAAGAGATCTGGCTTCACCATTATCACTCCCTCCAACCCTCAAGAACGTGGCTCTCAACTTTCGCTCTTGTTCTTGCCAATGGGTAAGGGAGTTATGCAACACGTTTTTGACCTTTTGGAAGAAGAAGGAGTTATTGGTGATAAAAGACAACCTGATGTCATCAGATTGGCTCCCAGTGCTTTGTACAATACTCACGCTGATTGTCTCAAAGCTCTCCAATGCCTCGAAATGGCCCTTGAAAGCTACAATCGTGCTTAAGCCATTGAGGATTTGTTGAAGAAGAGTGTTTAAATGATGATAACATAACAACTATTATCTAATATGACATAAAGAGATTGATTTATTTAAAAGGTTGTATGCGTGAGTAATCATTTAATAATAAAAATATCAATTTTCGTCTCAATAGTTTAAATAAAGTCTCTCTTCTTTAAATAGCAAGAAATCACACAATAATTATAGACACATTTTTCATTAAAGACATAAACAAAATCAAGGAAGGCTTAGGCTAATTCCTGAAATTACCCAAGATATTATCACTATATTTGCCTTGGAGGAGAGTCAGATCAGTAATGACACCACCAACAAGGTATGGATCGCAATTACCAGAGGGTCTCCGATCTTCAAAATAGCCCTTCTTTGCGTTGAAAGTTGTTCTGTGAACCCTGACAGAGGCCTCTCTGTTGGCAACTCCAAATTCAAACTTGTCTGCACGAGGAGTCTCTTTCTCGCCTGTTAGTCTCTTTTCGCTGTCTTTTCCGCAAATCCTGATAAATTCTTTATGCTTGTCGGAGAGATTTTGCAGAGCTTCCAAGATTTTGTTGTATCCGCCCTCTTTTCTAGTGGATTCACATGAAAAATTGCAATGACAGCCTGATCCATACCATTCACCTTCTAATGGCTTGGGGTCATAGTTGACATCCAAATCAAACTCCTCACAGACCCTTTCGAGAATATATCGAGACATCCAAAGTTGATCGCAAGCTTCAATCCCTTCCACTGGACCAATTTGGTATTCCCATTGACTTGGAAATCCTTCAGCATTTATGCCTGAAACAGTGAGACCTGCATAAAGAGCGCATTTGAGGTGGGCTTCTGCAACATACCTTCCAATGCTAACTGAGGCTCCAACAGAGCAATAATATTGACCTTTTGGAACCTTGGCATAGCCTCCTGTTGGAAAGGCCAGAGGTTTTGTTTCACCATTCAATTCATCCCTTTTTGCCAAGATGTATTCCTGCTCAAAACCAAACCAAGGTTTTTCTTCTGCTGTCTCCTCAAAAATCTTTCGAACGTGGTGCCTAAAATTCCCTTTTGCTGGTGTCATATCACTATTAAAAGTCTCACAAAGGACAAGAAAAGCTTGATTTTTGGGGCCTTGGGAATTTGGGTTCGCTCGAAATGGGTCTCTGCAAAAGTAAACAGGTTTCAGTAAGATTTCAGATTGCTGCATTGTGGCTTGATCAGTTGAAGATCCATCAAAGTTCCACATGGGAAAGTCCTGGAGTTTCTTGCAGATCTGAGAAATATACATCGTTTTTGAACGAATGTCCATTCCAAACCCTCCTATCCATATGTACTCAGCAATTGTAAGACCAGAAGGGATTGGAAGGTTATTGAAGCGAGTTTGGAACCTTTCGTAAGTTTGCATGATGAGATTGGAAAAACGAAACGAGATAATAGATAATTTCTTGATTAAATCTGTAGAAAAACTACCTTTTTGTCAAAATTAAATTTCTAACTTTCTAGCATTCGATATAATTCCTTGATAATTTTTGGCGAGTTGAACTTTTTGAATTCTCAAAATCAGAAGATTTTTTTTTCACTTATTCATGAGATGAGAAGGAGCTGAACTGATTGTTTACTCATTGCTCATCACATTTTTGGTTGTAAAAAAGGTATTTCAATCTTAGTTGTATTTTTTCGAATTCTCCAAATTTAATAAAATCAGAGAATTTTCTTTTTTTTTCGAAAGAAGACTCATAATCAATAGAACTCTCTATGAAAATGGGAACAAGTTTTGAGACCTTTAAAAATAAGGGTAAATTTATTTATTCAACAGTTTTAAAAAGCACAGACAAGCAAACTCATAATTATCATCATCTGGAGAGCTTATATCATGCATTGCAAATACAACTGGCGAAGCTGAATTAAGCAATCTAAGAATCAGGGAGTTGGTTGATTGTCTTTTTGTTGATCAGGAGTTCTTCTAGCTATCACCTAAACTTTTTTATATACCATAAATTAATAATATCTATTTTTATCATCTTTTATAAACAAACAAGCAAACAACTTTTCTAACTAAAGTAAAACAAAATTACCCAAACTACTATCATTAATCTATTCTTTTAAAAATCTTTGGTAAGAAGCGACAATTTCTTCACCAAATTTGCCTTTGAGAATGGTTGTGTCGACAAGCATACCACCGACCAAATAGGGGTCACAGTTGGAGGCAGGTCTTCTATCTTCGAAATATCCTCTCTTTTCGGTGGCTGTTTTTGTTGGTATTCTAACTGATGATCCTCTGTTAGCAATACCGTACTTGAAACTGTCGATTGAAGCAGTTTCGTGTTGTCCTGTTAATCTCTTGTCGTTATCCTCTCCATAAACCAAAATATGAGCCTTGTGGTGCTTGGACAATTCTTCCATGGCTTGAATTATTCTTTCATAGCCTCCCTCCTTTCTTGTTGACTCAAATGAAAAGTTTGTGTGGCAGCCTGATCCATTCCAATCTCCTTTAACAGGCTTGGGCTCAAAGGTAACGTCGACATCAAACTCTTCACAAACTCTCTTGAGGATATATCTCGCCATCCAGAATTGATCGCACCCGCTGATTCCTTCAACTGGGCCGACCTGGAATTCCCACTGTCCAGGGAAAACTTCGGCGTTAAGTCCGGAAATTTGAATTCCCGCGTATAAACAGCACCTCATATGGGCTTCAGCCACATATCTTCCGATGGCATTTATTGCTCCGACAGAACAGTAGTATTGGCCTTGGCTGTAAGGGAATCCGCCTTTTGGGAATCCAAGAGGACGTTCGTTGTAGCTCCCAGTGCTTTTCATCAAAATATATTCTTGCTCAAATCCAAACCATGGTTTTTCATCGAGAGCGCTTTCAAAAGCCTTGTTGGCATAATGTCGAAAATTGCCTCTAGCTGGGGTCATATCACTCTTCAAAGTTTCGCAAAGTACAAGAACTGCAGAAGCGTCCTTGTTATTTATAGTGCCTTGCTCATTGACTTGTTGTCTGAAAGGGTCTTTACAGAAGAAAACAGGACGGAGTAAAATTTCGGATGATTCAGTTGAGGCTTGCTTGGTTGAAGAACCATCAAAGTTCCAAATAGGGAAATCTTCAATTTTTGTGCAGACCGAAGGAATGCACATGGTCTTGGAGCGAATATCTTGCCCAGATCCACCGATCCATATATACTCAGCAACAGTGTAGTCTGAAGCAATAGGGAGACTGTTAAAACGAGTCTCGTATTTGTTGAAAGTCGTCATTTTATGAAAATTTTTTTTAAGAAATAATTTAGAGAAATAATTCTTCCGTAATATAAACAGAGCGGGCGTCTAATAAACTTTTATTTAACGAATCATTCCTTTTTGAAGACTAATGTGCGCTTTAATCATGTGATAAATTTACGGCGAATACCTATCTTCTGAGATTTCATTTCGGAGAAACAGTTTCGGACTTTCGACGAGAGAGTGTTCTACAGAGGCTCTCGCCTTCTAAAAATGCTGGTTACATCCGTTTAAATTAAGCTTTTAATTAAATATCGCCATCTAACTGATACTCTTCTCTCGACATCTTGAGACATGCTTCTAAAAAAAAGTAGTTTTCTTAAAAAATTGATCGACTCTCCCAAAATTCAAATTTTTAATAGTTTTTGTTGGAGTTGAATTTCTATTTTGGGCGAAAAACTGTTTTCGAGGACAAACTTATAAAAAAACCTTTCAAACTCTTCTGTTAGATGACGATTTCTTTCTTTAGAAAGAGATATATTTGTTTAGTGTATTAATAATCTCGAAATATACCGCTAAATCGATTTTATACATAGGAAGATTGAAAAAGGTCTTTACCATTCTTTTTCTTGAAACTAGAAAGCTCTCAGGAATCGAACAAGAACTTTTTCTTTTCTGAATTTTTATCCTATTTCTATTGTTCTTGCTTGAAAAATATTTGTAGATTTTTCCATTTATTTTTGTTCATTGTATGTGTTGGTAACTCTGTCATTCAAGGGAGTCAAAGGAACTTTTGATTGATGCGTAATTCTAGAAGACATGAGAATGAGACACTTCACTTAAACAAGATATAGAAAAATTTAATTTTTTTTTGAGAAGTCAAACGCTCACCTCAAATCTCAAAATGGAAAAATGTCGTCACGCTGTTAGAGTGCTTTTCAAACCCATTCAAGTTTAAGAAAGATATTTTCGAAGAGTTATAATGAATTCAATTCAAATAATCAATTTTAGATGAGGAAATGTTTCGAAGAATAATCCATTGACGTCTTTAATTTTTGCCTTGACGTCTTCGTTCCATTTTTAGATTTAAATTTTATTAATCAATCTTTTCTACATAACAAAAACAAGCCAAAGTATTTCATCGTTCTTCTCTAAAATTGAATGATACTTTCTCTTCTTGAGCTTTCCCTCTCCCCTGAACCTCTCTTGGATTGATGATTTTTGCAAAAGAAATTATTCTCTCAATTTTGATTGCTTTTCAGAGACATTAAAATTCGAACTCATCAAGAAAACTTTTCATGTTTCTCTTTTCGAAAACCTGGTCGAAATCCTCTTTTTCTTGTCTTTTTCTCGCCCATAAAATACTTTTGAAATTAGTCTTTTTGATTTTGTGCTCTACTTTAAATTAGTTTTCAAAATGGTAAGAAATAATTCACTTGAAAAATTAGTTTCGATATTTGAAAAACCCTATGTTAGCGAACTTTTTGAAAACTAAAAATTGACGAGTTTTGTTGAGTTTTATTGATGCCTGCTAAGATTGGTAGGAATAAAATTATTGAAGAAGAAGGAGACTTTTTTTTTTTTGAAAAATGGTGAGCTTAAAAAATCAAACTCATTTCTTCCCCTCAATTTTGTCAAATCTGATGATTTAGATTTAGAAGATCTCGAATCCTCTCAAATGAAAAATTTTTTATTTTTCAATGTTCCTTCTTTTTTTTAATATTTTCTTGAAATGGTTCAAAGTCGTAGATTGAAGAAATACGTCAAATTCAAAAAAGTCTGAAAATGTAAAATTAGGGCAGCTCGATCCAAAAATTTTGAATTCAAACTTGAATGATAAAAGAAAGGATTTTGAATCTTTGAATTGGATATGATCAATCCACATTGAAGATCTAGTTTTATAATTTTGCATTTCATAACCTTTATTGTGAAATAGCTATTGTATTTGAAAATTTCAATCAAAACTGGGATTTTGAGCCTCGAAGTTACATATTCTCTTTGAGAAAGCGAAATAGCTCCTCGAAGAAGAAGTTATTAATTTAGATTGAGATTGAGGTTGGATAATTTCAATCTTTCAACAACCTCTCTCTCTGGAGGGTTTAAATCAAATTAAAATAGGCCCCTCTTTTAATCAAATTTTCATAGGTACAGTGAGTTCTTTGAATTAAAGAGGGCCCTCTTAATAGAGACATCTGATTTCAGCTTCAACCTTTTCCAATAAGCATCCTGACGAAAGTTTCACTGAGACACTTGACAAAAAAACTACTTTAATATAGGATTGAATTTAACTCCCTGAATGCGAAAATTCACAAAAATTTTCTGAAGAGAATTTTGTTATGCTCAACTGCGGAATATATGAATCTGAATCATAGAAGGTATATATGACTTTGAAAATGGGGAATAATCAGGAGACAAAGATGGAAATAATAAATCCACAAATACATCGTTTAGATTTTCATTTAAGAAGAGAGATTTTCTAATTGTAGGAAAATTTCGATAAAATATCAATTTAATCACAGAACGCAATCTCCAAAGTGCACCAACATATGTGTTATCTAACAGATCAGCAAGCCTCGAGCTAAAAAAACTCTCAAAAATTGTGTAAACGCTTCTGGGTTTAATTCACTGCGGTGGAGAGGTTAAAAAAAAACTACGACCATCATTATTGATACGTTTCGCACTCAGCGGGCTAAAATTAATTCTACTAAAGATTTGGGACCAAATTATTCTTGCAGCAATCTTTCAATTGGCATATAAAATGGATCTAATGCTTAGATATATATCTGATTTAAACAGACATGCTTGATTATTTAGTTTATGAATCGTTTTTACAAAGAAGGTTTTCTGATTTAGTTATTTATCACTTCTAACTCCTTTCTTTCTTAGATAAGCAAGTAGGCAAGAGTTGAAGCAATAACAACTCCAGAAACTTTTATTAATCCAGCGCCAAGTCCACCAGTGTTATCAGGGCTAGTTTCGGTTTGTCCAGTCTCTCCTTCTTCAGCGGCAGTGACAGCTTCTTCAGCAGCAGCTTCAGCCTCTTCAACAGCAGTGACAGCTTCTTCTTGCGCAGCTTCAGCTTCCTCAACAACAGTAGCAGCTTCTTCAGCAGCAGCTTCAGCCTCTTCAACAACTGCAGCCGCTTCTTCTTGTGTAGCTTCAGCCTCTTCAACAACAGCGGCAGCTTCTTCAGCAGCGGCTTCGGCTTCTTCAACGGCAGTGGCCGTTTCTTCAACAGCAGTTTCTGCTTCCTCTGTTACCACAGCAGCTTCCTCGGCGGCAGCTTCTTCAACGGCAGCAGCTGCTTCCTCAACAGCAGCTTCAACTTCTTCAGCTACAGTTTCATTGTTTTCCTCTTGAGCAAAGGCGAAGCAGAGAAGACCAAGGAGAAGAATGGCAATCAGGCTCTTGTTCATTTTAGCAAAAATGGGTTATGAATTGAGTTAATTATTTGGAAAATTATTATGAAAAAGAATTATCATGCAAGTATTTATATCCGTTGATTTTCAAACTTAGGTGGTTGTAAGATTCAAGAATCGCAGTACCTACAGAATTCTTTAAATAGGTCAATTATATGTATAACTTTTTATATGTACATATCTATTAAATTGGTCAAATTAAACTTTTTTTGATCATTTGATTTTCATTTCAAGGAAAAAAATTGAAATCAGATGATTTAAGATAAATCATTCTTCTTCTTGGGCGGGTTGACTTGTTCTTTGAGGAAAACCTCTACAATCTCCCTCATATTCTCAAGGTCATCTCATTTTTGTTAGTTTATCCAACTCTTATTTGTTAGCTTTGAATTCTATCAAACTTCAGAAAGAAGTTTTGTTCCAAGAAATCTCAATTTCTAGAACAATTTCTTGAATTTTGAGTTTGATGGCGATATATCCGAAACTCTCAGACTACAGTAGATTAAGCCATCACTCGCACTACTCGGACAAAATAAGAGATCTATCGCTTTAAGTAGAGAAAAAGGTTCATCTTTGTTTTTAAACTGCTCAATCAGATGGGCCCTTTTTGAAACAACTTATTTAAGCAGGCCGTATTCTTCCTTATTCACAAAGACTTTTCGAATTCAGTTCAAATTTTTTTCATTGCGAAATGCAAGCTCTATGAGCTGAATTCTTCTTAGATTAATACCTTTTATGATCTGGGCAACTTTGTTGGAAAACAAAAAGAACATGTGGAGGATGCATACTTTTTCGTGTTTGTGGTGTGGGAAAGCTTTTTTTGAATACGAATTTGCCGACACATCGCATGCAGTTTGAAAGTCCAAATCTTAATTTTATTCGTCCTATCCTGAAAAGAGAATTTTGATCAAAAGATTTGATATTTAACTGTTCATGCTTAATTCAAAGAATTTGATAACTTCTAAATCAAGCAGAGATAGCTCGGGCCTTTTCTCCTTTAAAATAGAATCTATCCTCTTCTCTCTATGAAAGGAGATTCCTTTAGATCGAATATTCAAGAGAAATCACTCTTTCTCTAGAAAAGACTTTGTCTTATTGTTGTCTGGATTTTTAAAGTTTGATTCTAGAAATTTGGTAATATTCTCGACTACTTTTAGTACTCTTGTTTCGGCAAACTGAAAATCAACCTTGACTCTGATTTGATTTCTCTTCATCTCTTGAAAGTGTTATCTTTAAGAAATTGGGAAATCAGCCTTTTTCTTTGTGAGATTTCGGCCTTATTATCTCAATATATTGCGCGCATTTTTATCTGAATGATTCTTGGTATGGTAATGGTTCATTGAAGTTTAAGGTTTAGATCCTCTTTTTGTTTATTATGCTGACAAAGCTTCAGCCTTCGCATTGATGACGAGAGAGAGAAGTGGTTGGATTCGAATCAACCAGGGCCAAAGACAATTCAATGAGAGAATGTGAGAATTAGAATAAATATTATTTTTTGGCGCTTTAAAATTTATGTTATGTGACGAGGTTAGAAAACGAAAGAACGACTTTTATTATGAAAAGGTGAAATATTCACAGGTGAGGAGGTTTTATTGGAAGTTAGAGGATCAAAGTTGAAATTCTATTCTCCAAATTTGATATCCCTCCATTTCTTTTCCGCACTTTTTTTGGAGAGAAAAATAAATTTCATACTAACAGCAAAAATATATTGAACCCAGGAGTTTGGTCTCAGGAAAAACCCCTGTTCAACACCTTGACTTGGTTCATCCCAGAATCGAACTTTAAATTCTTATTTCTTTATCCTTTTTCTTCGTCATCAAAAAAATTTAATTTGGAAATTTTGTTGTAAATTTGGGGGAGGATTCAGCAAGAAAAAAAATTTCCAGAAATTTTCTCCAAGCAATCAAACATTGTTCATTAGGGCACGAATTGAAGTCTGATTTTCTTCTTGCGAGCAGCTTCAACTCACTTGAATTCAGAGAATGTAAGCAAATATGTTGATATTGGAGGGCATTTGCCAAATTTATAATTCTGTTTCTCATGCAGAAATTAGCGCAAAAAGAAGGGGAGAAGGAAATTAAGAAAATCTCAATTTTATTTTTGACGTGTGAGATATTTTTGTACGCAAGTCTAAATTCAACGGTCGTTCACAAAAATCTTTTGACGTGTGAGAACATTTCACGAAGCGCCTACATATAAATAGCAGTGAGCTTGCAGCAATAATAAAACAAAAAAATTACTTTACAACAACAACAACAACTAATTTACTTTTCCAATAATCAAAAATGAACAGAAACTACTTGCTTCTTTTGCTTCTTGGCCTCTTGTGCCTTGCTATGAATCCTGTTTTCTGCCAAGAAAATGAGGAGGGAATTACAGAAGAAACTCCAACTGAAGAAGGCCCTACTGAGGAAGGAACAGGAGAAACACCCACAGAAGAAACTCCTGCAGAAGAGACACCTGTAGAGGAAGCCCCTGTAGAAGAGACACCTGTTGAAGAAGCACCCGTTGAAGAAACTGAAGTTGAAGTCCCAGGCGAAAATGGTGAGAATGGTGAGACTGAAACCCCCGAAGAAGAAGAAACCGAAGAAGAAGAAGTTGACCTCAGCGCTGGATTAATCAAGATTTCTGGCTTTACTATTGCCGCTATTGCTGCTGCTACTTTAGTTATGTAAAATAACTTGTTAAATTCATAAGCAAAAAGAATAATAGTGTTTATAATGTGTAGAGATTAATATCTTTATAATCTAACATTATCTAGTTACCTCCAAATGTAATTTTTCGATACATTATCAAATATTAAATTATCGTCAATCTCGCGAATCAAGGTGTCGACTTGAGCCCCTTTGGAATTTCACTTGAATGTGAAGTATTTATGAATTCGTCTTCAAATTAATATTTATTGAACGTTGTTCTTGATTTCGAATCATATCATATTTTCATACATTTGTGAAATTCATTTTTTTATTAATTACAAAATAAACAAAGCTTAATAATAATAATAAATAAAATTTTAGAAACCTTCCTTCCTTCCTTCCTTCCTTCCTTCCTCCCTAACTAACTAGTTGACTTGATTATTCGTCATCATTGTCATCATCATAATCATCACCGTCAATTTCTTTCATTTTGCGGTTAAATTCTTTGGCGCTAATTAAGCCTAAATACATAATTAAGGATTATTAATTTTGGTTTAGAGTTACCCTTTTTCAGCTTTTTAACGAGCCTTTCTTCGGCGCAAAAGTCGGCAAAGTCCTTCATGTCGACTTCTTTCTTTGCTCTCTTCTTTTGAGATCTAGACTTTGGTCTTTCTTTGGCAGCAATTTTTAATTTCTTTTCCATCTCCTTCTTTGCTTGCTCTCTTTGTTCTATCATGATTATGAGGGAATGTTTAAAAAGTTTGGGTAATTTACCTCTCTTTACGACGGCGCTTTCTTTTTTGATGAGATATTGTTTTTCTTGGTTCTTGTCCTTAAATTTGACACTTTCAAGATCAATCTTTTCTCCCAAGCACTCCTCAAGACTTCTTTTGCCCAAAAAGTCTTCCAATTTCTTTCCTAAGATTTCCTTGATTCTGGGCATCGTGATCAAGAAGAAAGAATTTGCGGTATCTCCAAGGCTTAACTTAGAAAACTCGAAAATGTATTTCAACTAACTGTTTTAGAAAAATATTCCCTCAAAACTTTGCTTACATCATGTTCTTTATAAGATCTCACAAAACTAACAAAAGCACTCTTTCCTTTTTCAATAATATCTTTATCATCCAATTGAATTTTCTAAATGAAAGGGGGAATTATTATTCTCAATGTGCAGAAGATATTTACCATAATTTCCTTCTGGATATCTTCATAAGATAATTTTCCTTCTCTGTCGTCATTACCCTCATATTTCTCTGCTTCAATCTATTTTGGATGATTTCATATGCTCTCAAGAAAAATTTACATTTTTATTCTTCATAAAAGGAATGTAGGCTTCTTCATGAGGTAAAAGCAATAACAAGGCCTAGATAATCAATGAATTTTCTTCTTCATTAATTTACTGTTCCTTCACGACCAGCTCTGGCAGTTCTACCAACTCTGTGAACGTAAAAATTAGGGTCCTTTTTGAAGGTTAGATATTTTTATGACTCTTAGTTAGATACTTGAGGAGGATCGAATTGGATAATCCAGTTGACATCAGGGAGATCGATACCTCTAGCGACGACGTCAGTTGCAACAAGCAAGCCTTTATCCCATTGAACAAAAGAATCGTAAATCTTGTTTCTCTTTTTTTGCTTCATTTGTCCATGAATTGATGTCATATTCAAACCTTTTAGCCATTCGAGTTCGCTGAGGACTTTGCTGTAGTAACTAACAGAAGCACAAGTGTTGAAGAACAAGATGATTTTGTCATCTTTATGTGAAATGAGGAAATTTATCAAAAATGTGAATTTTTCAGCTCTGCTTGGAGATATCATGTAATAGTTTTTCAAACCTTTGGGCAAGTTGTTCACCTTGGTTTCTTCTTCATAGCCATTTTTGCTGATCACTTTAGTATTGACCTATTATGGCTCTTTTTAACATTTGGCATTTTGACATTGGATTACTTGCACATCGATCTTCAAGGGATTTCTCAAACCAAGCTTCTTCAAACTGCTCTTTTCGATGGAATCCAAGGTTGCTGAGAAAATTCCTGTTCTTCTTTGCTTGGGCAAAAGACTCAGAATAAAACTCATATCTTCTTGATACTCAGCGGCTAAAAGTCTGTCAGCCTCATCTATTCAAAATCAGTGGTTCTGGTTTTATTCCCTGAGAGTCGCTTACCCATAACAAATAAGTTGAGGTTCTTGAAGCTAAACTCCTCAACTTTAGAATTCATCATTTCCTTGAGCTTTCCGGGAGTCGCAATAATGAAATTAGCACCCAACTCTTTAAAAGCTTGTTTATCAGGCTCAATGTTTGATCCACCAATCAGTAATTGAACTCTAAACTTGCCTAAAGCTTCCAATAACTTTGAATAAACCTCATGTATCTGTTTTGCTAATTCTCTAACCAATAATTGAAATGAGGAAAGCTGATGAATTCTATTCTAACCTGGTTGGAGCAATGATTAATCCGAAAATTTCATGAGGTTTAAGCTCAGTTTTATTCTTGATAGCATGATGAGTCATGGGAATCACAAAAGAAAGAGTTTTCCCAGAACCAGTAGCAGCCTAGAATTCGACATTAGAAATGGCAACTTTCCTTCGGATTACTTGAACAGCAACATCATGATTTTGCATAAAGTGAGGTAAGACGACTTTTTGGACAGGCATCACATATTCGAATCCAAAGCCATCATGAATGGCTTTAACAATTCTGTCATCAATCTTTGGCTCAATTGAAGACCACTTTTCGTTTAATGTCATCGATCTGGATATGGAATAGAAATTTCTGAATGAAATTTATTCTGTTCAGATTAAACTAATAGAGTCTATTCACCTCAGAATTAAAGCGTACAACAAATTGCCTGAATTTCCTAAAGACTTGAGAGAAAAAAAATCCGTCTCATATCGCCTATCTTTGTGTATTTCCAGAGTTGGATAAAATTTTTATTCAAATCGCTAACGAGAGAAATTTCTTTTATGAGGATGAAGATGGAACAAGTGGTCTGGTGGTTTGGTTTTCTGGTTCTTTTCCAGCCAAAAGAGAAGAGAAGAGGAAATTTCGTACTCATATTGATTTGAAGTTTCTTTTTTAAAGTTTTTCTCACAATAATTTGCTAAATAAATTAAATAATATAACTTGTTTAGTAAAATCTCTGTCATAATGTCTAACAGTCCATCACCTTTGTTTCTGGGTCACCATGATGAACAGACTGGAAGAGATAGCTCAGCTTCAATGCCACATGGCCACGATGAGAAGCAATCTATTGATACCATATTATCAGAATCCAAGCGCCTTATTAAATCAGTAACAACTTTCTTTTATTGATGATGCTAATCGAGACTCAAAGGGATTTTATAAAAAGGCATACAATGTGATTGAAAACTACAAAAGTGAAACAAACACCACCATTCCACCAGTGCCCCATATCAAGCTTTGTCGGCGAATGGTGATTTGTTTAACCAGAATATGTGATAGATATTTGACAAAGGGAGAAATCCAAAGAGTTGATCACTTTGTCAAATTAATGAACAAGTCATATGACTATCTCCAAATTTGGCATGAGCTTTTGACCACTTATATTTGCAAAACCAACCCTAAATTTGCCCACTTACAAAAAGTCTTGGATGAAGTTTCAGAAAATTATGATGATGCATTTGATATGAATTTCCTCCGAATCAGTAAAAGAGGCAGTGGGCTCGGAATCGGGCTCCAACCGGTTGTTAACAACAACAATCTGACTAGTGCCAATAACACTTCCAGTTACATCAACTCCTCTGAAACCCGAGATGCTACGAAGCCTTCTTCATTCTTGAACAAATTCAGACGTGGAACTTTGAATCCAAAAGGAAAACAAGTCACGTATATGGAAGATTATTCCAATTTGGAAGTCTCAAGAATGAATACCGACAACATGACAGGACAAGAACTGAATGGCAATTTCCATTTGGACGAATTTTTAAAGTATTATTTGAATATCATGCTGAACTGGGCAACATTCTTCAAAAAGTACACATTTTTGAGATTCTTTGGAAGGTTATTTACCTCTAACCTAGAGTCCACAAGAAATATGATGCAGCTTTCAAAATCTTGAGTTTTTGTTATAAAGTTACAAAATCTATCGATGTGTGCTTTGTAAGTCTTTGGAAAATAAGAAAAAGTCATAACCTTGCTGTCTAGGACCCTGATCTTCTACATACAGTGGCAGAATGTAGAATGGCTCTTGGTACATTTTACAGTGAATTTGGAAAGTAAAAAAAAAATTGAGAATAATCACAAAATTCTTTTAGGCATCAAGATGCTGTAGTGATATTTGAGTCCACCATCAATGTATTGCAAACTGAAATTTCCCTTCGGCTAAACGGCCAAAAAAGCCAAAACAGCTTTAGCGTTGTCTATAAATTCAGAGCCACCATCCGTTTATTAATTCTCTTGTTTATCAACCTTGGATTGGTTCATGAACAAAATGATGGTTATGCTAAAACTCTTGAGTCTTTAAGACTTGGTTTTTGGTTTGCTAATAAATTTATGGCTCCTGAAGATGAAATCTACCAAATGATTGCTTCTCAATATAATAATGCTGTTCAAAAAGTAATTACTTGAGAAATTTTTTTACTGATTTCCATTTTAGTACGACAGATATTTAAAAGAATTGGGAGAAATCGAGAGAGTCGTTGGAAATAGAAAGGATAATGATACAGAAGGAGATGCTAGAGAAACAGTTGGCAACGATCATTTTGCTAAATTGAACCAACACATTTATACAAAATTCAATTATGACAAATTAAATGCCTCACAATTCATTGTCATGACTTCTCCAGAAAATACTTTCCAAAACAGAAGAGGAAGCTCTCATAGAAACAACAGATCCGATTTTATTGGAGATGATAAGATGGACTTTACAGCTGATTCCAAGCAAGGAGGCTGGTCAAGGCTCAGAGATTTACAACAAACTGAGGGTTCTTTTGGAAGAATGGGACATGAGAGTAATGAATCTCCAAATACCATGCTCTCTTGGAAGCGCAATAGCGTTGGTGGTAAAAGCACCGCTCAGATGAAAAAGAAATCCAAATCCAAAAAACCAGGACAATTTGCTGATGAATACAAACCATTAACTGCTGATTTATGTAAAACGAGTTTTTCGTAATTGAAATCATACTTTGTAGACCGAAAAGAAATGAATTGGGAGAAAGAAACAGAAAAAATCGAATATGATAGCGAAGAAGAAAGAGAATACATCAACAAACTGAATAAAAACATCAAAGATAGTTCCAAAAAATCCAAGAGCAAAAACAAGAAAGCAACTGATAATAAATATCTTGATCTGGACCATTACTTTGAAAAATTGGTTGAACAAAAAGTTCATGACGAAGAAGAAGAAATGCACGTCCAACCTGTTGGTTTCAAAAAGTACTCTTTGTTTATTCTGTCAAATATTTATCCAAATCAGGATTGTGAAAAACTATGCTCATTTTTTGAAAAACGAAAGCTTTGATGATAGAGAGTTTAGCTTTGCTGTGAAATCTTTGACTGCTAGAGCCAGAGAAAACCTTGGAGAATACTCTGCAATCACCAAATACAAAGCACCTGCCAATAAGCTTGCTGAGTTAAACAATGTCAAAATCGAAGCTCAGCACTTGGATGCCAAAAATGAAGCAGAAACTCGAGTTGCTGCTCGCCACGCTAGTCTCAAAAACTTCATTCTGAACAAAGCAGCCCAAGCAAAGACTGTTAAATTTGCCCCTCAAATCGAAACTCAATCTCCAACTATTGCTAAACCAGCATCCCTTCCTCAAATTGATGAAGTTCAAAGTTCCTCAAAGACTTCAAAACATTCTTTCAGCAGCATCTTGCTAAAGCACAAAGATAACCTTGGTCTCAATGCTGTCCATAACATGAAGAAAGAAATCGAAAAACATGAGCAAAAACGTCAAGAACATAAACAGCAAAAAGAGGATTTGAAGCTCTTTAAGACAATTAAAGCTCCAGTCAAAGCTAACAGCAACAACTCAACTCCCATGAGCAAAACTATGAGATCGCCTAAAGGTAAAGAGTATGACCCTGAAAAAATGAAGAAATTTGCCGAAACTACTAAAAATGTATTCTATTGTTGTAAATATTTTTATTAACATCACACTTAGACTATTCAATTATTGATGGAGCAGATGGAAAAGAATATGGCAGAAGATGATAATATAAGACAAAGAATTGCAGATAGCAAACCTTTGGTGGAAGTTGAGCTCGCAAACTCAAGATTTTTAAAAGTTAGTGATGACCTTGCAAAATCAACTAAAAATATCAGCATTAAAGCTGAAGCAGGCAAAAAAGTCTGGAACTTTAGTCAATTGGTCAAAGGTGTCTCTGCTCTCTCCAAAAAAGGTCTTGCTGGTGGAAAAACTCCAAAGGCAGGGATGTAATCTTTCTTTTATGAATTTTATTGTGATTTTTTAA
>Ga0182738_1001205_pt1 | contig 33035 bp, 26 predicted proteins | sample eDN5th30CBELigMG_FD_128876 | JGI IMG/M metagenome (GOLD analysis project Ga0182738, IMG submission 128876) | Enriched Miracle-Growth compost microbial communities from Emeryville, California, USA - eDNA 5th pass 30_C BE-Lig MG (version 2)... ...
GCCCCATTCCCCGCCCAGGCCGAGCCCCTGGCCAAGACGGCACACCGACAGCAGGATCGGCGCCAGGATGCCGATGGACTGGTACGTCGGCAGCAGGCCGATGGCGACCGTCGACAGCCCCATGGTGAGCAGCGCTGCCACCAATGTCGCCTTGCGGCCGATGCGATCACCGAAATGCCCGAACAACGCCGAGCCGACCGGCCGCGCGAAGAACGCCAGCGCAAAGGTCGCCAGCGATTGCAGCGTCGCGGTGGTCTCGGAGCCCGCCGGGAAAAACAGGTGCGGGAACACCAGCACCGCGGCGGTGGCGTAGATGTAGAAGTCGAAGAACTCGATGGTCGTGCCGATCAGACTCGCGAACAACACGCGCCGCGGCGAGTTCGATGCGCCGTGCAGGATTGGGTCGGAAGCCATTGCCGTTGCTTTTCTTGAAGTCGCAGACGGCGCGATTCTGGCACGAACACGAAACTGCACGCATTCCCAAGAAGGCGCCGAGGCGCCGCGCGATGCTCAGCGCTCGCTGCGTGCCTGCTCGGGCGGGCGAGCCTGGACGGCCCGGATCTCGGCCTGCGGCTCCAGGAATACCTCGTCCAGGTAGCCGACGCTCTGGCGTACGTAGACGGGATTGAGATGCGCGGCGTCCTGATAGACCGGAACCCCGTCGTCGGTCAGCACCGGGCAGGCCTCATCGGCGCACAGCCACCGCATGGGATCGATGGTTCGCGCTCCCGTCGCTGCCGCCACCTGGCGCAGCCGGCTCACCACCGGCTCTATGGTCGCTGCCACTTCGCTGCGGGGAATCCGCGGTGGCTCGAGTTGAAAAGCGGGTGCGAGCCAGCGCCTCGCGACCATGCTGCGCGGATCGAACTGCGTGCCGTGCGGCATCTGCAAGACGATGTAGACCTGTTTTCCCTGGCTGATGAACGTCGCGATCATGTCCTGCAGCGAACGGAAAGCCAGATCCAGCGCCGGCGCGTCCAGGGTCATCAGCTGCCGGGTCGTGCCGTCGTCGAAATACCATTCATAGCGCGGCCGCGGGCGGAAGTACGCCATCCAGTGCGCCGCGATCAATACCGTATCCACCTCGGGCCGGCGGCCATAGGCGATTGCACGCTCCAGCAGTCCCTCGCAGAAGCGGTGGTGCGAGCCGTGCAGGTTCGGAAACGGCGAGCATCCTCCATAGGATGCGAAAACAACGCTGCGCGCAGCACCTGGATTGTCGCTGATGAGCTGATCGATGCGCGGGTAGTACTGCTGCACGTTGCTGTCACCGATGACCAGCACCGTCCGGGTGTTTGCGCCCTGGCGCCGGAACTCGCCAGCTTCGTTGGCGACCAGCTTCAGGTTGGTGCCGGGGAAAGCGGATGCAGTCACCGCCGTCTCGATCCCGGCCAGTTCGGGATAACTCGCCGAGCGCGGACTGATGGCACTGACAAAACTCAGATAGCCGACCACGCCCGCGCACGCCACACATGAAAACAACCCGGCGGCCACGGCCGTGCCCGGATGCCTGGACCGCACCGGCATCTCGACGAATCGATAAGTGAGCCACGCCAGCAGGAAGGCCAACGCCAGAGCCGCGCAGCGCGCGAGCACGCTCACTTCCTCGCCGAACAGGATTCGCTGGAATGACAGCAGCGGCCAATGCCACAGATACAGCGGGTAGCTGATCAGACCGACGAACACCATCGGCCGACTGCTCAGCACGACGCGATTGATCCAGGCATCCATGCCGGCCGCGATCAGCAGCACCGCGCCCAGGGTCGGCAGCAACGCAGCCCAGCCCGGAAAGAAACTGCCCTTGTCCAGCCCGATGACCGAGAAGATCACCAGCAGCGCGCCGACCGAAGCCAGCCCATTGCTGTAGCGCTGCACCTGCGGGCCGAGCGTCTGCCATTTGAAGACCTTGTAGTAAGCCAGCGCGCTGCCGGCCAGGATTTCCCAGATGCGGGTCGCGGGCAGGTAGAAAACCGCCGTCTCATGACTTTGCACCAGGGCCACGTTCAGCACGAACGAGGCCAGTGCCACGGCCAGCGTCACGCTCAACAGGTGCAGGCGCCATTTCCACGCCAGCACCGCCAGCGCCGGCCAGAACAGGTAGAACTGTTCCTCCACGCCGAGCGACCACAGGTGCAACAGTGGCTTGAGCTCGACCAGCCGGTCGAAGTAGCCGGCCTCGGTCCACAGCGCCACGTTGGCAGCGAACGCAGCGCCGCTGGCGATGTGCTTGCCGACCTCGGTGAACTCGTCCGGCAACAACCAGGCCCAGGCGGCGATCCATACTGCCGCCAGCACCAGGAACAGCGCCGGAAAGATGCGCTTGATCCGGCGCAGGTAGAAATCCAGGAAGCTGAAAGTGCCGGCGCGCAGCGCCTTGAACACGATGCCGGAGATCAGGAAACCGGAAATGACAAAGAACAGGTCGACGCCGATGTAGCCACCTGGAAACACCTGTTCCCAGGCATGGAACACCAGCACGGTGAGAATGGCCACGGCCCGCAGGCCGTCGATATCCGGCCGATGGCCGGACTGCACTGCGGCCGGCTGTGACTGCACCGCCCCTCCCATCGAAACTTTCCTGTGGTGATCTTCACGACGTGACGGCAGGTATAACTGCACCTGCGCAGCGAATGTTCCGGCTGCAGCGCAGCTCACGCGTCGTAGCCGCTATCGACCTGGCCGAACGGCACCAGCCGGATGCGGCATTGCTTCAGCATCTGCGGCCATTGCACCGAGGAAAGAAAGGAGTGTTCGGTACAGCGTGCCGCCGAGAGCATCTCGGGTGAAGCGGCGCGTTCCGGGTGACAGACGATCAACCCGCCGTCTTCGATGGAGCGCAGCCAGCCACCCATGCGTCGCTCGTAGGGAACACGTGTCGTGAAATCGTAGATGCCGGCGAAGTCGCTGTTGCTGGCGATGCCGCGCGCTTGCAGCAGGTTGTTGAGCCGCTTCGCGCCCAGCAGCTCGATGGCACGGACCTTCAGCCCTCGTTGACTTTGCGTGACCGTGGAACGCACCGCGATGTGCGTGCCGTAGCGATCCGCCAGCTCATCGATGAGCGTGCGCGACACCCCGGGCAGCTGATGCACATGTTGATGGCCATCCACGTAAGCCGGCGCCCGCGCAAACACATCCTCGAACCGCAACAGCTGCCGGCGAATCTCGCCCCGCAATGCCTGCCGATCTATGGAACGCAGCACGTAGGCACGGGCAAGCCAGGAACGCAGCGACGCCCGAGATGCTCCTTGTGCCGGTACGGTGAGATTCAGATGCAGTCCGAGCGATACGCAGGGAGATGCGTTGCACAGCGCGCCCGCATGGCGGGTCACACCGGGACTGTCGACGATGCAACTGACCGAGCTGACGGCATTGGCGCAGGCAAGTTCGACGATGGATTGGCAACCGGCGCTGGTGAGACCGAAATCGTCGGCGCAGACCACGATTCTTTTACGGGCATCCATTGTCGCCGGCATCCGTGTCATGAAGCACCTGACCGCTCCCGTCGCCTCCATCCATCGCTGCCGGCTCGAGCAGGCTTACCGCCGTCCGGCCGATCGGCGCGGGCGACCTGCGCACTGCGGCAGTCTAACAGTGCCCGCACTCCCCCAGACATTACGTGCGATTAAAGCGAGCCGGCCGCCGAAATCAATCAGTGGCTCACGCAACCCAAGGGTGGATTCCAGCGCAGCTGCGGCGTATATATTCGACGAGGCTTGCAGGCTTGAGGAGTCGGTATGGATCTGCTCAAGATTGTCATTGTCCTGGCGCTGCTGGCGACGGTCGCGACCTTGTTCCTGGGTCTGCTGGCCATGTCAGGCGGCGGTGAACTGGATCGCGAGGCCAGTACGCCGCTGATGTGGACACGGGTCGGCTTCCAGGCGCTGACATTGCTGCTGCTGGTGGTCGCCGTCTTCCTGCACTAGCGGTGCAGCGCACCGGCGATCCGCGCTGGCCGCGGAGCCGCCGCTAAGACTCGGCGCCGAGCCGGGCGAAAACGCGCTTCATTGCATTCACCCGCGCCAGGTAAACGCGGGCATCGTGATCGCCGCACCGCTGTCCGGCGGCCAGCGACAGTCCTCGCCTCGCATAGATCTCGCCCGCGCCCGGCCCGCATAGATGAATCAGCGTCGCCAGGTTCTGCTTCTGTTGCAGAGAAGCATTGCGCCTGCGATGCCGCGCCAGCGTATTGGCCACGCTGCGATCGAGAAATGCCGACGCCAGTTCCACCGAGTGCGACGGCACCACACGCATGTAGAGGCTGTTGAACCAGCACGAATGCGGATCGTTCCACGGTCCGTCTTCCACCACCACGTGATCGTGGATGCAGTAGCGCCGCGCCAGCGCGAAGGTGCCGTCCGTGAACTGATACATGCCCACTGCGCTGGAGGCGGGCCGATAGATATCGAACGGCCTGCCCTTGAGCGACCAGCGCCAATAGGTCCGCACGATGGGATTGCCCGACCCCTCCACCTGCGCCAGCGCAGCCAGCAGCGGCGGCGTCATGACGGCGGTCGAGTGGCGGCGGAACAGCGGGCCGTAGGTATCCCAGGTTTCGGTGGGCGTCTTGTACAGCACGCCGCTGACGGGAAAGAACAGCTCGGTGGGCTTGCGGACGACCTGGTAGATCCAGTTGACCGTCACCGCCAGCACCGCCAGCACCATCAGCCCGACCACGATCTGCATGCCGGCAGGCGTGCGGCGGAACGCCTTGAACCAGCGCCGCCGCGTACGCTGCGCCGGCCAGAAACTGGCAAGCCGCAAGCGGCGCCGGCTACGCCGGCTGCGGGTCTTCGGAGTTTTCTTTCGGGCAGCTGAGCGGCGTGGCATCGGGGGCGGATTCTACCCGTGCCGTCTCGAAGGTGCGGCACCTCACAGGTGAGCGGCGCGGCCGTCAGTTAAACTGCGCGCGCCCTCCCATCGACCAACGGCCACGCTTCGCATGTCGATCAGCGCTCAAGACACCGCCCCGCTGCCGTCGCAGCTCACGGCAACATTCGACGGCGCGCGCTGGATGGACCTGGAACGGCTGCGGCTGGTCTACGCCAACCTGCCGGTCACCCTGATCGTCAGCGTCTCCACCGCACTGATCCTGGCATGGCTGCTGCGCAAGATAGCGGCGCCGATGGAGCTGCTCGCCTGGTTCACCGTCGGCTGCCTGATCTCGCTGCTGCGATTCCTGCACTACCGCGGCTTGCGCCGTCTGCCCGACGATGCCGTGGACGCGCCGCTGTGGCGCAAACGCCTGAACATCGGAACGGCGGCCTCGGGCCTGTTCTGGGGCTATGCCGGCATCGGCCTGTTCCCGCCGAACGATCTGGCGCACCAGGTCGTCATCACGTTCGTGCTGGCAGGCCTGAGCGCCGGCGCCATGACTTCCTATTCGGCGATCCGCCGCACTTATCTATGCTTCGTGCTACCGGCCATCCTGCCGGTGGCGCTGCGCATGGCGCTCGAGCACAGCGAGATTCATTACTCGATGTCGGTGCTGACGCTGCTGTTCCTCGGCGTAGTGGTGCGCGCAGCGATCGAAACCGACCGGATGATCGGCAACGTACTCAAGGTGCGCGTCGAGAATGCCGAGCTCACTCTGGCGCTGCATCACGATGCGACTCACGATGCGCTGGTCGATCTGGTCAATCACCGCGAATTCAACAATCGCCTGAGCACGATCGCCAAGGACGCCGCGCGCAACCGCGAGCCCTATGCATTGCTGTTCGTGGACCTGGATCATTTCAAGCAGATCAACGACACCGGCGGTCACGCGGCCGGCGACGAGACCCTGCGCCGCATCGGCCACATCCTGAAATCACAGATCCGCGCCAGCGACACCGCGGCCCGCATGGGCGGCGACGAATTCGCCGTCATCCTGCAGCGCTGCCCACGCGAGCGCGCCGAACAGGTTGCCCGACAGATCCTCGCTGCCATCGAAGACTTCGCACTGCACTGGGAAGGCGGCAAATTTTTCCGGGTCGGCGCCAGCATCGGCATCGCCTACACGGACGCCGGCGAGCACGATGCGGCCGCCGTGCTGCGCGCAGCCGATTCGGCGTGCTATGCCGCCAAAAAGAACGGCCGCGGCCGCATCGAGATCTATCACGCCGATCCGATCTACGAGGCCAGCGGCCGCTTCCAGCTGAGCGAGCTGCAGCAGAGCGACCCTTAAGCGTCAGCGCTCCGCGATGGCCGCTGCCTCACAGCGGCAGCTCGGACGACGACTTGATCTGCTGCAACGGTATTTCGGTCTTGATGTTCTGCACGCCGTTGGCGCGGGTCAGGTGATCCACCTGGAACTGGCGATAGCTTTCGAGATCCGCCGACACCACCCGCAGCAGGAAATCGCAATCCCCCGCCATCAGATGACACTCCATCACCTGCGGCAGTCGTTGCACCACGTCGGTGAAGCGGCGAACGGTCTCGATGTCCTGCCCGGTCAGCCATACCCGGGTGAATATGGTCAGCCCCAGGCCGATCTTCGCCGGATTGAGCCGGGCCACGTAGCCCTCGATTACCCCCGACTCTTCGAGCAGACGCACGCGCCGGAGGCAAGGAGACGGCGACAATCCCACCTGCTCCGCCAGCTCGACGTTCTGCACTCGGCCGTTGCGTTGCAGCGCCCGCAGAATGCGGCGATCGACGCTATCCAGTTGCTCTGGCATGGAACACCACACATTGATCGATTACTGCGTATCAATGCCAATCTTATGCATTCCATAGGCATCTGAACAACGAAATTGCTCCTGTGCTGGTCTACGATGCCAAGCAGTTTAACGAGTTCATCCTGCACGGAATTTCTCATGTCGGCGCAGCTGGGTTTCATCGGTCTTGGTGTCATGGGTCAGCCCATGGCCCTCAATCTGGCTCGCGCCGGCACCTCCTTGCTCGTCTGGAACCGGTCCGCGGAAAAATGCGAGCCGCTGCGGGCAGCAGGTGCGGAAGTGGCGTCGAGCGCTGCCGAAGTGTTCCGGCGTAGCAGGATCGTGATCCTGATGCTCATCGACAGCGACGCGATCGACCTCGTCCTCGGTCATGGCACGCCGCAGTTCGCCACGAATGTCGCGGGACGCGTCATCGTCAACATGAGCTCGACGTCGCCCGAGTATTCAAGAACGCTGGCGGCGGCCATCGACGCCGCCGGCGGCAGCTATGTCGAAGCGCCGGTCTCCGGCTCACGTAAACCGGCCGAACAGGGGCAATTGGTCGGCATGCTGGCGGGCGATCCTGCGGCTGTGGCGCAGATTCGCCCTCTGCTGCAGCCGATGTGCCACGAGACCGTCGTGTGCGGACCGGTGGGCAACGCCCTGCTGACGAAGCTCGCGGTCAACCTCTTTCTCATCGTCATGGTGACCGGCCTGGCCGAGGCGGTGCATTTCGCCGAGCGCCATGGCCTGGACCTGCAACGGCTGCAGGCAGTGCTCGATGCCGGCCCGATGGCGAGCAGCGTGTCGCGGGTGAAGCTCCCCAAGTTGCTGGAGCGCGATTTTTCGGCGCAGGCTGCCATTCCGGATGTCTTCAACAGCACCCGGCTGATCGCCGCCGCGGCACGGCAGTCGAGCCTGGCCTCGCCACTGCTGGACGTCTGTCGGGCACTTTATGGTGAGACGGTGAATCTCGGCCAGAGCGAATCCGACATGGTGGCCGTGGTAACGGCGATCGAAGCGCGCACTGAGGCGTTGCGCGAGCATTCCCCGCCGAACGGACTTCAAGAAACGAGCGCGGCCCATCTTGCCGATGCCGGCCAATGGAATTCGTAATGCTGCAGACCTGGATCGACATCCGCCACGGCCACCTCTTCGCAAAGACCCGTCTCTTTGCAAAGACCTGGAGCAGCAAGCAGCCCGGCTCGACCGGCAAGGCCCCGATCGTGCTGTTCCATGATTCGCTCGGCTGCGTCGAGCTGTGGCGGGATTTTCCGGAACGTCTGTCGCAGTCCACGGGGCGCAGGGTCGTTGCGTACGACCGGCTGGGTTTCGGCAAATCCGATCCGCATCCGGGTCGCCTGAACAACGATTTCGTTCAGGCGGAAGCGCGCGAGGTGCTGCCTGCGTTACTCGATCAGCTCGGGATCGAGAGCTTCGTCGCGTTCGGACACAGCGTCGGCGGAGGCATGGCCGCTGTCTGCGCCGGAGAATTCCAGTCGCGGTGCCGCGCGCTGATCACGGTATCGGCGCAAGCGTTCGTCGAGGACCGCACGCTGAACGGAATTCGCACGGCCCAGCAGTTGTTCGAACAGGAAGGCCAGCTGGAACGGCTCAGGAAATATCACGGCGACAAAGCCGAATGGGTACTGAGCGCCTGGATCGATACCTGGCTCGCACCTGAGTTTGCCGAATGGAATATCGACGCGGACCTGTCACGAGTGCAATGCCCGGCGCTGATCATTCACGGCGAGGACGACGAGTACGGCTCGGTCCAACATCCCAAGCGCATCGCGTCGATGACCGAAGGACCGGCCACCGTCGAGATCCTCGCGAACTGTGCGCACGTTCCTCACCGCGAGAAACCGGATGAGGTGATGAACCTGATCGGACGCTTTCTCGCAGAGAACGCCTAGCGGCAATGTCGACTACGGCTTGGCGACAGCCATCTTTGCCTGCTCGATTTCGGGGCGCCCTGTTGCCACTCCTGCCTGCGCGAGCAGTTGGTTGTAATACTTATCGGCCTTGCCGCGATCTCCCGAGAGTTGCGCCGCGTGGCCAGCGCCATAGAGGGCTCGGAAACGATTGGGGTCGTTCGTCAGCGATTGCTCGAAGGCAGTGAGCGCCTCCGAGGGCTGCTTCAGATCAAGAAGCAATTCGCCCAGCATCTCGCGCACCGGGATCACGCGGCCGGGCATCATGATGTGCTCTTCAGTCTTGTCTTCGCGGTCGGCCGTATCGCGCATGAGTCGCAGCGCATCGGCATCGCTCCCTTCCACGCGTGCCACCCACGCAGCAATCGCACCCATCTGAATGTCGGCCTGTTCGATCCAATAGCCCTTCTTCTGCTCGACCATCGCCGTTCTCAGCCGGGCAATCCGCGCGATCTCCGCTCGTGCTGCGACCACATCACCATGCCGCGCTGCGCCAAGGCCGCGCGCATAGGCATTGACCGCTTCGCCTTCCGGAAACCGGCTCCAATCGAACTGTTCGCGCGCGGGCCTCAGAGTGAGTTGAGCAGCGCTTGCCCAGTCGCCGCGCTCCAGCGCAAAGCGCGCAGGGATGGCCGCCGCGGCATAGGCAATCTGGCGCGCATCCTCGTCCGGTTTGGGAGCAGCTTTGACGAACTCCACCCATTTCCATGCATCGTTGTCGCGCGCCAGCTGGAGCGAGGCGTAAACCAGATAGTCCATCGCGTGATAGGCATCGCGGTCGGTCTTCGAAGCGGCATACGAACGCGTATTCGTATCGATGGAATCCTGCCATTGCCCGACACGCGAGAAGATGTGCGACGGCATGTGCAGCGCGTGAGGGGAGTCCGGAGCGATCGCAGCATAGCGCCGCGCTGCATTCAACCCATGCGCGGCGATCGGCGGAAAATCATAGGCATGGATGATGAAATGGGCGACGCCCGGATGGTTCGGCTGCTGCAGGAAAATCTTCTCGAGGATCTGCGCGCTCTTCAGTTGCTGGGCGTAGGTCTGGTCGTTCCGGTCGGCCGTGACCTGCAGCCAGAAGGCATAGAAGACCGCGGCTTCCGGGTCTTGCGGATAGCGCAGGTAGATTTGCTCCAGCGCTTTCTCATAAGCCTTGGCGCGCTGGGCAAACGGGACGGTCCGATAGTCCTTGAATACGCTGGCCACAGCCGAGACATAGTCACGTTCACGCGGCGTCTTGCCGCCGCCCAGCCGACGAGCCGCCTGGACGGCGGCCCAGCCCTGCTCCTCCAGCTTGGGCGTGGGCGGTGAGCCCAGCGCATTGTCGAGGCTGGCAACCGCTTTCGCCCAATAGGCCATGGCGCAGGTCGGATCGGCGGCCAGCACTTCGGCCACCGCGCCGTCGATCTTCTCCCAGTAAAAGGAATAGAGCAGCGCTACGACCGTGTTGAATTTCGCCTGGGCAGCGGGCGTGCAGGAGACCGGAAAGTTCACCTGCCCCAGGACGGCCTGATGATCGTGATGGTCCTGCGCGATAGCCAGCGTTCCGGCAAGCTCGACGCCAGACAACAGAAGCATCGTGGCGAGCGATAAAGACCTGACAGCCATCGCGCTCTCCCCAACCTGAGGGCCAGCCAGGCCGAAGATTCAGGCAATCGATAGGAGAGCGCAAGTCCCTTGCCGACTGCATGCTTCGGCCCGTTCGCGACCCGTCTCCTGGATCGAGCGTGCGAGGGAATGGGATGGCTGGCCCGGCGTCTCTTCGTCTGGCCGAACAGTGGTTACCGGCCGCTAGTCCGGCGCCAGCAGGCGCCGTTTGCCGTCAGTCGAACGCACCACGCCCGGCTCGTCGAGGCGTTCACGATCCCAAAGTTCGCAGGTCACTTCGCGATGGCGTTGATCCAGTGCTTCGCAGTAGTTCGTATACAGGCACAAGCGAACCGTTTCGCCGCGACCGCTGTGCACTTTCTCGAACCAGTCTGGATCGGCAAGCGCCTGGCGCGCGAAACCCACCACGTCCGCCTGACCGGACACGAGCACCGCTTCGGCCTGCTCGAAACTGTGGATGCCGCCCGCCGTCACCAGCGGCACGGTGTGATCCGCATCGCGCAGCGTCCTGCGGATCGCTTCCGATGGCGACAGGTTGCGCCCGAACGGCCCGATCGCATCCGAATAATAAGAAGGCATGCACTCGTAGCCACTGCGGCCGGTGTAGGGATAGGCCGCCTCGCCGACTTTCGGCTGCTTTGCATCTTCGAACTTGCCGCCACGGGATACCGAGAGGAAATCCATACCCGCCGCTGCGAACCGCGTCGCGTAGTAAGCGGCATCATCCACACTGCTGCCGCCCTGGATGCACTCCTCTGCGAGGAATCGACAGCCAACTGCAAAGCCCTCGCCCACCGCCTCGCGCACCTTGGCAAATACTTCGAGCGGCAGGCGCACACGCCCCTCGGGCGAACCGCCGTAGCCGTCCTGACGATCGTTCGCGGCAGAGAGAAAGGAAGCCAGGGTATACGCATGGGCAAAGTGCAGCTCGACGCCGTCGAATCCCGCTTCCTGCGCACGCACGGCAGCATCGGCAAACAAGCCCGGCAGGACTTCGGGCAGCCGCGCGATGTGCTCGAGCTCAACGTCGGTCACGCGTTCGCGGTAGCCTCTTTCCAGCGACTCCATTTCTCTCGGGCTAAGCACCGTTGGCAGCGTTGCGTCATCCAATGATGCGAGACGTGCGCGGACCTCATCGTCACTCGCGCCCGGCAGATCGAGCGCATCACGGTGGGCCTGGGTAATGTGTAGAAAACGCTCGAAGAACTTTGCGCGCTCCGGACGACGGCGCATCGCGAGGAAATCGATCAGCTGGATCAGCAGGCGGGTGTGGCCACCGCTCGCACGACGCACCGTGGCGACAAGATCTTTCAGCCCGGGAAGAAAACGGTCGCTACCTATGCGCAGCAGCGGACCGCTGGGTACATCGCGAATGCCGGTTGCCTCGACGACGATGGCGCCAGGTCGGCCCCGTGCGAAGCGTTCATACCATCCGAGCACGTTCGGCGTGACGAATCCTTCGTCGGTGGCGCGCCACGGAACCATTGCCGGCACCCAGGTGCGATGACGTAGCGACAACGGCCCGAGCTGCACCGGACTGAACAAGCGCGATTGCGCCGCCTCGGCTGCGCTCGGCCAGCGTCCGGCTGCCGGTCGATACTTGATTCGTTCGGGCGGCCGCCACATGGACTGGACGGACGCGAATCAACCCGCAGCGTGCGGAATGACGGCCGTCGCTTCGATCTCCACCTTGGCCTGCGCTTCCATCAGCGCCACCACCTGCACCACGGCCATGGTCGGAAAATTCTTGCCGATGATCTCGCGGTAGGCGCGGCCGATCTCTTCGAGCTCGGCGTAGTACTCATCGCGGCTGGTCACGTACCAGGTCAGCCGCACCAGATGCTGCGGGCCGGCGCCGGCCTCGGCCAGGATCGTCACGATGTTGTGCAGAGTCTGGCGCACCTGCGCGCCCAAGCCACCTTCGACGAAGCGGCCCTGCCCGTCCCAGCCCACCTGGCCGGACACGTAGATCTGCCGGCCTTCGGCCAGCATGCCGTTGGAGTAACCCTTCGGTCGCGCCCATCCCGCGGGCTGCAGCACTGTGATCGTCATTTATTTCAGAACCTCGCGGGCGATGATCAGCTTCTGCACTTCGGTCGCCCCTTCGTAGATGCGCAATGCGCGAATGTCCCTGTAGAGCCGCTCGACGGTTTCGCCACTCACGACGCCGCGGCCGCCGAACATCTGCACCGCGCGATCGATCACGACCTGCGCATTCTCGGTCGCGGTCATCTTGGCCATCGCGGCGGCTTTCGTGACGGGCTGGCCGGTATCACGCAACCAGGCCGCCCGATAGGTAAGCAACGCAGCGGCATCGATGGCCGTGGCCATGTCGGCAAGCGCGGCCTGCGTGAGCTGGAAGTCGGCGAGCTTCTTGCCGAACATGGAGCGTGCGCGAGCGTGTGCGACCGCCTCATCGAAGGCACGACGCGCGAAACCCAGCGCTGCCGCAGCCACGGAGGCGCGGAAAATATCCAGCGTCCGCATCGCGATCTTGAAGCCGTCGCCTTCGACGCCGATGCGCCGGCTGACCGGAATCCGGCAATTCTCGAAACGCAGCGTCGCCAATGGATGCGGCGCAATCACATCGATACGCTGGTCTGCCGAGAATCCCGGATCACCCCGCTCGACCAGGAATGCGGTGATGCCCTGCGCACCCACGGTGCCGTCGGCACGCACCTGGGCCGGCGCAGTCCGCGCAAACACACAATAGAAATCGGCGATGCCGCCGTTCGAAATCCAGGTCTTCGCACCGTCGAGCACGTAGTAGTCACCGTCGCGACGCGCGGCTGTCTGCATAGCGGCCACATCGGAGCCGGCGTCCGGCTCGGACAGTGCGAACGCCGCGATGGCGGTGCCATCGGCAACGCGCGGCAGATACTGCTGCTGCAACTGGGCATCGCCGGCAATCGACAACGCACCGCTGCCGAGCCCCTGCATCGCGAAAGCGAAGTCAGCGAGCCCATCGTGATAGGCCAGCGTCTCGCGCAGCAGGCAAATCGCGCGCGAGTCGAAATCGGTCAGCGCACCACCGTGCTCCTTTCTGACGCAATAGGCCGTGAGCCCCGCCTTGCCCATCTCGGTCACGAACTGACGGCAGCGCGCATCGACTTCGGCGCGGCTTTCACCATGGCTAGTGGTGAGATGACGCCCGCTCCAGTCCGTCACCCGACGCGCCAGCGTCTGGTGCTCCGAACCGAAGAAGGGCCACGTGAGCCGCTCGGCCAGCTCGAAGCTGACGGCGCTCATCGACCGACGAACTCCGGTGTCTGCTTCCCGGCGAATGCGCGATAGGCGCGCTCAAAGTCCTCGGTCTTCATGCACAGCGCCTGCGCCTGCGCTTCCGCCTCGATGGCCTGGTCCAGCGTCATGCTCCATTCCTGGTTGAGCATGTTCTTGGTCATGGCATGGGCGAACGTCGGACCCGATGCCAGCCGTTGCGCCAGCGTGGTGGCTTCGGCGAGCAGCTTGTCGGGCTCGACCAGTTGATTGAAGAAGCCCCAGCGTTCGCCTTCAGCCGCCGTCATGGCACGGCCGGTGAACAACAGTTCCGCGGCGCGGCCCTGACCAATCAGTCGCGGCAGAATGGCGCATGCGCCCATGTCGCAGCCGGCCAGACCGACTCGCGTAAACAGGAATGCCGTGCGAGCGGCCGGCGTGCCCAGCCGCAGATCCGACACCATTGCCAGAATCGCACCAGCACCGGCGCACACGCCGTCGACGGCCGCGATCACTACCTGCGGGCAGGAACGGATCGCCTTGACCAGATCGCCGGTCATGCGGGTGAATTCCAGCAATTCCGGCATCGACATGCGCGTCAATGGCGCGATGATGTCGTGCACGTCGCCGCCCGAGCAGAAATTGCCGCCGGCGCCGCTGATGACCACGGCCTTGATGTCCTGGTCATAACACAGCGCGCGGAACAGGTCGCGCAGCTCGGCGTACGACTGGAACGTGAGCGGATTCTTGCGCTCCGGAATGCTCAGCACCACATGGCCGACACGATCCTCGACACGCCAGGAGAAATGCTGAGCCTGGTAATCGGCGAGCTTGTTGCGGGTGAATGTCATGGGCAGTCCTTGAACTTGAAAAAGAGCCAGGCGCAGCCGACGCGCCTCACATCGCCTCGCCACCGGCAACGGCGATGCTCTGGCCGGTGATGCTCTCACTGCCGGGCAGGCATAGCCAGATGACCGTATTGGCCACTTCTTCCGGCTGAATGAGACGGCGTTGCGGATTACGCGCCACCAGCGCTTCGAGCGCTTCCTGTTCGGATCGGCCGGTCTTCGCAGTGATGTTGCGGATCGTGTCACGCACGATATCGGTATCGGTGTAGCCCGGGCACACGGCATTGACCGTGATGTTGCGGTTCGCGACTTCGAGCGCGAGTGCACGCGTTAGCCCGACGACTCCGTGCTTGGCTGCGCAATAGGCAGTCACATAGGGATAGCCGAGCAGCCCGGCGGTGCTGGCCACGTTGACGATCCGACCGAAGTTGCGCTCCAGCATCGACGGCAGTACCGCGCGGATGCCGTTGTAGGTTCCAGTGAGATTTACCGCGAGCATGGATGACCAGAGATCATCGTCGGCCTTGTGCAGCGGCGCGCTCCTGGCCTGACCGGCGTTGTTCACCAGAATATCGACCGGACCGAACTTGGCGGACGCGCTCTGCACGATATCGCGCATCTGCTCGGCGCTGCTCACGTCGGCCGTTACGACCTGCGCCTGGGCACCGAGCTTCTGCGCCAGCGCATTGAGAACGTCTGCGGTGCGACCCAGCAACGTGACCCGTGCGCCTTCCTGCACCAGACGGGTTGCGATCGCAGCACCAATGCCGCGGCCGGCACCAGTGACCAAAGCATGTTTTCCAGCGAGCACGGCTGTCATGTCACACCGCTCCAATGAGCTGCGCTGCACGCGCGAGATTGCGCTCCAGCTGCTGCTTACCATTCAGATAGGCCGACGGCCACCACTGCTCCTGCCAGCCCTGAGCAGCTGCAGCGTGCAGCGTCCACGACGGATCCGCCAGGTGCGGACGAGCCACCGCGCACAGATCGGCACGACCGGAGGCGACGATGGAGTTGACGTGATCGGCTTCGAAAATGTTGCCGACCGCGATGGTCGCGATGTCGACCACGTTGCGCAGCAGATCGGAAAACGGCGTCTGCCACATGCGGCCGTACACCGGCTTCTGCCACGGCACGGTCTGGCCGGTGGAGACGTCGATCAGATCGGCGCCAGCGGCCTTGAACGCGCGCGCCGTCTCCACCAGGTCCGCTTCGCTCAGTCCGCCCGGCGCCCAGTCGGTCGCGGAAACACGCACCGAGACCGGACGATCCGCAGGCCAGACGGCGCGTACGGCCTGCAACACCGATAACGGGAAGCGCAAACGATTCTCGAGACTGCCGCCGTACTGGTCCGTGCGCTGGTTCGACAGTGGCGAAAGAAAACTGGCAAGCAGGTAGCCGTGCGCCATGTGCAGCTCCAGCATGTCGAAGCCCGCCTCGGCGCCCAGCTCGGCTGAGCGCACGAACTGCTGCCGCACCTCGTCCATGTCCTTTTCGGTCATGGCGCGCGGCGTCTGGCTGATGCCTTCGAGATACGGCAGCGCGGAAGCGGAGATCAGCTCCCAGTTGCCTTGCGGCAGCGGATGGTCGATGCGCTCCCAACCCAGCTGGGTCGAGCCCTTGCGCCCGGCATGGCCGATCTGCAGACAGATTTTTGCCGGCGAACGCTCGTGCACAAAATTAACGATGCGCCGCCAGCCATCGCACTGCGCTTCGTTCCAGATGCCGGTGCATCCAGGCGTAATGCGTCCTTCGGGCGAAACGCAGGTCATTTCGGTGATCACCAAGCCGGCGCCGCCGGTGGCGCGCGAGCCGTAGTGCATGAGATGCCAGTCATCCGGATGGCCGTCTTTCGCCAGGTACTGCGCCATGGGCGAGACCACCACGCGATTTACCAGCTCCATGCCGCGCAGCCGGAACGGCAGGAACATCGGTGGCCGTGGCTGCTCCACTCCGACGCGGTTGGCAAGATCCCGCTCCACGCGAGCGACGAAAGCGCTGTCGCGCAACCGTAGGTTCTCGTGGCCGATACGTTGGCTGCCGGTCAACAGGCTATACGTAAACTGCAACGGATCGAGATGGACGTAACGTGCCACATTCTCGAACCATTCCATGCGATTGCGCGCAGCGCTCTGCAACTTCAGCGCTTCGAGGCTGCGCTCGCCCTGGTAGCTCTCCAGGCCGCGGTTCACATCCGTCGCACCAGCTACGTGCTTCACCAGCGAGACCGCGTCCTCCATCGCCAGCTTGGTGCCGGAGCCGATGCCGAAGTGTGCCGTGTGCGCCGCATCGCCGATCAGAACGGTGTTGCCCGTGTGCCAGCGCTTGCACAGCACTCGATTGAACTTCAACCAGGCCGAGCCGCGCAGGTGCCGCGCGTTGCTCATCAACGGATGACCACCCAGATACTTTCCGAACAGGCTCTCGCAGAAAGCGATGGACTGCTCCGTATTCAGCTGGTCGAGCCCGTGCGCCAGCCAGGTCTCCTCGCGCGTCTCCACGATGACCGTGGAAAGGTCCTGGCTAAATTGATAGGCGTGGATCTGGAACCAGCCGTGCTCGGTGCGCTCGAACGCGAAGGTAAAGGCAGAGAAATGCTGGCGCGTGCCGAGCCAGATGAAGCGGCATTTGCGCACGTCGATGTCCGGCTCGAACGCCGAGGCGTAAAGGCCCCGGGTGCGGCTGTTCACGCCGTCGGCCGCGACGATCAGGTTGGCATCGGCGAACGGTGCATGATCGTCGACTTCGTACTCGAACGTCTGCTTCACCCCCAGGCCGGCGGCGCGGTCCTGCAATACGTTGAGCAGGCGCTTGCGTTCGATGCCGCAGAAGCCGTGACCGCCGCTGCGGATGGTTGCGCCCTTGAAATGGACGTCGATGTCGTCCCAGCGATGGAAGCTGCCGACGATGGCGTCGTGCGATTCGGGATCGGTGGCGCGAAAGCCCTGCATGGTCTGGTCGGAGAACACCACGCCCCAGCCGAAAGTGTCGTCCGGACGGTTGCGCTCGTACACCTCGACACGGGCCTTCGGGCAGGCCTTCTTGAACAGGATGGCGGAATACAGACCGGCGGGGCCGCCGCCGAGGCAGACGATGCGCTTCATGGGGTGGAATCTCCCTCGATGTCGGGCATACTACGAGTCGATTATTTTAAGTGTCAAGCATTTAGATCCCGCGCCATTGCGAGGCGCCGGCAGCTCTTCTAACATCGTTGCGAAACGCCGCCACCAGCGGCCGACAACGATACAGCGCGAACGGACACAGGGCAGGACGGTTTCTGCGGTGACGGAGTCGAAAATGTCGAACGCGGCCAAGCCGGCATTCTCCGAGAAGTGGGGCGGCGCCCCGCACAGCAAGCAGTCGCTGCGCCTGTGGCTGCGCCTGCTGAGCTGCTCGATGATCGTCGAGAAACGCATCCGCGTACGCCTCGAAGAAGAGTTCGAAACCACGCTGCCGCGCTTCGACGTGCTGGCCGCACTGGAGCGCGAGCCCGACGGGCTGACCATGAGCCAGCTGTCGGCCGCGATGATGGTTTCCAATGGCAACGTCACCGGCGTGGTGAGCCGTCTCATCGAGGACCTGCTGGTGGTGCGCACCACCGAATCCGCCGACAAGCGCGTCGCCACCGTGCGGCTCACCCGCAAGGGCCGCGAAGCCTTCCAGCGCATGGCACGCGTGCATGAGGAATGGGTCGATCACATGTTCGCCGCCATGAGCGAGGCACAGGTCGAGCAGCTCATGAAGCTGCTGGCCGCAATGCGGCACTCGATCGAAGAGAATCCCATCTAGCTGCGCACACGCCGCCGTCCACAGCGCCCGCCAGACTCGAGGGACCGCTCATTGCTTTGATCGTGAAATGTCCTGGCGGCCATGCACGCAGGGCCTCGCTCCCATGCGCAGAATGGAACGGCCGCTGAAAACGGACGGTGCTACGATGCCGCCGATGGGCGAACTGGAGGCAATGCAGGCACAGGCCGAAAAAATCCGCACGAGCCAGGTGCTCGGCCGGTCCGGCGTGCTGTTGCGCCTGTTCGAGTTCCTGCTGCAGCAATCGCTCGCCGGCCGCCGCCCCAAGGAGCTGGAGATCGCGATCGAGGTTTTCGGCAAGAGCGCCGACTTCGAAGTCGCGCAGGACGCCATCGTCCGGGTCTACATCCACAAGCTGCGCCGCAAGCTCGAAGAGCACTACGCAGCAGCGGGCGCAGCCGAGCCGGCGCGGCTGGTCATCCCCAAGGGCGAGTACCGCCTGGCCGTCGAGCCCACACCGCAGGTCGTCGAACCCGCTGTCGCTCCAGCACCTGCCGCCAAGCCGGCACGCTCCCGAATGCGCTGGATCGCGGCCGCACTGCTGATCTCGCTGTTCGCGAACGCGATTCTGCTGGCCACCTACGTGACCGACTCGCGGCGCGCCGCGAACGAGTATCGCGGCGTGCGCGATCAGCCGGCGTGGACCAGCCTGCTGGATGACAACCGGCCCATCTACATCGCCGTCGGCGACTACTTCATCTTCGGCGAAGCCGGCGAGTCCATGAACGTGCGCCGGCTGATTCGCGAGTTCGACATCAACTCGCGCGCCGATCTGCAGCAATACCTGTACGAGCATCCGGAGCTGGCCGACCGGTACATCGATCTCGACCTTTCCTATCTGCCCATCGCCACGGCGTTCGCGCTGCGCGACCTGATGCCCATTCTGGCGAGCCGCGGCAAACCGGTCGAAGTGGTGCTGGCTTCGGACATCAGCGCGCAGATGCTCAAGTCCGGGCACATCGTCTACATCGGGTACTTGAGCGGCATGGGCATGCTGCAGGATCTGACCTTCGCCAACTCCCGCTTCAAGGTCGGACAGACCTACGACGAGCTGGTCGACATGGTCGACAAACACAACTACATCAGCCAGGGCGGCGCGGCCGTGAGCGGGGAGCTCCTGTATCGCGACTACGGCTACCTGTCCTCGTTCACCGGCCCCAACGGCAATCAGATCCTGATCGTCGCCGGCACGCGCGATGTCGCAGTCATGCACACGGCAGAAGTCCTCACCAACGCCGCCAAGCTGCACGAGCTGACGAAGGCCACCGCGAGCGCACCGGGGTTCGAAGCGCTCTACGAAGTCAGCGGCATCGATCGCACCAATGTCAGCGGCCGGCTGCTGACCGCGGCGCCGCTGGACACAACCAGCCCCCAGACGCGCCAATAGAGCAACCGGCACTAGCAATCAGCGAGCACCGCCGCGGCTGGAAACCTCGATGAATTCGGCGCACAGCCGGCCGAGGCCGCGAATCCAGGCAGACGCGCTGCATACAATTTCCGGCGCCGCCGCGGCAACGCATCTTCGATCTGGCAATCGCGGACGGGACGTAGACAATACCCCGGTCATTTCGTAGCGAACACCTAGAAGAGAGGTTCCATGCGCAGTCTATTGCTCGCATTCATTCTTGCCGCAGCGGTTTCGAGCCCGACGCAGGCGACGCCTGCCGACGCACCGGCGCGCAAGCTCGAAGGAGGCGACCTGTTCGGCCTGCAGCTCGCAACCGATCCGCAGATCCGTCCCGACGGGCTGGCGATTGCCTATACGCGCGTCTCGTACGACATCATGAGCGACAAGAGCCGCCGCTCCATCTGGCTGGTGGATACGGCAACCGGCGCGCAGACGCCGCTGGTCACCGGCGCCGGCTCGCATTCCTCGCCGCGCTGGTCGCGTGACGGCAAGCGTCTGGCTTACATCTCGACCGCAGAAGACGGCCGTCCGGAGCTGTACGTGCGCTGGATGCAAACGGGCCAATCGGCGCGTCTGGCCGAGTTGGTCGAGGCACCGGAGGATCTGGCGTGGTCACGCGACGGCGCATCGATCGCGTTCACCCAATTCACGCCCGATGAAGGATCCAAGCTGGGCGAAGCACCGCCCAAGCCCGAAGGCGCGCAGTGGGCCAAGCCGCTGGAAGTCATCACCACGGTGACCTATCGCGCCGACGGCATCGGCTATCTCAAGCCCGGCTACACGCACGTGTACGTCGTCGCGTCCGATGGCGGCACACCGCGCCAGCTCACCTTCGGCGCCTACAACGAGTCCGGCCCGCTGGCCTGGTCGCCCGACGGCAAGTTCATCTACGCCAGCGGCAACCGCAACGAGAACTGGGAACGCGACCCTGTCAACAGCGAGCTCTATCGGATCTCGGTCGCCGACGCGACGATCGAGCCGATGACGACGCGAGCCGGTCCGGACAACGCGCCGGCCCTCTCGCCCGACGGCTCGAAGATCGCCTGGCTCAGCTACGAGGACAAGCTGCTCGGCTATCAGAACACGCGCCTGTATCTGATGGATCGCAACGGCGGCGACGCACGCTCGCTGACCGATTCGCTCGACCGCAATGTCGACGCGGCGCGCTGGGCCGCGGACGGGCGCAGCCTCTACATTCAATATGACGACCAGGGTCACACGAAGGTCGCGCGCGTTTCGCTCAACGGGCGCATCGAGCCGGTGACGGAAGGCTTGAGCGGCAGCGGCCTGGATCGCCCGTACACCGGCGGCCAGTTCAGCGTCGCCGACAACGGCGCGGTGGCGTTCACCAGCGGCACACCGGCGCGGCCATCGGACATTTCATTCACGCACCGCGGCCGCACCACGCAACTCACGCATCTGAACGAAGGACTGCTCGGTGCCAAGACGCTGGGCGCGGTGCAGTCGTTGCCCGTCAAATCCAGCGTCGATCAGCGCCCGATCGATGCCTGGATCGTCACGCCGCCGGATTTCGACAAGAACAAGAAGTATCCGCTGATCCTCGAGATCCACGGTGGCCCGTACTCCGCGTATGGCCCCACGTTCTCCACCGACTACCAACTGTACGCCAGCGCCGGTTACGTGGTGCTCTACACCAACCCGCGCGGCTCGACGTCCTATGGCGAGGAATTCGCCAACCTGATCCAGCACGATTATCCGAGTCACGACTACGATGACCTGATGAGCGCCGTAGACGCCGCTATCGCACAGGGCTACGTCGACGCCGACAACCTGTTCGTCACCGGAGGCTCGGGCGGCGGCGTGCTGACGGCGTGGATCGTCGGCAAGACCCACCGCTTCAAGGCTGCGGCTACCCAGAAGCCGGTGATCAACTGGGCCAGCCTGGTGCTGACCACCGATGGCTCTCCGTACATGACCAAGTACTGGTTCGCCAAGATGCCGTGGGAAGATCCCGAGAGCTACTGGAAGCACTCGCCGCTGTCGCTGGTTGGTGAGGTGACGACCCCGACGCTGGTCGTGGTGGGCGATCAGGATTACCGCACGCCGGTCAGCGATTCGGAGCAGTACTACCAGGCACTGCAGTTGCGCGGCATTCCGACTGCGCTGGTGAAGGTGCCCGGCGCCTCGCACGGCGGACTGACCGCACGGCCGTCGCAGTCGGCCGCGAAGGCGAGTGCGATCCTGGCTTGGTTTGAGAAGTACCGGGCCAAGTGATCGAACCTGAGGGCGGTGAGTCTCACCGCCCTCGCAGGATGCGCCCGTCCTGGGCGCATCCTCTTTGCCGGGTACAGGCCGACGCCAACCGTTCCGGCACAGCCTTCTCGAGCGCTGCTCATCCCTTGCTCAGCCCGTCACCGGGCGCGGCGCCCTTGTGCCGGGCGCAGCCCTACCGGGCCGAGCCCTTGCGGAACAGGTTGACGATAGCCAGCAGGATCACCGCACCCACCAGCGAGACCAGGAAGGTCGCGATGCTGATGCCCTCGTTGATGGTGCCGATGCCCAGCAGCGGCGAGATGATGAATCCCGCCAGCAGCGCACCGACGATGCCGACGACCACGTTGAGCAGCAGACCCTGCTGCGCATCGGTGCGCATGATGATGCTGGCCAGCCAGCCGACCACGCCACCCACAATCAGCCAGATGATGATGCCCATGAGCGCACTCCCCGTTGGTAGGAAAGACCTCCTACTCAACCGTTGAGCCGGCAAGTCGGTTCCGCCGGGCACCGGGGGATCCGCCGATGCATCGAGGCACCCGGGATTGGGTTGGGACGACCTGATTGACTCATTTCTGGTCATTCCCGCGCAGGCGGGAATCCATATCCACCGGATGATGCCCCCCCGCTTGCGCGGGGGTGACGAGGTAGTCTCAGGCGTCCCTAACCATCAACCGGCGGCGCCGGAGGCGTTTCGGATCGGCAGCTCGGGATCGAATGCGCCGCTGCATCATCCTTCGGCGGCGTGAGCTTCGCCGCCACCTGCGACGGCAACAGGATCTCGACGCGACGGTTGCGCGCATTCGCGGCATCGCCGCTCGAAAAGTCCAACGGCCGGCGTTCGCCCAGGCTGGCAATCTGGATCTGGCTGCGACGGATGCCAGCGGCGATCAGAACGGCTCGCATCGCCTCGGCACGGCGCATGGCCAGAGCATTGTTGTAGCGGCACGTTCCTTCACGGTCCGCGTGACCGACGATGACCACCCTCTCCGGTTTTGCACGCCGCAGCTCGCGTGCAAAGCGTCGCGCCGCGACCGCCGGCTTGCCTCGCAAATGGGATTCGTCGTGACAGAAATGAAAAGCATGCTCCGCAGCACTCAGCGCTGAATCCGCGTACGTTTCCAGCGGCGCGGCCCGCCGCGGCACCGTTCCATCCCATGCCGCCTCGACCGGATCGACCAGCGCCGGCGCCGGCTGCGCACCAGTCACGTCCTTCTGGAAATCGAGCAGCTGCAGCCGCATCGCGGCGACACCACTATCGGTGCAACTGTCGGCAAGGAGCTCGCGAGCCCCAGCCAGATCCGGCGGCGGTCGCTCGCCAGTCTTCGGATCGATCGGCTGGCGCAGCAGCCGCGCGGCGCGACTGAGTTGCAGCGCCGAACCCAGCGCTGTTTCGCCGTATTCGGTCGTGATGTGTTCCAGCGTTGCGAGTTGCTCGTCATTCTCTGCATGCCGGCCCAGCGACAGCAGATGACCGAGATCCTCGCGCAACCGGCCTTCTTCATCGCTCAGCAGCAACAGAGCTTCGCGGTCGCGCTGCGATTGAGGATCGGCAACGACGATCTCTACCGGCTGCGTGACGACCTCCTGCGTGTCATCGCCCAGATGCAGGCGTGCACGGACCTGGTAGGTGCCGGCCTGCGGGAAAGTCCAGTGATCTTTCTGGTAGTAGATCGGCACCGTCTGCTCGGTGCGCTCATCAGGCGCCAGCATGGCTTCGTCGTCGTCGATGGGCTCGTACCACGCATCCGGCTGCAGTGTCGTCCATCCGGTCTCGGACGCCCGGCGCGTCTCGATTCTCACCATCCCGTAACCTGGCATGAGCCGGTCCAGCAGCGGCAAAGCCCGCTCGCTACGATTGATCGCGGTGACGCGCACAGCGATCGGATAGCCGAGCGGATACGGCGCACCGATGGTCTGGACTCGCAGCTCGACATCGGCAGGCTCGAGCTCCGGCTCGCTCGAAGATGCAGCCTGCACGAGCGGAAAGCTCAGCAGCGATTTGATGCGCTTGAGCGCAAAGCGCCAGCGCGACGTGGTGGGATCGTCGACGACGCTGGCGCGCACATCGCGACAATCTGCAAGCGAAGCGCGGCCGGACAAAAATGGTGCGTTCTGCTTGCCCGGCAGGACCTCTGCGCGCGGCGCGCTCTGGAAAAACAGGATGGTGCTGGGGCTCAGCGCCATGAGCGGCTGCTCGCGCAGCGACCAGTTCGCGCGCTGCATGTCCGACGAAATGCACTTGGTCGGCGCTTCGATGGTAAGACGCTCGCCCGGCATCTGCGCCGCTTGCGCATGACGCCGGTTCAGCGCATGCAACAGTTCGTGAATGAACGTACGCAGCTGCATCAGTGGCACCGACTCCGGCTCGCGCTCCTGGAAGCGTTGCGCAATCTCGCCGGGCGCAACGGCGAATCCCTCGCGATCGGCGGAGTCGAACATGACGCCGAACAGGTCCTCGCCGGTATCCGACACGATCGACGGCGCTAGCATCGCGTACAGCTGCGCATCCGCGCCTTCTTCCTGCTGAACGCTGCGCCACACCTGCGCGAAGCGGTAGAGGTCGGCACGGTCGAGCTTGCCGCTGGCGATGGCCAGCGGCAGGTTCGTCTGGTCGGTACGCACATCCACTTCGATACCGCCCGAGGACAGCACGGAGTTCACCGAGACCGCGCCCTCCTCCGTTTCCACGGCCAGCGCAATCGGCTTCACCCGATCGAAAATGTCGAGCTCGATGGCCAGCGAGAACCGCTGCCGGGCGCAGGCCGGCTCCGAGCAATTCTCGTCCTGCCAGAACAACGCCCACAGCAGGATCGCTGCGATCGACAGCACCGCCACGATCAGCGCGACGCGTAGATGTCGATGCGGGCTGTCTGGCTTCGCGACTTCGTTGTTATCGTTCCCTGCGCTCATGCAGCGATAGTAACCCGCCACCGCCGGAATCCCGCGCTACACCGTATTCACCGCATCGTCCGCTACCGGCGACATGCCGACGCGACCCGCACCACACCGGCGGGACAACGCTCGGCTCATGAAAAACTGCCGCACTCGCCTTGCTACGGCCGCACGATTGATCTGCTTCCCGTCCCGCGTCCAACCACAGCGGTTGAAACTCAAGGGCGGGAACACAGTGCCGCAATCTCTCTGTACTCGAAGGCATGGCCTGACGCTGCTGCTCATTCTGTCATGTTGCGTCGCCTCAGGTGGCAACGCCCAGGACACCCCCGTATCGCCTGAGGCGGCTGCGGAAATTCCCGACGCCGCGCAGCTGGAGAAAAACGGCGCGGTGATCGGCGAGATCTACATCAATCCGCAGAACATTTTCGACAACAACGATCCCAAGGAGAGCGGCCAGCTGTACCGGCTGGCCAATCAGCTGCACATCCAGACCCGCCCCTACGTCATCGCGCAGCAACTGCTGTTCAAGAGCGGCGATCGCTACTCGCAGCGGCTGTTGGCCGAGTCCGAGCGCATCCTGCGCGGCAATCGCTTCCTGTACGACGCATCGGTGAAACCGGTGGCGTACCACGACGGCAAGGTCGATGTCGCGGTGGTGACGCGCGATGTATGGACGCTCAATCCAGGCATCTCCTTCGGCCGCCACGGCGGCCAGAACACCTACGGCTTCGAGATCGAGGAGCTCAACATCCTCGGCACCGGCACCTCCCTGACGCTGTCGCGCAAGTCGGGCATCGATCGCGACAGCACACTGCTGCAGTTCAAGGACCCGCACCTGCTCGGCACCTGGGCCAACCTCGACGTCAAATACGCCGACAACAGCGACGGCTATCAGCGCGGTTTCTCGCTCAATCATCCGTTCTACGCGCTCGACACCCGCTGGGCGTCGGGCATGACGGTACTGGACGACGATCGCGTCGAGCCGCTTTACGACCTGGGCAAGACCGTCGCCAAGTTCCGTGAACGCCAGAAGTTCGGCGAAGCCTACTGGGGCTGGTCGCATGGTCTGGACGGCGGCTGGACGCGGCGCTGGAGCGTGGGCGTCACGTACGACGACAAGCAGTTCGACGTGGCACCCGACTGGACCGGCCGCACCTTGCTGCCGGAAGACCGCAAGCTGGTCTATCCCTGGATCGGCTTCGATCTGATCCAGGACGATTTTGCGCGTTATCACAACCACGACCAGATCGGCCGCACCGAGGACTTCTACCTCGGCACGCGCTTCGGCATGCGGCTGGGCTGGGCGGACGCGGGGCTTGGCTCGGATCGCAGCGCCCTGCTCTTCTCGGCCAATGCCGGCCACGGCTTCGGCGAATCCGAGCGCTCGACGCTGGTCATGAGCGGCGTCATCGACGGCCGGCTCGAGGACGGCACGCTGCGCAACACGGTGTTCGATGCGTCGCTGCGCTACTACAACAAGCAGTCGGAGAAACGCCTGTTTTTTACTACGCTGGCCGCCTCGGCGGGACGCAATCTCGATCTCGACAACCAGATCCTGCTCGGCGGCGACAACGGCCTGCGCGGCTATCCGCTGCGCTACCAGGCCGGCGAGGCGAGCGCCCTGCTGACGATGGAGGAGCGCTACTTCACCGACTGGTATCCGCTACGGTTGTTCCGGATCGGCGGCGCCGTGTTCTTCGATGTCGGCCGCACCTGGGGCTCGACCGAGGTCAGCTCGCCCAGCCAGGGCTGGCTCAAGGACGTCGGCGTCGGGCTGCGCATCGGCAACAGCCGCTCGGGCCTGGGCAACATCATCCACGTCGACCTGGCCTTCCCGCTCGACGGCGATCCGTCGATCAGCAAGGTGCAGTTGCTGGTGGAGACCAAGCAGCGCTTCTGAGTGAGCCGCCGGCACCTGCACTTTCAGTCGAGCGCCGGCAGCTTCCTGCCACCACTTGCCGTCGATCCGTCTTCCGCCGACGTCGTTGTCGCGAACGCTGTCTGGCTGGCGCAGCCGGAGAAGATATCCAGCGCCGACTTGTACGCCGCATTGCGGACGCCGACCGCGCCCATCACGGAATGGAAGATGTTGTCGTGTGTGAACGCATCCGCGGTACGCGCACGCAAACATGCCTCGTCGACGCCCGCCCGCTGCCGATAGCCGGCAGACATCCAGATCATGAACGGCACTTCCTTCTGATTTGCCGGCGCAAGCGCGTATGGCATTCCGTGCAGGTACACGCCGTTCTCGCCCAACGACTCGCCATGGTCCGAGACGTAGATCAACAGGCTGTCGATCTTGTCCGACGCCTGCTGCAGCAGCTGGATCTGCTGCGCGAGGTTGTGATCCGTGTACAGAATGGTGTTGTCATAGGCATTGACCACCTCCTCGCGCGAGCACTGATCCAGCTGCGTGGAATGGCAGGCCGGCTTGAACTTCTCGAACTGCGGCGGATAGCGCTGCCAATAGGCCGGGCCGTGACTGCCGACCTGGTGAAAGACGATCACGCTGTCGCGCTTGATGTCGCGCAGCTGGTCGGCAAGGCCGACGGCCATTTCCTCGTCATAGCAGTAGGGTCCCTGGCATAGCGGCATGTTCTTCTTGCTGGTGAACTGGTGCGTACGAATCCGTGCGCACACGCCCTTGCAGCCTGAATTGTTGTCGCGCCACTCCACGTCGAGGCCGGCACTCGCCAGCATGTCCAGCAGGTTCGTCTGATGCTTCGCCGCATCGACGTCGAACTCGCTGCGCCCCAGCGGCGAGAAGATGCAAGGCAGGGACGTCTCGGTCGCGGTGCCGCAGGAGGTGGTGTTCTTGAAGTAAAGCAGGTCGGCCAGCGGTGACAGCTGCGGATTGGTCGGGCGGTCGTAGCCGCCGAGCTGGAAATTGCCGGCGCGCGCGGTCTCGCCGATGACCAGGAACAGCACCAGCGGCTTGTGCTGCAGGGCCGCGACACGGGTTACCGGCCCGCCCAGATCGGCCAGGGTGGCCGGCTCGCGCCGCGACGTTTCCTTGATGCCGAGCTCCACCAGGTTATAGACGGCGCTGGCCGGATTCAGCAGGAAACGCACCGGCTTGTGCTCGCGAAAGAACGAGGCGTACGCCGCCGACAGCGCAAACAGGCACACCAGACACAGCACCAGCAGCCCGCCGAGAAAGACCGAGCGCTGCTTGAGCCGCTGTTTCCAGCCGGGCGACGGCACTTCCGCCCTCAGGATCAGCACGCACGGCAGCACGCCCAACAGCAGAAAGTAGGTCAGCAGCTTGCCGTTGATCAGTCCGGCGACTTCGGCACTGTCGGTGGCGAACACGTTGCGCAGCATGTCCTTGTCCATGAACACGCCGAAGGTGTCGGAGAAATAGGCAATCAGCGCAGCGGCCAGGAACAGGATGCACGCCGCCGGACGCAGCAGCGCACGCGGCAGCAGCAGCAACAGCAGGGCCTGGGCGAGCAGCGCCAGCAGGAACAGCGAGCCCATGAACAACGCGCTGCTCAACGAGGGATGCCACATGGCCGCCGCGGCCGCCTGCCAGAAGCGCAGGTTGTACAGCGCCAGCCACAACAGCGTCACGCCCAGGACGAAGCCCAGCTCGGAGGAAAAGCGGATTCGCGTGCTCAGCTTGTCGGTCAACCACATGATCGATGTACGGTCCTTCAGGACTTTCGGGCGCACACCCACCCCTCAGGCATACGGGCCCAACGCCGTTGGACGACCCGTGCGGAGGAAATCAATCGCGCCGGCGAAGCATCCGGATATCCCCGAGGGAGGCGGCGGCGCCCCTGTTTGTCGTTCTCTATAGACCAAGGCCGCGATGCAGCAGCGCGGCGTTCTCTAGTTAATTCTTCTTCACGTGCCGGCTCGATGCGGAGAAACCGCGATGGCACGGCCGGACTCTGTGGCTCCGGCCATGCCCGTACCCGCTGCCGCGGAGCTTACTTCACTGCCGTGATCATTCCATAGGCACCGCCGCTCTCGTCGGCCGGTCCGGCTGCGTAGAACAGTGCGTTGCTGGGCTGTTTCAGGATGCCGTTGCCGAACTGCATGCCCCACAAGCCGTCCACCTGCAGCCGCTTGTGATCGATGCCGCGCAAGGTCCCGAGGAAACGCCCCGACCTCGGGCCGTAGGCGTTGATATGGCCGTCGCCGAAGTTGCCGACCAGCAGGGCGCCACCGAATTCACCGAAGCTCGCCGGCGCTAGCGCCAGACCCCAAGGCGCATTCAGCTCACCGCGCGTCACCAGGCGCCGCACCAGGTTGCCCTCGGGATCGAAGACATTGACGATTCCCAGCCCCTGGCCTTTGACCTTCTCTTCCGCGTCCTCGTCCTGCTTGCCATAGGTGACGTAGAGATCGCCGTTGATGGCCTGTATGCCGAAAGGCGCGAAGCCGCGTGGAAGCCGCGGATCGACAAAACCACCCGGCACCCGCACCGGCTTGAAATTGCCGTCGAAGACGTCGATGCGAGCATTGTGGAAATCGGTGGCGTACAGCAGATGGGTCGTGCCGTTGCCGCTCAGTGCCAGCCCTTTGTAACTCGCACCGAACGCCGAGTTGTTCACGGCGGTAAACGCATTGGTGACATTGACGTTCGGCGCCCAGCCCGCGATGGTTCCGTTCTCGGTGGCGAAGATGAAGCGCGCCGGTCCGACCGCGCTGCCGTTGGTGACGACGAAATCCGTGCCGCCGCTGAACACGATGCCGGTCGGATTGCCCGGCTCGCCGTTGGGGCCGGGCACCGTCACGACCAGCGATTGCGGCTGGCCGACGCCGTCATAGAGCACCGCCTTGCCGGAGTCGGCGGCGGCCACCCACACGAAGGCGGTGGGATTGAACGCGACGCCCCAGCCGTTGACCAGGTTCGGATCGTTGAAGTCGGCGGCGACCGCGCCGTTCGACACCAGTACGTGATTTTCGTAAGCCTGGCGCTGTCGCGCGGAATTGCCGGCGAAGTCGCCCTGCCCATCCTCCTGCGCCGTAACCGGCGACATCAGCGGCAGCGCACATGCGAACAGCAGCAATGCGGCACGAACAGGCAGCTCGGATCGGTTCATGACGGTTCTCTCCTTCGAATGAAAAGGCAATCTGATCGAGACGAAGGAGTGGGTGCGGATTGCCGCATCGACGGTTTTGACGAAACGACTCGTCTGTCGAAAACGCAACTCGCGCCGCACTGCACCGTGGGTATACTCCGGCCATTGCAACCGGTCCTCGCCCGGATGAACCCCACCTCGAGCCGACGCCTGCGTTACATCGCGACCGGTCTGTACGGCTGTGTCGGCGCCTGCGTACCTGCCGCTCAAGCGGCCGACGCACTGGGCGGCTCGGTCAATATCACCAGCGACTACGTCTATCGCGGCATTACACAGACCCAGGGCGAGCCGGCACTGCAGGCCGACCTGCACTATCAGACCCGCCGTGGCTGGGCTATTGGAGCCTGGGTGTCAACCGCGGATGTGGACAGGCATGAAAGTGCGGCACTCGAGGTCGACCTCTATCTGAGCCGCGATTGGATGCTCAATCACGACTGGAACGCGCGGGTGAGCCTGACGCACTACGCCTACCCCAATGACGCGCGCCTGCTGGACTACGACTACGACGAGCTGGCCGGGACGCTGAGTTACCGCTCGCGCCTGTTCACGACGGTGGCCTGGTCGCCGAACACCTCGCGCTACTCCAACGGCAAGGTGGTGTGGGACCAGCGAGCCATCTCCTATGAGATCACTGCTTCGCAGCCGCTGAACTCGCAATGGTCGGCCTCGGCCGGCCTGGGTTATTACGATCTGCCGACCATCCTGCAGGCGGACTACTGGTACTGGAACGTGGGCCTGGCCTGCACCCTGGGACGGGCGCAGCTGGCCGTTTCCTACATCGACACCAGCCGCTCCGCCACCGACGCCTTCGGCTACCCGCTGGCTGGCAGCCGCTGGGTGGGCTCGCTGGCCTGGAGGTTCTGACCCGGGAAGATGCTGCATCGAGTCGAACCTTGTCAGCGCCTTCCTGCACTCACGACAACGCCAGCGATCGTCGCAAAGGCCGCCAGGCAGCTGCCGCGACCGGCAGCTGCCGCCCGGCAACCGCTGCCGTGGTCGCAAGGCCCGGCCGTTGATGTGGAGGTTTCGAGGACTCGTGCTGCGCTCGAACAATCACCGCCCGATCGGCGATGGCGCCGTCTCCTCGAACGAGCGCGAGCTGGCGCTGCTGACCCGCATCGGCGGGCAGGATCGCGACGCCTTCAAGGAGCTCTACATCATCTATCACCGCCGGCTCAGCCGCTTCATTTCGCGCCTGACCTCGCGCCAGGATCTCGCCGAGGAAATCATCAACGACACGATGTGGACGGTGTGGAAGAAGGCCAGCAGCTTCCGCGGCGCCTCCCAGGCGTCCACCTGGATCCTGGGCATTGCATATCGTCAGGCCCTGATGACACTGCGCCGCGCCGGGCCGCCGCCGGTCGAGGAGCTGCCGGGTCATGCGGCGGCTGTGGTCGAGGACTCGCAGATCACCACCGAGACCGACGAGTGGCTGGCGTGCGGGCTGGCGCAGCTGCCGCTCGAACAACGCATGGTGATCGAGCTCACTTACTTCCTGGGTCACTCCTGCGAGGAGATCGCCGCCATCATGGATTGCCCGGTGAACACGGTGAAGACGCGAATGTTCTATGCGCGCCGCAAGCTCAAGACCGCCCTGACGCAATTGGCGGAGGCGGAGTAGCCGTGGGTGGCATTTCCGATAATCGACAGATCCTGCACCGGCAATGCTGGGAGCTGCTGCCCTGGCTGCTGAACGGCAGTCTCGATGAGGCCGAGAGTCAGCGCGTGCGCGAGCACATCGATGAGTGCAGCCAGTGCGCCCGCGAGTACGAAAGCCAGGCTCGGCTGCGTCAGCTGATACAGCGCGAGGAATCGGTCCTGTACACGCCGCACGCGTCGCTGCGCAAGCTGCTGGAGAGAATCGATGCGGAAGACGTGAAGAAAGAAGTCTCCGCTGCCGATCCGGCACAGCAGCCGCGAACTGCTGCGCCTCGGCGCAGCCGATGGCTTGCGGCCGCCGTGGTGGTGCAGGCCGTGGGCCTGATCGCGATGGCAACGATTCTGAGCTGGAAGGTCAACGAGGTTCGTGAAGCTCCGCGCTATTCCACCCTGACCTCGGCGCCTGCAGTGCTGCCGCACGGACCCGCGGCAAGAGTCGTATTCGTGCCGTCGATGTCTCTCGAACAGCTGGGGGATCTGTTGCGAACCTATGGCGCGCAGATCATTGCGGGCCCGAGCGAAGCGGGCGTGTACACCCTGGCGTTCCCGGCAGCACGCGACCAAGGCGAAGTCGCAGCCATCATCGTGAAGCTGCGGTCAGATCCGCAAGTACGGTTCGCGGAACCTGCCGTCACCGGGAGCGGAGCGGGCAAGTGAATCGCTGGCTGACAATTTTATGGCTGTGCCTGGGTTGCGCCGCCTGCGCCTCGCTGCCGACGCAGACCGATGAACCGCTGCCGCTCGCAGCGCGAGTTCATCCGGAATCGTTCGTGATCGTCACGGTGCGCAACGACAGCGGGCCGATCGTCCCGCGCGCGGGTTCGACCATGCGTGGCTACGATGGCACGACCGCACGCTACGGTGCCGGCAGCAGCGCCCGCGGCGCGGTAGAGGCGCTGGCCAATACCCATCGACTCAAGGAAGTTTCGAGCTGGCCGATTCCACAGCTCGGCATTCACTGCGTGGTATTCGAAGTGCCGCGAGATCAGACAGCGCGGACGGTTCTTGATCGGCTGAAGCACGATGCACGCGTCGAATCGGCGCAACCACTGCAGTCGTTCGCGACTCAGAGTAGCGGCTACAACGATCCATACCAGGACCTGCAAGGCAGCCTCGCCACCATGGGCGTCATTGCGGCTCACCGCTGGTCACGTGGCGCCGGGGTTCGCGTCGCCGTGATCGACACCGGTGTGGATACCAGCCATCCCGACCTCTCCGGCCGTATCGCCGAGCGGCGCAATTTCGTGGATGAGGACCGCTGGAGCTTCAACCACGACCGGCACGGCACCGCCGTGGCCGGCGTGATTGCCGCGGATTCGGACAATGCCGTTGGCATCGTCGGCGTGGCGCCGGAAGCCAAGCTGTACGTCTACAAGGCGTGCTGGCAACACGACACGGGTGCGAGCTGCAACACATTCACTCTGGCCAAGGCGCTGGTCGCGGCGATCGATGCCGGCGTGCAGGTCGTGAACCTGAGTCTGGCCGGCCCCGAAGATCCATTGCTGACACGCCTGGTGGTCGCCGGCCAGCAGCACGGCATCGTCTTCGTCGGTGCAACGCCGCCCGCCGGCGCAGCCGATGAAGCGGCAGCCGGCGTGTTTCCGTCCAGCATCAGCGGCGTGCTCAAAGTTGCCGCCATCGAGCATCACAGCGCCGATCAGGCCACGTTGCTGGCGCCGGGCACCGAA
>Ga0182738_1001206_pt1 | contig 33028 bp, 33 predicted proteins | sample eDN5th30CBELigMG_FD_128876 | JGI IMG/M metagenome (GOLD analysis project Ga0182738, IMG submission 128876) | Enriched Miracle-Growth compost microbial communities from Emeryville, California, USA - eDNA 5th pass 30_C BE-Lig MG (version 2)... ...
AGGGAAAGGAGTTGATTTCCTGCCAATGAAATGGAGATTGGAGGAGCAATAGAAGCCCAGAAGCGAGCAGTTTCTGAGACATCGTCATTAGCTACAAGTTGTCCAACCCATTGAAGCATAAAAAGAAAGACAAACCCAGCGATATTTCCAATTTTTGCTTTATTAAAAAATACCGTCACCAAGATTCCCAAAGATACAGAGCAAACAGCATATTCCCAATACCATAAAAATAGAAAACCAAAAGAAGAATTCACAAAAAAGCCAAATTTGAGGATAGAAGTTGTCGCAATTGATATCAGAGTCATAACCCCAGCATACAAGATAAACCATGACAAATAAAAAGTGGTGCCTTCTAAGCCCATAATTTTCATGCCCTCTCGAATTCTTCTTTCTTTTTCTCTGAGCACTCCATCAGTTAATCTTAAAAATGGTAACAATAGCGGAACAACAACAAGGTATTGAATGACGCCCTTTAAAACAGGGAGAAGATCGTCATTTTTATAAGCTGGAACTTTGACCGAAGAAACTGTCGCAGTTATTTGAGCAGATGGATTATTCGTCTGTTTGCGTAGAATAAGGTTATCGAGCCAATTCTGAACTGTAAGAAAACCTGATGCAGCATATCTTTGTAATGTTGTTATTTCATCCCTACACGAATTAACAAAGGAATATTTGAGAATACCAAATACTGATTAATTGTCGAGATTCTATCATTATTGGTGCTTGGAATGTCTTCCCATCCTGTGAGTTGAGAGGTGTTGTATCTTAGAGTGTACTGGTACTTCCCATTCAAATTATTCTCTTGCATAACAACGCCAAAACAAAGTCTTTGATTTCCACTTCCATAATTGTCTAATTGTGTAAAATCATCAATAGCTTGATTATCTGCAAAAAGTTGAACATCATGGCCGAAACCTTGAGACTTGGGTTAAAAAGAGTCATTGTGAAATTATACTTTGTAAGACAGTTTTTAATTGAAGAATGATGGGATCTGTTTGTGGAGCGAGAGCTATTTTACCACCATTTCTATTTGAGTTACAATTTTTCATGAGACCATTATTAATAGATGGGTTGTAGAATGGGAAAGCTTGGGTGTTATAATATGTGGTCTGAGGCATATTTTTTATGGGCTCTGCGTAGCGAAAAGCCAAAAAAAGAGCCGCGCAAATAATTGGAACTAGAATTTCTAGCAATAAACCAAGGTAATTTCGTCTCCAAATCAGCCAATTTTTTCTCAAAAGTGCTCTTAAATGCCAAAAGAATTTCATAAAGCAAAAATGAAGACAAGAGCGGTTTTATACCTTTAGAAATTCCTAAAGGTTTTGTTAATTAAATTTTAATTAAAAATTTATAAAATTGAATGAAAACTTCTCCTTTGTTGTGGTTTGTTCGCAAAATGAATGTAACTGAGCTAGGCCTATCTGCTTTTGCAAAAGAATTACAACTCGAAGAAATAAAATTCTTTGATAACTCATGGAGAGGATTTAAGCAATTCGAACGATGAAAAAAAATTGGGATGATCACAAAGAGGGGAGGAATTTTGTTGTCAAGGCGAATGTTTGCCTCCTTTTTTTTGGTTGAAGAGTGAATTCAAAAACCTTATTTATTAATTTGAGAAATTATCCGGGAAAATTAGGTGATCAACAAAAACTAATCGAGGATTTTTTTTCAAATTATGAACTTATTCAAACAAAAATTGAAACTTCATATTTCCCTATGAAACTTTTCTCCCTGTCTCTAAGTCATAAATTTCAAAAAAAAATTTCTGTCTTCTCTTTGATCGAAGTTAATATAGTTCCATACTTAAGAAATTCCAGAAAATATCTGCGAGAGATCTCTCTGGAAGAATTCAGATTTGAAATTAGAAAGACTTTGAAACACATTACATTAGATTTTACCTGGTCTTTTTTGTCAGATAAATGGTGAGAGAGAGATACAGTCAAAAGATACAGTAATAATGACAAGGATGAGGAGTGATTTAGTGAAGTAAAAAAATACAGTATTTGAGAATTTTAGATATAAAACAAGAAATACAACACAACGCGAATAATATAATGTGGAAGGATTTTTCTAGAAGTCACATTTCTTGTTTTGTATATAAAATTCTTAATTCTGGATTCATCTAGAGGAGAATTCGGAATAAATCTATTTTCCGAATAGTACTACTGAAGTGCGAATGGATCGATTCATAGAGACTGATGACAAACGAGTTTTAGGCAAATTTCTTGATGAAATACGTCACCAGAGATTGAAATAATGACGAAAACTAATTGAAAGAAGGAAATTAACTGCGAAAGTTGGAAAACTAATAAATGGCCAGCAAATTTATTAATGTACATTTTGAATATAGTCTGAGCTGAATTCAGCTGGAGTTTAAATTTACTTTTTGATTTAATGTTCGAAATCAGTTTTAAAATCAGAGGCAGGATAATCGAAAAATGCAATTTCAACAAAATAAACCTGAATTTCTGTTGTAGATTTAAACCAATTCTCTTTCCTAGGCCTAGGCACGGACACGTTGCGAGAAGAATTTTGAAGAAAAAACGTGAGGGAAAAGGTTTTAATTGTTAGAAATTACGAATTGCGGTTTGAGTGCGAAATATTTGTTTTTAATGAGGATACTTTTAAAAGAAAGGCTTTTTAATTTTTCAGGAAAATCTTAGTCAGACCTTTTTATCAATAAAATAAAGGAAATTCGAATGAGATAATACGGATTGGTAGATCGCTTTTCGGGTTACCCGGGAAAAGTAAGAGCCGGAATCTCAGTCGAGACAAGGGAATAGAAAGCAGGAAAGATAGCAAAATCGGTCGGGAAAAACAGTTTGGTGGGCTTTTTTAGTTTTTAATTAGCAGTATTAATTAGAAGTGCAAAGAACAAATCAGGCAACTCAAATAATTTGCGTAAAGCTATAAATGATCTGTGATACGTCGGAATTGGATTAATTCGGACAAATTTAAAAATGTAAAATTAAACATCTTTCAAACCGAAAGATTTTGAAATTTTCGACGTTTTCGGTCAAGAGGTCGGGGAGTAATTTAGAAGAATTAATCAGGAAATAGTTTTCGGATAATGATTTCGGTTTTGAGGAATTTATTAACAGAAGAAGATAGAAATTTGAACTGATATTTAAAAGTTTTTATTGAATTGTTGTGAGATAGCGGTTTAGACGTTTTAGAAACATTAATTAGTAATAAAAACTTTAATTTGATTAATCCTTAATTTAGAAATGTTCAAACCTCTTTCGAATCTAGTTTTATTCGTGTGAGAGTATTATGGGAACACGTGACGGCAAAGTCCTTCATGTTATATCAGAGAGTAGGTGAATTTCACAAGATTTCTAATCTTATCTCAGGCTTTCTCGCTGGCATTTTGATTAAAAAATCAAATTTGCACTCAAAATCATTGCTTCAAATTAAAACTATCGTTTAAACTTTGTTACCAAATCAATAAAAATTCTTTTCTGGAACCTCACTGATTCCACAATTTGGAAATAAATCTATTCTTATATTTGAACGAAGATCAGCTAATTAATTTGCTTAAATTTCAGAAAAATAAACAATGGAAAGGTTTAAAGAAAGCGGAAAACATGAAATCTTTGCTTGGACAAGTTGTGACGTGAATGACCTTTACGAGAGTCTGTCTAAAGTCGGTTCTGGAACTTATGGGTAAAGTTTTTTCCCTTTTCTACCGCCTACTTCAATCAAATTCTTGCAATGTCAATCTAAAATTCTCCATAGAGAAGTCAACAAGGCTCGTGTGAGATCAGACCCTTCCCAAATCGTGGCATTGAAAAAAATAAAGGAGACCAACGAAGCTGAAGGAGTAAGTGCTTGATTCCTTGCTTTGATTATGATTTATGAATGTTTGTCTTGTTGATTTTTGTACTATAATGCTTCTATTTGACTCAACAACTTGCGCGAACCCATGCTAAAACCTTTTTAGTTCCCAATTACAGCCATGAGAGAAATCAGTATCCTCCAGCAATGCGACCATCCCAACATTGTGAGACTTTTGAATGTCGTTACTGCAAAAAGTATGTCCTAGAGAATTCTGACCCGCCTTACGCATTTTCAGATAAGCTTTCAAATAAAAAAGAAGGCAAGGGCACAACACACCTTGTTTTTGAGTATATGGACCACGAGCTTTTGGGTTACATAGAAATGTGTAGCTTCAACCCGGCTCAAGTCAAGTGCATAATCAAGCAAGTGCTCGAAGGGCTTTCTTATTTGCACACCAAGGGAGTCATCCACAGAGACATAAAGAGTAAAAAGACCAAGATTTCATAGTCTCATCTCAACCGTTTGAAAGGCGCCAACATTCTCGTAAATAACCGAGGAGAAGTTAAAATTGCTGATTTTGGTCTTGCAAAAGTTGTAAACCCTAATCAAAGCGGCAAGTTGACGCAGAGAGTTGTAACAAGATGGTACAGAGCCCCTGAGCTCCTCTTGGGTTTTTATTATTTTTTGCTGTTGTACTGATCGGCGTTAGGCTGCAAGAAATATACTGATAAAGTTGATATGTGGGCATTGGGGTAAATTATCAAGATAAAAAGTTGTCTGAAAAATACTTAGCTGCGTGTTTGCTGAACTGCTGATTGGAAAAAGCCAAGCTCTGTTTCCTGGTTTGATTTGAATTTTCTTCAAAGCGTGAACTCTCCTCTAGCTCAAAAGACCCCTGATCAATTTGAACTGATTTGCGAAAAGTGCGGAACTCCCGACGAAGGACAATGGCCTGAATACAAACATTTGCCATACTACAGCAAAATGGCTCCCAAGAAAAACTTCACCAGAGTTCTCACTCAATACATGCTCAGACAAAAGCCAAAGTAACTGACGAGATTTTGGGAAAACATAATAAATGTTTCAAATAGTATGGATCCATTTGCTCTTGATTTGCTTGAAAAAATGCTCTGTTTCAATCCTGATGACAGAATCACTGCCAAAGAGGCTCTTAGCCACCCCTACTTCCAATCTTTCCCCTTGGCTTGCGCTCCCTTTGAGTAGAGAACTTAAAATGAGTCGGCTTCTAATGTCCATAGGCTTCCTAAGATTGATCAAGAATGTCACACATATATTATAAATAACAAGAGAAAAAATAATTACAGAAATACTGAAAGCAACAAAGCTGCAAATCAGTATGCAAATCCCAATAAAGTTTCATCAAAATACAAAAATGTCAACGTGAACCCTAATCCAGTAAACATTCCTGTTCCAGTCCAAGTTCAAGTCCCAATAAATAATAACCCCATCAACCCAATAATAAACAACACATCATACCCGGTTCCTATTGCTCCTCCCCAATGCCAATACAACAACTACTGCAACTGTACTCAAGTGAACCACATTGAGAACGTCAACAACATCAACGTGAATTTATTTTTGCCTGCTCCTAATTCAATTCTCCCACAAATACCGCAAGGGAACTTGTTCAATTCAAGCTTTACCCAACAAGTTCAAAGTTTTAACAATTCCAGAGGATTGGATGGATTCAACAATAATTTATTTGTTCCTCCCAATCCAATGGAACTAGGAATCATGTGGAACAACAGCATGATTCCTCTTTCAAATAATAACATGATGTCTAACTTTAACACCTATAATCCTTACTTTTCTGGCTTCCAGCAACAAAATAATCCTTATTTAAACCAAACCAATATGCAGCATTATAACCAAGACCCTAATGTATACAACCAGCCAAACTTAGCTCGGGACCAATACCCAACCTATGAAAAGCCAACTTTCTCAATGCAAGATCTGTGCCGTATGGAGAACCAACAGCTTTTGCTAAAGAGAAGAATCTCCAACGATATTGACGAGTTTGAGCCAGTGGACTTTAAGAAAAGGCACTATATTGACCTTGTCCAACTAAATAATTAGATTATCAATAATCTTTCCATTGCTTAGTTTGCGTGAATGGGCTTAAAATGTCATCTTATTTATCTGTATTATTATTACGTAAAACATCTACTGCCCAAGGATAAGAGGTTATACAATCTGCATGTGAATACTCTAAAGAAAAATAAAACCTCCACTTGAAGCTAGAGACCAAGGACGATAAGTGATTAAGAGAAGACAATCGATTGGTGTTGGTAGAGGCCCGGAAAAACTCCTGCAAGATAACCTAAGTTTGGTAGATAAGCCAATTTTCTTTCAGGCACAGGAGTGGACTCTACTGAGATACCCTGAGTTTAAAATAATTAATGAGTATGTGGCTGCTGGATTCTTTGCTGTTCATATATACAACTACATATCTCTCCATTCTTCACTTTGTGATATTTCTTTATAGTTGTTTTTGAACTTCCTCTTATATCTTTATCTAACAAATAGTTAGTTCAACAACTTTTTGAAATATCTATCTGTCTCTCTTTGAAGATATCTTACTTTCTACATGTATGGAATTTTTTTCTCCTCGCCAAATCAAAATTAATTTCCTTCCTTCCTTAGTTTCTTGGTTTCAAACAAAAACTGCATTTCCAGTATGATTGATCAAACAAAATTCCTTAATTTAGTAGTATTAATTTTAGAAATCCTATTGTTAAATACAAAAAAACTGATTTTCGTTGAATTCAAATCAGTTTAAAAAGCCTCTTTAAAATAGTACAATCAATGATGAGTTTTTAATAATCAGGATGGAAAATTTTTCTCAAACAAGAATCTTAAAAGAAGAATTTTCGAAATTTTTTTATCGCCAAAATCGGGAAAAAAAAATACCTTGGGAAAATTTTTTTCTGATTTTTCTCAATTTCTTCACCAGAGTTTTTTCATGATATTTTGAGTTAGTCAAAACCCCATGTTGGTTAATTTTTTTAGAAAAATATACTTTGAGAAGGACCAACAGGAATTATGGTGTCATTGGGGGAATATTTTTTCAAGAGAAAAAAGAAATCCTCAGACAAATGACTGAATCCTGATTTCTGAAGAGATATTTTTTTGTTGCATTTTTGTTTTTGAAAAAAAAAATTTAGGAATTTGAAGGAAAATAATTTAAGTTGTCCGAAAAATATTATGGCAAGTCTTGGAGAATCACATATAAAAATTTGTTTAAATTTTGCCAAACTAGACATTCCTAGATTGATAAAAGTGAAGTTATTTCAACATGGTTATTTAGAAACTGCATCTTGGAATGCGAAGAAATTTTCGAGAAAAATATATTCTTTTGATATTTTCTTTTTTTTGAGAGTGATGTGCCCAGAGGGGATTTCACATTTAAAAGATCAAATATTCTAAAGTCGATAAAACCGTAAATTTTTTTCTGACCTGAAAATAATTTAAGAGAGAATATGCTCAAAATTGTTGTCATATGACGCGACTTTTTGGATTCAAAAAATATCACGACTATTTTTTCCATAACAAAGGTTGTCTTCGATTGATATAAAACCTAACAGTAGGTGAACCTGGTTTTATTCTATTCCTTGAGTCTCAGGGTTTGTTTACAGTATGAGTGATTAAACAAAAGAATTGTGAGAATAAAAATTTTTGGATTTTCATTAAGAAATTTTGGAGTCTTCTTGATGGAGAAAAGATGAATGAACATTTGACAAGATTGATAAGTCGAGAAATAAAGATCTCATTTTTTTTTTAATTTGGAAATTTTCTTTGGAGAATTAGTTTTTTGGCAAGAAAAAAATTTTCAATATTTTTTTCAAGTTTTGTGGAGCATAAAGAAAACACAAAATATGAAAAACCTTTGAAGATATTTGGGAGACCAAATTTCTACAATAAATCACCTCAGTGAAGATGAAATCCTAAAATTTTCTCCTAGGAGCCTTTGAGAAAGAGTATTTTCTCGAAATAAAGTGGTGATGAGATTTCTTGATTTTTGATCAATCAGACATTTAAAAATCCTTTTTGGCAGAATCTAGTCATAAAATGTTTTGATTCACCTTTAAATTAAGGAGAGTGTAGCTAAGTCACTGGTTTTGCTTTGAGACGAGTTGGAAAACTCTTTAATATAGTTTTCTCAGTAATTTTAAACTCAGAATCTCTAAAAAGTTTCCGAGGAAAGGAATGTATGCTTTACACACAAAAGAGAAGAGAAAAAAAGGAAAGAATTAAAGCTTTTAGACTCTGAACCTTCCTAAAAGATATTTTTCAATATTATCTTTGTGATCAAATTTTTATTTTGTCTTGTTCGAAATTCTTGTCTTGACAAAAAATTCTATTAATTCTTTTCAATGGAAATTTTTTGATGATGATTCAAAAGACAAAATATTCAAAAGGGTGGATTTGTTTGTATCTTCAGGATGAAAATGTGAGGATTAAATTAAAAAGTTTTTCGAATTGAATGTCGGAATGGGCTGCTGAAGCTGAGAACCGGAATTTTAATCCCAAGATAATTATTAAAATTGGTCTTTTGAATTAATATAACCCAAATTAAATTTTATTGGAGAGGTCCATAGAAAGGGAGAATTTGGATTTGAGCCTTAATTCAAACCATGACCTTATAGACGATTGTGAGACTCGAGAATTCTTTTTTTGAAAAATGATTTTTTGCCTGAAGAAAATTTATGAGGCTCATATGATACACAATTGAATTTGAAATAATTTTTATACAGTATCGATTATTTTTATATGAACTGAAAACGTTGATATTTTTGAGGGAGTTTTGATTAAAAATAGGAAAAGGAAAATCAAGATATTTTACGATTAGTAAGTCGCCTACTAAAATAACAGAAAGAAAATTTCTGAAAGTGCGTCTTATTTTCAGCCGAAACATTTCCTGAAAAAAATTTCATTTGTGTTGAAAATAGAAATTTCTCGAATTTTGGTTCGATTTGACCGACTTGCCTGAAACAAGATCTTTTTAGACCTGAGGGAATATCCAGAACAAAAAGGATATTCTAGTTGAAGAAAATCCAATACAAAAAAAAATGGATGGAGAAATAAAATCTAATTCTCGAGGAAATCAGTAATTTTCATAACTCTATCAAATACTGTTACGAAGTTTCTAACCCAGGCATTAATTAAACTTGAGAATTTTTATTATAAATAATTTAGCTCCAGTGTCTCCTACTTCTATAGACTAAATCAGAGTATTTATTCCTCGCCCATAATAAATTTTCGAGAAAATAACTTGAAAGAATTAATGTCTTGACTTGATCAAAAGGGAATTATCTGAGAATCTCCTAAAGCCTGTTATTTTATGATTTTGCTCCAAACTGTATAGAAAGTTCGAGAAGATGATTGTCAAATCCTAAGAAAAGTAATCGGGATTGGACATAAAAAAATTTATGAGAGATTCTAGAAAAGTCAGTAGAGAGGCTTTAATGAGGGAGAATATGGGAATTTGAGGGTTAGGTTAAGGAAAGGAGAAATAATTAATGTGAGACAGATTTGGTTGAGAAGCGAATTGCTAATTTTTAGTTAAATATTAAATTTTCCTAAAAAGGTTTTTGCAGATCAGAGTTAGATAAATTAAGACAACATTTGCATTGAACTTGCCTTAATCTGAGTCTGAATTAAAATCATTATTCGTAAAATTGTCTTAAACTATTTGTTTATGTTTAAAACTGAGTTAATTATTTAGCTAAACCCAGAATATTATGAACAATTAATAAAGTTTTACCAAAGGGAAACATCACGAAATCCAGTCTAAATGGAAGAACAAAAAGCTGTAAATCAAAGAGACCAGAACCAACGCAAAACCTTTGACTATAAAGAGTACAAATCTTTCAAAAACTCCAAAGAAGGTGTCGAATCCTTGGTTCATGTCAAAAAATCTTTTATCAGTGAATCCAAACCAAACCCCAGAAATTTCCGATATAACAAAAAGAAATCGACAAAGGTCCTTCAGATCTCAGAGGAGGAGGACAAAGAACAGGTGAAAAACCCATCTCCTTTCCAAATCAACAAGTCTATCGATCAAATCTACCAAACCGCCATTCCCAATAGCGTAAGCCCGTCAATTTGCCTGCTTTTCTAAAGTTTATAGGCTACATATAGCTACGAAGGCTTGGGGACCAGAATTTACAACACAAAGTTCACATCTGATGGCAAACATCTTCTCGCAACGACTCAGGTATTTAAAAATTTCTTTCAAAGTCTAATTTTGGTTTAGCACGGAATCTCGATCTTTGATTTCAATGATGATGGCAAGATCCAGCTGTCGAAAGCCGGAAGATGCCCCAATCTCAACTGGACAATCACAGATTTAGATATTTCTTCAGACAATAAATTTGCTGTCCACTCAACTCTCAGTCCTTTCGTTCACTTGCTCAACATTGAGGACGGAACTTACACTCAGCAATTCAGCTTGAAAAATGGCAACACAAATGTGGAGATGGCTGATGAATTATTCTGGTTTTTTAGCTTGAGAATTTACTCTCTGAAGCTTTCAGGAGACAACAAGGAGATTATCGCTGCTTGTGGTAAGGCTCTTGGAGGCGCCCCTGTTCAGATTTTCGATATTGAATCAAACAAATTGAAGCAGAGCGTTTTTGCCCACAAAGAAGACATCAACAGCGTGTGTTACCTTGATAACAACAACTCATCAATATTTATTACTGCCTCTGATGATGGTGTTTGTAAATTATGGGATACCCGTGCTTTGAAGAATTTTGAGCCTGCTGGTATTTTTTATGGTCATGTGTCTGGGCTTACTTGTGTGGAATCAAAGAACGACAACCGCTATTTCATCAGTAACTGCAAAGATCAATCAATAAAGATGTGGGACATCCGTAACTCCACCACTGAAAGAAAGAATTATCCTTTCTTGAAGTACGATTACCGCTACGAGGTCTTGAACTCCAACCACATTGACCAAATTAAGACCTACCAAAAGCGCTTCGATCAATCCGTCATGTCCTTCTGGGGCCACCAGGTCCACTCCACCCTGATTAGATGTCACTTCTCTCCACTCAGGGGCACAGACCAAAGATACATTTACACAGGTTCATACGATGGTAGAGTTTACGTGTACGACACAATTACTGGAGAAAACGTTGTCACATTGGAAATTCCACTTGATGAAGACCGCGATGTTAAAAATCAAATTGTAAGAGACTGCGCTTGGCATCCTTGCTCGCAACAAATTGTAAGCACCAATTTCTACGGAGATGTGCTTCGTTGGGAGTACAGCGACTTGAGAGATGCTGAGGAAATTTTACCACAGAAAGAATTAATAGAAGAAGAAGAGGAAAACAACATAGTATTTGCCAAAAGCAAATTTTAAACAACACAACAACATCTGAAAAATCCCAATTCTATTTCTATAATTCTTTATCTTGAGTTAATCCTTTCTCTGGTTTATAATTTAAATGGTCTTCTCTTTTGTTTATAATTTGTAACACTTTATACCAAATCAAGCCCGGCTTTTTTAAAGCTCTGTAACACTATCTATTGTTTTGAAAATTTCTTTGAAAAAGCTTCATCAAATTCATTTATTTTTAACTCCATCTTTATTCTTTAATAGTACCTCTTCCTTATTTTTTTTATATCTATATTGGTAACCGCCTCTATCTAATATCATGCGCCTCCTCCACTTTTTCTCTCTTTGAACCAAAGGGTTAAAATTTTAATTTCAAAATTTCATCAATTTTGAAATTGGTTGACTCGAATTTTGATTGAATGCAATATCAGTAAATAAGCTTCTAAAATTGATTATAATCAGTTTAAACTCTAGTTGAACTTCGTTAACCTCACATTTTAAACTCTCTTCTTTTTCAGTTGTCTCTTATTGATCTGAGAAATCATGTTGTTGGAATTCGTTTTTTGAGGTGAGGATTGGTGTGGGGATGGGGGTGGAAAGGATCTGAATCTGCTGACTTTTTGCTTTTTTATTGAAATAAAATTTCTTTTGAGCCAGAACTGTCACCTTTGTTGGATGAACAATTTTTTCTCGATTGATTGGGAGAATATTTTTTTAAAGAAAAAATGGCAATTTGCTGAGAAGAGATTTTTCACAAACAGAGTGAGAGAAAACTTCATTTGAAAAAAGAGAAGAGGATGGGAAAGGAGAAAAAATTGTTCAGATCCAAGCGAGCGAGCGAGGTTTAAAATTTTTTAGTAGATTGGAAGTTTTATAAGCTGATTTTTTTGTTTTTCAAAGGGAGAGAGAGCTTTATCAGAAAAAACCACTGAACAAAGGAAAATTTCTCTCAAAAGTCAAGTGTAATATTTTAGATTTGTTAATCAACTTTTTGATGGACCCTCCATGGAAATCAAGTATTGTCAATGAATAAATGTGAGAAAAATTATTTGAATATCATAAGCTAATAACTAGCTTGATGTTTCGAGGATAATAAGGATTTTGAGGAAGCCAGAGATTTGAGGTTCAAAAGACCAAGTGCTATATTTAAACCACTTTTCTGTTAGTGTTTGGAAAAAATTTTTTTTAACCACTTGACATAAAATGTTTTTCAGACAAGACTTGCCATCAATTTATTTGGAAACAACCTACTAGAACCCTTCGAATGTGAATTTTGTCTTCAAAAAAATCAAAGAAATAGCTCCAGTAAATGCCAAATGAACATGAGGCTTGATCTTGTGCAACTTCTTAGAATCACCAAGCTGTGGCTTGCTGAGGACTTTTCTTGTTTCTTCGGCCTCCTATTTTTAAATTTTAATGAATGAAACGATGCAGTTAAATCTCGTTAAATTTTTAGAATTTTTGGCTGAAAACTTGCGTCTCTTGAAGAAATGAGTCATTGAGTGAAAGTTTGAAGGCACAATGAGTGCTTGAGTAAGGATGTGTTGAAGGATTGAAAAAATAACCATAATTTTTTTTGAATTTTTGCTATGAAAAAAATTTTTTGTCGGAACAGAAAAATATATTGTTCTTCTTCATCTTCTTTGAGATAGAATATGAACATAACAATGAGTCCATAGACATTGTTGTGGACTTTAGAGCACATTTCTTTGTGAAAAAAATTTGAATTTTTCTCTCGCTTATTGTTCGTTATTTTATTATAGAGTTTGTCTAAGTAAGTATGCATTATTTTTTCTTATGTATCTTCAATTCTGTCAGATCCTCATCCCACAAGAGGTGATCTAATGAAGTTCCAAGAAGTTTAGGCAATTCTGTTTGCCATTCGACATGTTGTGAAGAGTTAGGTTGACTTCAAGGGAAGAATTGTTGTCTTTCGGCTCATGGAGAATTCAACTGGATAGAGGAGAAAACTCAAAACTCAGAGAGTTTCCTCTGAAGGGAAATGAAGCAAGGAAAAGAGTGGCAGTTAAAAGAAGAGGAGGGTGACGCTAAAAGGTTTGGATAAATTTATTCGACACGAAAATAGAGTAAAATGAATCAGTCATATTACTGTACATACTGGTGACAAGAAAGTGATTGGTGCATCGACTTGTAGTAAAATGTTTTACCAGAAAAAGTCAAGGTCAGAGCGGGGATGTCTTGAAAATAAAAATTAAGTCAAGGCGAATGTTTATATCTATTAACCTTAATCTATGGAAATTCCTGTCCTTAAAAAAATTTTTCCTAGGAAAAGGAGAATTTTATGATGTGAAAAAAGCAATGGAAAGTTATTTAACAAGTGAATTGTTTGTTTTTATCCACATGAAAAGATTTTTTTTTTTAATGTTGTTACACAATGAAAAGTTTGTTATAATTGTAAACTTAAAAACTATTCAAGATCATCAGAAGTTCTCAAATCCTCTTCTAAATTTTCTTCGATCCATCTCACCAATTCTTGGCAAATTTGGGGATAATTTTGTTTAGGAATTGATGCTCTTGCCTTTGTAAAAATTTTAGATAAATTTTCAGAGCAAATTTTAATTTCATACCTCCTTTAAAACAAGCTTTGGCTTGACTCTAGCAGCACTTTGTAAGACTTTAAAGAGAGCAAGTCTAAGATTTTCATTTTGATCGTCCAAGTGAATCAAAATATTTCTCACAACATATTCAAATGTTCCTGGTGACATTTTTAACTAGGAAGGGGTATTTAAAAAAGGTTTATTTACAAAGAAAATTACTTTAGAGCATTGGAAGAAAGCAACAATAGCTTTGGTGATTTCAACACGAATCATGTCTTGTGAATCATCGAGTCTCTCAAGGAGATGAGGATAAAGATCAGATAAATCCATATCTTAGGGGTAATTAATAAGGAAATTTGGGAGATGTAAAAACCCGTAAGCGTTTCTCTTAAGTGAACAAAGATATGTTCAAGAAGGACAGTAGCAGAGAATCTGAGATCAGGAGCCCAATCATCGTTAAGACATGTTTTCAAAACAGGCTTCAAATTGCCAATACACTGGAGGGGGGGAAAATGAGGGATTTTTCTTGAAAAAAAATTACCTCTTGTAAAACTTCTTCAGAGATGATTTGTCTTCTGATAAGTTGGATCATACAAGTGATACCGGCTTTTCTGATTTTGACAAGAGGGTTACCAGCTTTCCAGACAGTAGCAGGGATAAGGATTTTGGACATGATGGTGAAAGAATGGAGTCTCATTTGCTCAACCATCTCATCAAGATTGATAAGGAATTCAATCAAAGTAAGAGCATCAAATCTATGATGGAATATGGTTAGGAGAAATAAATTATGCTCATATTCTACTTGGTTTCAAGATCAGCTTCTCTGGAAACAAGAGATTCAAGGATCTCGAGCATAACTGGGAGGTGTTCAGCCAACTTTGGAAACATGAGAAAAGAAGTCCAAAATGGTAACGATTTACGCCTTTTCCGCAATGCTTGACAAGGAGGTTGAATTTGAATCTATCTTTGGAGTTTCTATCCCAGGACTTATAGACTTGGGATTCATAGAAGCTATTAAGAATAGAGGAAACTTCAATTGAATAAAGTTCCTTGATATCTCTATGCCCACTATTCTGTGCAAGAACGCTCATGCAGTTTTCAACTCTATTCTATAAATGAAAATGTTGAATGATAAATTTGGTCAATTCGAGATCATACACTCATATCGGCAGGGAGAGAGGGGATAGATTGGAGGGTTAAAAGGTAAGAGAAGAGTCTGCTGCGATATTTGGTGGCATGTTCTTGGATGACATAAATGAAGTTGGCAACAAAACTATACCCTGAAGCCATAACTTCGATGTTTTCACTAAGAAATTAAAATTCTGTGCAATTTGGAGAGAATAAACTTGTATTGATTTTCGATATTATCAATAATTTTGACAATAAGTTCGATTTCCTCTTGAATAGTAGCGGCAGTTTCATTACAAATGATGTAGCTACTGAGTTCCTTTCTTATGTTATTTGGATTGATTGAAAAAAATTTACAAGGAGATTGCTGACAAGTCTGCTGGAAGATTTGGTTTCTTCTTCACCCAAAAGAGAGATAATAATGGGAACGTATAAACCAGAATGAGAGTAGATGCCGAGAAGTTCAAAGATGATGGTAATTTGGGTGTCAATATGCTTGTCTTCTTTATGATATAATCTGATGAGTGAACGAATAATATATTCAATGTGTTTTTGGATATCCCCTTCTGCCAAGACGATGGTATGTTTGAGTTGATTAAGAGCTTTAAGCTTGATAAAAGCGCTATGACTAAATTCTAAGGCGTCTTTGCATATCTGAAAAGATGAGTGGAGAAAGATGGAGTAAGTACATTTTCAACGAGACCTTGCAAATTTTTGCGGATTAAATAACGAGCATCATCACCGGGTCTTGCTAATGATTTTTAAGAGGATGTGTTGGGTGAGAATTGATACTTGTGTAGCTTGTGAGACCTTTTGAATAAACAATAGAAGAGTCTTTAACTTTTAAAGATTCCATGTTTTTAAAAAAAATTTGGTCTTGATTTGTTTGTGATGTTTATTTAAATCAAACTTTATACTTTGCACATTCAAATTCTATGTAATAGTGTAGAGAAAATATTCCCTCCATTTTGAGAAATATGAAACAGTATTGTTAAAAGTGGCTTGATGGGATCAAGAGGATTTTTTGAAAACAAAAGAAAAAAAAATTCGAAATAAAGATTTGAGAGATTTTTTTTGTTAGACCAAGATTTTTTTTCAAATTTTTAGTCAGAAGGTTTTTTTTGGCAAATCTGAAATTGCCTTAGACCTCATTCAAAAAAGATGAATTTAACATTCAAAAAGTTGCCAAAATCTCTCATTGGAAGTATTTTTCACAAAAAAAGTAGTCTTGCTGTTCAATCCAGCTGAAAAGAAAATTTTGCCAAAAAATAATTTTTTCTAAAATAATTCGAAACAGCATATCCCTTGAGCCGTCATGAGAAGGATATTAAGGATTAGAATATCTCAGAGGCCATTTTATTTCCCAAGGCAATATATAGATATTTATATAAGATTATTCTGAACTTTAAAAATTGCTAATTTTTATTAAAGTAACTGATGAATATTGAAAGTTCAAGAATAAGCACAATCTTTAACTCTGGAGAGTCTGAAGGTCCAGCTCGCATAAAGACCGCCTTTAAGGGGACTCAATCTCAGTCAGAATCTAAAAAGAAAAAGCAGAAGAATCCAAATCCAAATGACTTGAATAGCTGGAATATTTGTAATCCGGATGAATTTGAAGATAAACTACCTCAACCTTACAGGTACGGGATTTTTCACATCCTTGACGAAGAAACAAGAAGTTAATTTGAAATACATAGGCTTGTGAATAAATTGATATACAAGACAATTTTGGGAAAAGTGAATGCAGAAATTGAGAGAATTGATAAAGCAAAATTAAGTCATAATTATGAGAGTAATTTCTTTTTGAAAAAATGAACGTGTTGTTTATTGAGAATAGAGGCCGTAAAAGAAATTAGCGCAACCAATTTCTTTGATTTCAGCGGAGTTTCATGTTTTGCTAACCATAAAACCAACCCAATGAACTCTTTGTTGGTCGGTGACAAGTCTGGAAATATCTTGCTGCTTGACTTGAACAAAAGATCTATGACAACAAGGAAAGAAGCTGTGCCTGAAAGGAGAATAATTGATATTTCTGCAGTGACAATTCCTTTTGAAGATGGATATTTGACAACTTTTTCTGTGATTTTACACGCAACTCAAGAAGTCTATATATATCGCTACAAAATCTCAGACTATCAAATCAAACACTCTTTCACAATCAAATGTGCTAAATCTATCCAAGCTGTAAACGAAAAAACTGAAGTGGGCGAATTTCCTTTTAAAGCTGTCATTTCTCCCGACTGTCTTTACATCTCAATCATCCTATATAACGGAAACGTAGAAGTGTATAAAATCCCAGAACCTCTCCCTACAGTCATCAAGGGACCTGAAGAGCCTCAAAATTACGCTCATCTCCAACTTCCCATTCTCACAAAACCAGTTACTACCAACGCTCCTGCAGGAAAACCAAACCCTCTCAACCCCACATTAAAATCGCAAGCGAAGGATGCTGCTGCAAATAATCCTACACCTGTTCAACCTGTTCCTGGTGAACCTTACGAGCTATTCCCAATCAAAAAGATTCAATTGAAAAGCCCTGAAATAGAAAAAGATGCCAAGGATGCTCTTTTGGCAATGTTGCTTGGTAATGAGCCCGAGCCAGTTGCACAACCAGAAAAAGGCAAGGATGCTAAAAAGGTTCCTGAAAAGAAGGGAACCAAGGATGTTGCTCCACCAAAAGAGGAAGTGAAAGTGGATCCCTTGAAGAAAGAGTATAAGCAAAACCCTGTCAAGACTTTTGCAGGATTGAAGAGAGGCCCCGAAGGCGATTTGTCCGATTTTGTGGAGCCTCCACTTTATTATCCAGATTTATACTATATCCAGACACCAGTCGTGGTCCAGGATACTCATCAGAAGCAATTTAGTTTTGAGAAAGTTGTGGATGTGACTTCCGATATTGTCTGTGTTTGGAAGCAAACAACATGGATTGATCTTTATGAGCTGGAGAAAGTGACTGTGGATAGCGTTCCTATTTACATTTTGACAAGTGTCTTCAAGCCTAGTCCTGAAGTTTCTAATCAAGCAGCTTCCAGTATTGCATCATTCAGTAGCCATAGTCGTAGTCAACAAAAAACTCCCCAGCCACCTGAGGTCAGGATTCTTCCCAAGGCTCTACAACAGCCAAGAAACTTGATCCCTCAAAATGTGGAAGCCACAGTTTTACAGCCAACATATACATATAGCATGATTTATCCAATCAACTGCTCAGCAGTAAGCAAGAATAATACATTTTTGGGATTGGGGTTAAAGGATGGAACAGTGATCATTTGGGATCTTGTTTTGAATCAACAAAAGTTTGTTTTGGATAAACACTTGGAGACTGTGACGGTGCTTAGTTTCTTTGAAGATTGGAGAGTGATAAGTGGATCAAAGGATGGAACTGTGCATTTATATGACCTGCAGAATCCTATAAATAACATTAAATATCAACATCTTTTCCAAACCTATGGGAATTCAATTGTGGAAATTGGAGTGAGCGAACATGGTATCGGCTTTGCTATTGATAATCAAAGAAATCTCAGAGCTTATGACTTATTCCATTTCCAAAAAGTCTTTAAAGTTATGCCCATTGATCCTCGTGGCAAGAGTGTCAGTTTTATGATGTCTCCTTCTCCTCTTTTGAATGCCGGAAAAGGTAAGAGCTATTTTTATGGTTGAAATTAATCTGAATATCTAGAGCAATTATGTATATTAGTCGATGAGAATGATCCCAAATCACAAGAAAATGATGATTTATCAAGCACATCACAATCATGGAATAAGAAGAAGTGTATTTTGATTTATAGAATTTTGGATAATTTGATGGCAACATTCCCTGGTTTGGCAAACATTGTGAAGAAGGGTATTGAGAAATCCAAGGCGATGATTGCATTCTCCAAATTATCAACAGTGGAGTTGAATAATCCCAACTTTGAAGTTCCTTTATTGGAGGTTGGCAAGATGACCCAGAAAACTGATACAAAATCACAATCAGGATCTGTCTCAAGGGCCTCTGGTACAAGAAAATACAGTACTTCAAGATCTCCTGATGGAAAATATAAAGAGCCAAGCCTTTCTGAATTAAATCAAACTTACGCTAGCGTTGATAAAAATCTAAGAAAAAAAGCAAACCTTGGGTAAATACTTCTTGATGGGAAGATTGATTAATTTTTGTTCTTAGGGTCTCACCACCAAAGAAGTCGACAGCATTGACACATGCAAATTTACATCCAGAGAAGTATTTGACAGAAAAACCAAGTTTCCCAAAGATTGGATTAGTTGTTCCTGCTAAAAATACAATGGATAAATTAAGGGAAATGAATTCGAATAAGTAAATATTCTGGTTTGGAAGGAAAAATTTCTAATATTTTTTTTCAAAAGGATCACTCGTGTGGAGAAGTTACAGCAGTATTATAATCAAGTTCAGGATGAATTAAATCAAAAAGAAGAGCTTGAAAGGTTGCAAAAAAGAAAAGAAATGCTTAAAGAAACTGGATATTAATAAGAAAATTTTTATTGGAATGTTTCATAGTTGAGATAAGATGCATGTGAAGAGAAAAAAAATCAACGTATGCATGTATGCACATTAAAAACTATGAGATTCCCACTTTTTATCATCTATTGTTTAATTATCAACAAAATCTATTCTCTTTTCTATACATAGAAGCGAATTAGAAATTTCCGAGATTAAAGTTCATATTTCTTTTCTCCCAGGGTTTATCATCATGTTGGAGCATAGCACTTTCACTTTTTTGGAAGGCGTTTTGGGGCAACTCTTCAAAACCGCCATCTTCGCCAAATTGATACACAACGTTTTTAGCAGTAGGCGTGAAGATAACAGAGCTGGGCTTATCTTCACGATGATCATATTGGAGTTTCATGTTGTGGTAATTTTTGGTATTTTCATAAAGATTATGAGGTTCTGTTGGGTCAAAGAGATCTTGAGGGGATTGACTTCTTCTATTCTTATTCAGCTGAATTTCTAATTGCTTAGGATTTCTAATATCTTTGTATGATTGAGCATCAGTTTCAGCCAAAATCATTCCGCTATGGGTGGGAAGAAGTTCTCCACCATCAACACGGTGACTAGGGCCATCAAAATCTTCTTCAAGTTGACTGGGATCAGGTGAGACCAAGTTGAAATAATCTTTATCTCTTTGATTCATTTCAATTTTGGTGAGATGGTCAGCCTTTGTATTCAACTTATACAATCTTTTGCCAGGATTAAGAGCCTGATATTGGGCCTTGTAGGATTCAAAAGGTTCAGGTTTGCCATGGCCTTTTTGGGCTTTGGCCTTTTTGACTTCGAGGATATACAATTCTTCTTGTCTGTTGAATTCAGAATTCAAGTTGAAGTAATTAATGGTAGGGATTTGATATGATGGGATAAGAGTGTTTTTCTCGACAAGATGTTTGAGTTTTTGAGTCACTTGGATGGTATCAGAGTAGAGCTCATCCAAAAGAAGAGCAAGACCACCCTTAAGGTCGAAGATGATATCTATGGGGTAAATTTTAGTGAAAAAATTATGCAACAAAATACTGATGGTTCGTTGAAGGACTTGGACGATAAGGTTGTAAATAGCGATGACGTCTTTAAATAAGAGGAGAGTGATTTTGGCAAGGGGGCCGCAGTCTTTGAGCATGTGAGAAGAGGCTTCGATACATTCCTCGACCTGGTTTAAAATTTAGACTCCAGGTATTGGCAGATTTTTATAAAAAATATACCTTGGTAAAGTATTTGATGATGTTTTTGAAGCTGACGAGTTGGACTAGACTGACATATTCTCCTTTTTGGAGGTCTCTGGCGAGGTACTGAGAGTCTCGACCAAGATGTTCTTTAATATCAGGGTAGTATTTTGCATAAATGATCAAAAAATTGTAATAGTTGGCGGCGAGAACAGTATGTACATAGTTTTCTAGTGGAGAATAAAGGGGTTGTTTGGGAAATTCTTATACCAATGTCATTTTTAAGCTTCGTTTGTTCAGAGACTTTTTCAAAATATTCTGACAAGAATGCTTTGGAGAAATTATGGCCGATATTGTCAATAAGTTGGTGGCCAACATATAAAAGTTTGAGGGTTTGGAGCCAGCCCTTGCAGGTTCTGAGGTGTTTGTTATATGTCTCGTAGAGATTAAGGTCCGGGGAGTCAGCGTACATGGAGTTATCGGACTGTTGGAAACGTTCAACCAATTCTAAGACAATGAGAATGCCAATTTAAAGGGATACTTTACTATTGACACGTTTATCTAGAGTTGCGTCGGAGGAATTTTCATTGATAATTTTGATGAGAGTTTTTTCGACTTTGGACTTGGAGTTGAGGAACCTGAAGGCAAGTTTAATCTTTTGCATAATGGAGATATGCTTTGGGATTTGTTGCTCTTTGATTGAGGGCTTAAAAGCTTTTTTTTTAATGTGAAAAAAATTATTTTCTGTTTTAAGTCGTGATTTCTTTATAAAAATTAAACAATCCTTTAAAATCATCAAAATATAATTCAAACACATGCTTCTCCTCTCCGCTCAAACTGGTGACGCTGTTGACAGCTCTCCCTATTTCTTCGGTTTCATTGGTGTCTCTGCCGCCCTCGTCTTTGCCAGTGAGTCTTAGCCCTCCTCCTTTTCCTAAACAAATTTTAAGATTTGGGTGCTGCTTATGGTACTGCTAAGAGTGGTGTTGGTATCTGCAGCATGGGTGTCTTAAAGCCTGAATTGATCATGAAGTCTGTCATTCCCGTCGTCATGGCTGGTATCTTGGGTATCTACGGTTTCATTGTTGCCGTTCTCGTCGGACAAAAGAGTAACCTTTAGAATATTTAGCCTCTAAAAGCTGACTAGTTAACGCTACTCAACCTGATGGTGCTAAGGGTTACTCCTACTTGGCTGCTGGTCTTTGCTGCGGTTTCTCCTCTTTGGTAAGCCATTTTTCCTTCATTGATACAGAAAAAAAAATTATTTCCCATTTTGACGCGAACTAACCCTTATCTCTAGGCTGCTGGTTTGGCTATTGGTATTGTCGGTGATGCAGGTAAAATATAGAGTTATTGTGATAAAACTCATGTGAAATAGGTGTCAGAGCTAACGCACAACAGGACAGAATTTTCGTTGGTATGATTCTGATTTTGATTTTCGCTGAAGCCTTGGGTCTGTACGGATTGATCGTTGCCCTTATCTTATCTCAGTAAACCTCTGTAAGAAGTATTTCACACGAAAGTTCAGCTCAAAATCATCATCGTTAAGTCTATATATTAAATATATTTATGCATAAAAAGATAAAAGTATAGTTTATTGAGAAGCTATCTATGGACCTGTTACATGCATCATTAACCCCCTGAGTGCAGAACGTATCAATATTGATCCACCCATCAAAATTTTTTTAATACCTTCCGACTGCGGGAACTCAGAGTTTTTGTCATAAAACTACATTTTTATTTTATGGCATTTTTTCGGAAAAGATTCTCAGCTCAAGAACTGCTGATCCGTTCAAGAACAAAGTTTTTGGGCTGTCAAATATTTTTCTCAAAAGAAACAGAGACCTTACTTTGGAGATTTGGATCAGGTTATGGTTGCACTGTGCAATTCAACTTGGAGTAATTAGGAAACCTCTCTACAACTGTCTCTCTTCCAAAAAAAAACTCACAAATTTCTGAAAGAAAGAAAGATGTGTTGGTGAATCAATCATTTTCATTTTCATCTCGCTCTTCTTCAAAGCTGATTATTTTCCATTCTCGAGGACCATATATTATGTCATAAAAAAAACTTGATATTTTAAATTTGAGGAAGCAGGATCACCAGATGGGAGAGAATGGTAAAAAGATTCGTTTCTGATGAAGGAAGTTTTCTGAAAAGGGCTGTATTGATATGCTTCAATAAGAGCAGGTTAAAAATTATCATTTTCTCAAGCTTAAAGAGACTTCTATTGAGGAAAATTTTTATTAAAGGGAGGATAAAAATTTACACATTCCAAAAAAATAGATCCTTCAGAAAAATTGTTTGAATCTTCTGCAGTTGGAGATATGAAAATTATTTTCTGGGCGTATCAATATTGATACAATCCGCAGTTGGACATAAAAAAATCTCTTTTAGAATTTTTTTCCGCACTCAAGAGGTTAAAAAAAAAATAGATGAATGACACCTGAAAAAAATTCTCGTGATTTATATATTGTTATTCCTTGCCGAATAATATTTTATCAAAACAAGCCAAAAAATATTTATTGAAAATTGTGATAAATGAGGGTTAAAATTTATGGGGGAAAAGAAGAAAGAGGGGATGGATTTTTTTTGTGAAGATACAGGGAAAATTTAGTTTTTGACTTGACAAATTCTTCAATAGAAAACGAGGAAAACAATTTAATTGTATTAATTTAAATCCAAATTAAATGAATCAAATTTAGTTCTTCTAACAGGCTCTTTTTAATTAAGTGAATTAATAAATTTAATTCTTCTCTTGTATCCATTTTGAAGTCTTTTAGAAAAAATATCGCATTGTGGAGTAGTTTTGAGGATGATCAGATGGAGAAATTTTTTGTCAAGATTGATCAGAACTTTTGAAATTTCTAAAAATGGAAAATTAGCAAACAAGGAATTTATTCACTCAAATTATTAATTTTAAACTTTTAATTTTCCCAAGTTCAAGGAAAGACAGGCATTTCTTGTGAGGTTTTGAAGGGAATTAGTGACTCAAGAGAAAGATGATGATTAATTTTATAATGAAATTCGAAAAAATTATTAAACAACAAAAGAAACTCTTTTAGTTTTGAGCAAGATTAATTTCAGGAATAAAGTTTTTTCTGTCAAATATCAAGGTAACAAAACAATATCGTCATCATTCTAATTTTTCTATATGTTGATTTATAACTAGAAAAAAATACCTGATCAACAAAGCTAAGAAAGAAACAATTTTTTCTGATATAAACTTTTGTTGGACAATGTAGGAAAGGAAAAATTCCCGCTTTCATAGCAGATATAGTAAATTGATACATTAAAATCCTAAATTCTTTAATTAAATTTTAATTGGATGAACCATGTCACGTACGAAACCTGAGAGAAATTCTCATATCTCGACTCGATCTTTGATGGAGATATTTTCGAATTTTCAGTTATTATTAATTTCTACAGAATTTAAATCAACTAGATCTTAGTATTAATTAGTAGAAATAATTTTTGGTGCCGCCTGTATATAAAGGTCCTTTTTTTGTGACAATAAATCAGAGATAGATATACTATCATTGCAAATAGATAAAACAAGCTTTCATATGATATATTGAAGGGATAGGGATATTATTATAAACACGAATAATTTTTTAACAAAACATTTTGGTTATTGTAAAGAGAGGAGATCTTCAGTTCCAGCGATGCTTTGTTGAACGGGCTCAAATGGCCATTTGGGGAAGACTCTTTTATAGAGATTCAAGCAAACAGTATCATTATGCTTAATGGGAGAATTGAACACGCACTTCATGTAACCATGTGTACCCAAAGATTCTTTAATGAAACCCTAATGAGAGAAAATTAATAAAAAGAAATTTATTGGACAAAATTACTCTAAGACCATTCTTGGTGACAAGTTCGACATTCTTATAATAATAAACGTCTTCAGGGTTAAAGAACATCATCTTAATAACAGCCAAACGTTTATGAATCTAGAAAAAAATATTTAGAGAAAGAAAGTAATCACAGTAAAATACCTTTAAAGGATAACCAGTTAAGATGGCTCTCTTAATGATGACTCTAAGAGGATCAGGTTTCATCAATTCACCAGAAGCAGCCAGCTCTTTAACACCGTTTTCATTGGTTCTGAAAATGATGGCATTTGCAGGAGGGTAAGTGACTTCACCATAGAAAGAAGCCATGTAAGATTGATCTTTATGAGCCTTCTTTTCGTATTTAGTCTTGGTGGAACCCTTGAAAAATGAGAAGAGTTGCTCAAAAAGTTTAAAATACATTGATGAATTTAGAGAAGATGGGTTGAGTGTTAAAGACTCTGAAGCCCAAGTGGATTTCCATAGTTTCTTTGGAGTTAATGACATCAGAAGATTCGAGATATCTTTTGACTTTAAGGTTCAAAAGACTGATCTTTCTTTCGTGAGACAAAAGACTGGAAACAACGATGGGTTTATCCTTATCGTGGCTGGCAAGGTTATCAACAGGGAATCCAGCAACGTAGATCTTGACATAGAAACCGTTGTAGACGACAGCTTCCTTTTGAGTCTTTTCGATGGCGAGTTTCTTGGATTTGTTGAAATCATCAAAGATGAAGATTTTTTCATATTCAACGGGCAAATCATTCTATGGGAATTAAAAGGGATTCCAGAAGAATTCATTACATAAGGATTCCATTCGGTAGTTTTGAAGCTCTTCATGGCTTTATATTTCTTGAATCTTTCACTGACTCTAACGTCAGTGGGATAATCAATTTCATCCAAAAATTCCTTATCATCATCGTCTCTCTTGGCCAATTGACGTAATTGTTTCTTTCTATTTGTAAAGTATTAAAATTAGGCCCTGATATCGCAAATTTACTCTTCTTGGATAGCGCTTCCCAATAAGTCAGTGTTGTTTTCTTCGAAACTGACATCACTGTTTTCGTCTTGGATTTCCATTTCTCCCTCAATTTCATCGTACATTCTGTCACCAACACGGTTAGTTCCTCCCATAACTTCTTCTTCGAAACCAGTAGTAACCGCACCTTCTTTGACTTCTTCTTCAGTAGCAAGGCCAAATCCATCATCTCCTCCCTTTTCCTTAATTCTCTTGATCCCTTGAGTATTTTCATTAGGGAATTGGTTATAGTCATCCATTTTGCTTTCTTCAGCAAAGAATGAAGCAAGAGCATTTGCATCAGGGCTGGGAAAATTGATTAGCAAAGGAAATAAAATAGACTATTACGTGAATCCGTAGCTGGCGATGTCTTCGACTAATTTTTGTTTCTTGTGGTTAGGCATGAAGGGGTTGTGCAAAATATCAACTTGTAAAACAGGATAATCACCATAACCAGTGATATGGACAAGTTGATTAGGGTTGAAATAGTTTCCTTTCATGAAACCTTCAATTTCGAGGAGTTGATTTTGAGGGTTAACTTGTAATTTTTCAGCCAATAAATAACTTCTTATTTCTCTCCATTCGAGTTGCTTAAGAGGGACTTCTTGCAAGACTCTCATCAAAGCCATAAAGCTCTTGGGATCATTAGAATTGGTAGCAACGACTTTTTCATCAACACCGAGTTCGGATTCAAAGAATCTTTGGAAAATTTTCTTGACCTATGATTTTAAAATAAGAATATTCTTTTATGGCTAAAAGATTACAGCAGCTTGTTTGCTGGCATTGATAGTTTCCAAATCTTGAACGATACCAACGACAGTGGGGAAACCTTGAGCTCTCATAACAGTCAACATGGCATATCCCATATCATCGAAAGCTCTAGCGTGGGCGAAAGGATCAAGCAAGACCGAAGATTGATCAGCATCTTTGCAAGAAAGAACAACACAGACAATATCAGCAATTTTGCAGTAATCCAAGAACTAAAATATTAGGAGAAATGGACGGTGGCGGGGTTTACAGTTTCAGGGACTCTGGGGCAAGTCAAGAAGATGTAGTTTTCCGTTTTGAGTTCAGGACCTAAGATATAAGATGAGGATTTCCAAATGGAGAGAACTGATTTTATTGTTGGTGGTGATTCTGACATATTGGAATTCGTGAGGAACATTGCCTTCCATAGTGGCAGATTTGGTGTTGATGCTGATGATTTCTTCTTGAGAGCCAACAAGGAGTTGAGCGAGATTTTCTCTAGAGAAAATGATTAGAGAAAGAGTAAATATAGCTCGAATACTTAATGAGCTCAGGTCTGGCAGCTTCATTGAAACCAGCGAGCAAGACGATTCTGGGAGCACCTGGCATTTTGTTTTTAAGGTCAATGAAAGCATCCTTAAGCATGCTGTCGTTGACAACGTCAAAATCTTTCTTGTTAGATTTGACTTTGTTTTCTCTCAATTGTCTGAGCTTGTTAACCTTAGCATCCTTGGTCATTGGTTTATCCAATTTGGAGATTTTTTTGGATGAGTTGGAAAGCTTGAGAAGGATAAGAAGATATGATAAGATGGAGAAGGTACGCCAAAGTTTTTAGACTCAGCCTTGTGTTTACTGGAGCCCTTGAAAGGCTTGTTTTTCTGTTTCAAAGTTCCTGTTTTGTGAGGCATAGATATTTCTGGTAGGATCTAAATAAATTTTAATGTTTTGACTTGAATTGCTCGAAATGCTAACTTTTAATTGATTATCTGATGAAATTTAAGGTGAAAAATATCCATAAATCCTGTGTGTGGGTTAAGATAATTTGTTTTTCTCTCTCATGGTAAATTTGAAGAGAGAATTCATTTCTTTCTTTGTAAAAAATTTATTTCAGAAAGAATGAGCAAAAAGACAAAAATAAATTCTTGTAAGGAATCGTATGAATTTTCAAATTTTGTCCTGAATTTTTTCTCCATTTCTTTTTGAGAGAAAATGCAAAAGAGACTCAGAGTAATGTTTTATTTTGAAAGGAAAATCTTTTTGTTTCTTACAGTAATTTCTCAATTTTCAAAAAAAAATTAACGAATAGTTTCATTTTTAGTTTATTTTTCAAAAATATTTTTAAAATAAACTATTGAAATTAGCCAACCAATCATTTTTATAAATTTGTGGTGAAAGGGTCAGAGAGGATCATTATCATCAATCCTAAATCAACAAAGAGAATGATATTTTAAAATAAACGGGAGAAACGCTTTCTTCACAAATAAAATAAAGAATGAAAGATTCACTAATTTGGAGTTGAATACTATAAATTAGTTTTTTTCAAAGGATTCTGTTTTGATTTAAATTTTTATTTGGTAAGGGAAGCAGACAGACGAAATGTCAGAGTCAAGGTTATTTGGATTGATATCTCATTGTATTGAGAGTGATGAAAACTACAAAAAAGATTCTGAAGAAATCCTCCAGGGTATCGCTAAATCTCAAAAGTACCCCACAAATCTCCATTTATTTTTAAATAAACAACATAGAAACTATGTAACTGCAGTCCTCAAAGTTGTCTCTGAAACTATTCGAGGCTCTGAAGAAGACATGAAACCCAAATTCCTCGCTTTAAAAGTACGGCTGTTTCTCTTTTAAAATCTCTTATATTTCATCAAGCTTGTGAAAGATTGTATGGAGCTTGGACAAGGGATGTTTATAATTTCTGTTGCAGAAGGGGATATTTTACCATTATTGGAAAGCTACATAACAACCTTTCCTAAATTTGACGCTGAAATTCAGCAACAATACGGATCAAAGCCAAGTTTGTTTTTATTGTTGATGTTATTTCTAACAATAATCGCTAGACATTGATAATGCAAAGAAATTTTATATTTTGATGATGGAGTTTATCAAATACTATGGCGAGGCATTTAAAAATGAGAAGGAACCCCTTCAAAGGTTCCCTGCTCTTTATGAGAAGCTCTTGAGTAAGCGCGCGAAATTTCCTCCAACCTACAGTTTTCTTATTTCCAAAAAAAGTAATACTGACGCCACCAAATCAACTGCTAAAACATCCTCTCAAAACAACATAGCTGATCCCAAAGACACTAAATCAACCAAAAAAGATGGTAGTTTCTTAAAATTTGAAGTTCTTTGGCTTATCTTATGTTAGAAGCGAAAAATCAGAAAATTAACATTATCGAAGCTTTAAGCAGATTTTATGATGATATCCTTCAACAGCCTTTCTTCTACAATGCACAAGAGCTCGAAGAAGACAATGAGGTACTCGCTGAACAGATTTTAGACGATGAAATCCTCGACCCTCAATACGCTTCAATGAGATATAATGCTCAAACGTTGGAAAATGATGAAGGTGAGGTGATTGAAGAAGATGAGAGAGAATATGAAAATAGTCTTGCCAAAAGTGGCTATATGGGAGACCGTGCTCAACTCAGTCAAGCCAGACTTGATTCTGGAGGAAGCGTCACCCAAAAGCCAGTTGAATCAAAACCCAAAAGCAATCCATATTTGGAAGAAGGAAGAGGATTTGAGCAGACTTCTGGCGTTCCACCTATCAAAGGATTTATTGAAAAGAAGGGTCAACCTGTTGTTAATCAGTCTGCTATGCAAAAAGGGTATAGTAATCCAGAAGGCAATAATTTGAGAGAGAGTTTCGGAAGAAAATCTGAAGAGAAAAGAGGTCAGGATTCTGTCAACAGTGCTGGCTCACCCAAAAATTCTCAGATTCCTACTCCTAAAAGAGAAGCTGTTGTTGCAGCATCTGAAGGCAGTAAAACTACAAAGAATGGTGGTGAACAACCACAACAATTTTTCGCTACTGCTGGTGCTGCTAATACTGGTAAAGTGGTGGTTTCAAAATCACATACAAAATTTAATGCTGGAAGCTTACAAGATTTTGATTCAGAGGAAGATAGACCACCAAGCCAAAAAGGAAATCAGACGACTAAAAAGTATAATTCTCTGATATTGAAGAATAATCCCCAAATTGACGAATCTCCTGAATTTAGAGTCGGAACTCAGGAAGAAGAGGATTTAGCGGCAAGTCAAAACCGCAACAACAGCACCAGTAATGTTGTTCCTCCTGTGAGAAAGGATCAGCCTGCAATCAGTTCTGCTTATGCTCCTCATGAAGGATCAGATGATTTCGAAGAATATTATGAAGTGACAGAACAACAACAAAAGGAGAAAAGAGGTCACCAAACTCCTGAAATCAGAATTTATAAGGGAGCTCAACAATCTCCAAACACTAAAGCCAGTAATCTTGAAGAAGATTACGATACAGAGCAAGAAAGGCAAAAGAAGGAGCAGGCCACCAAGAAATCAGTCAAGACTGTGAGCTTGAATGCTGGAAGCTTGAAAGATCTTGATGACACTGAGAAATCAAGAAATTTGAGAGCAAAGGCGGGATCATTGATAAGTGATGATGCCAGTTTTAGGAATAAGAGCCAGAGAGAAGAACTGGAAGAGATTGCCGCTCGAATTAATAGAAGCAAGGATATTGGTTCTTACAGTGATATAAATATCTCCAGAAGAGCTGAAGAAAAGTCAATGACAGATTTTGGCTCTGTGAATAAGAGAGAAAAAGTTCTTGGAGAGAGTTTATTGAATGGAGTCAATGATAGAAAAGGAAAAGCAAACACTTTATCACCAGATAATAGAAGAGGGATGGTGCAACAGAATGTCTTGCCACACGAATACACCAGCCTTGAAAGCTATTTCGAAAGAGAAATTGGCTATTTAAAGGGAAAGAACGAAACTCTGTTGAAAGAGAACCAAGAATTGTTGGTCAAGAATGCCACTTTGGAAGTGAAGCTTGCTCAAGAAATTGAAAAGAATAGAGAATTAAGAGAACAACTTGCCAAGAAAGATTCTGAAGTTCAAGCCGTGCTTCAAACTACCCGTGCCAGACTTGACAGTAATTGGGATAGATGAGATTTATATTTAATAGTTTTAGACTACATTTCACCAAAGAGAGGAAAAGAAATAACACCATTGAGTTCACCAAAATCTGAAGTCTTTAGAAAGAAAGCTGTCGTCAGAACTCCAAAGCAAGAGCGACATAATGCTCAAGAATACAGAAGCAGTTTTATGAAGCCAGTTGCTCCTCCTCAACAAAGGCAACTTCCTGAAGTGCGTTCAATGACCTCGATTGGGCCATTTTTAAGAAGAAATTTGGAAGGAGACAGTGAATTTGCAAATACTTCTATTGAAAGATCAAATGCTTTGTTTTTGAAGACAATGACACACTCTACAGTTCCTGCTGCTGAATATATCAGTCCAAAGAGCACTACTGAGAAATTCATCCGATTACAACAGCAACCAGCTTCTGCTCTTCAAACAACAAGAAGACCTTTCCAAAGCCATCATGATTTACCTTTTTCAACAAATATGAGAACATTGAAAATCTGCTGCGTTCGTGATACTGAAATTTTATATGAAAATGCCCAAATTGTGGTCGGTATGAGTACAATCATCCGAGATCAAAACCCTCAACCCACCATCGATGTCAACATGGTCTACACAAATAAAACTCCTGCAGTCATGAATGAATTCTCCGTCACATATAAGAGTGCTCCTGGTAAGGATTGTATTTGGGGCAATGCTTGACGAGTTTCTTGTAGGATTTTTGATAAGTGCTGAGAACATGGATGTGGATCAAAGATTAGAAGCAAAAGAAAGTCAAATTCACCAGCTTCGTGTTGAAATGATCTCACCAACTGATCAAATTGGATCTCTCGTCATTGAGTACAGGTAATGTGATTTTGAGATTTCTCCATCTGAATCCACATAGAATAAATGAAGAGCCGATTCAAATAAAATTACATTTACCAACAGTGTTGTCGAAGTTTTTGAAGTTCTCGCCAATAACGTCGTCTGAATTTATAAAGAAGAGAAAGACAATGCAAAATCAACATCCAGAGAATTCAGAAGAATCTCCAAAGGTCAAGTTAAGCCCTGAATATCTTTTGGTGTTGAATCAATACCTTTTTTCAAAGATGACTCCCATCGAAACTGAAGCCAGTTTGAATAACCGATTCATCTTATATGGAGGACATATAAAATTGGAGGAATTAAATCGTGAGATGCTTGTGAGATGTATTCTTGAGAAGGAATCTCAGTTGTTGATGATCCAAGTGAATTATGATGAGGAATGCAGAGAATATGCTGCTAATTTGATGAGAATATTTTTATTCATATGTAATGAGAAGATGTATTTGTAAGTTCTTGATCTCAATTTTTTCAGTATCACATCACATCATGTATAAATTTTATATCTCTTTTACAACATTTACATAGTACAACTTGAATGAAATATTGTTATAAATAAAATAAAAAACATTTTCCTAAAATTGGTGGTTTATCTAAATTCTAATGAACTTTTAAATGCATCTTTTGCTATCACTGGCTTATTTTTATGTTGGTTTCCTTGAATTCCGAAATATTCTTCAGTAGATTGAGCTAATAATCTTTCTCTCATGTTGGAAGGTTTCCTTGGTTGAGCAAAAGGGTTGATATCATGCGTAGCTTGACTCTCTCCATTCTTATATTGCCTTGAAGTGGAAGGTCTCTCAGTGATATAAGAAGTATGGCTATTTCTTGCTGAGAATTCTCCAGGCCGTTTTGCTGATAAATATCTTGAAGAAGAATGATCATCTCTGTTATTAAGAGCTCCAGGGAGTGTTGGAATAGCACTCATTAAATCATATCTTGCTTTTTGGTTGGACGAAGCGCGATGTTTTGCTGGAACAATAGGATTCGATTGCTTATCTTGACATAATGAAAGATTAGTTCCTTGTAAAGTTGCTGGAGCATAGTTGACAGTATTTTGATTCTCCTTTAATGGTGCTGGTGCTGGTCTAATGAGGTTAATAGGGGTTGATTTAGTCTGAAGTACTTGAGATGTCTTTTCACTGAGAGATCTTGTTGGGTTTCTCTGGAAACATGTGAGACTTTAGTCCTCCTATTTGAAAGGTGAGAGATCATTCACTGGAGAGAGATATAAAGACCTGATATCATTATATTTATTCGAATCATCAGAAGTTTGGTTGATAAGCGAGGAGATATTTCCAGGATGAGAATTACTATCATGATGAGTAATTCTGATAGAATGTATCTTTGAATTTTCTTTCTAATTGAGATGTTAGAGAGAGACCAATAATCTCATAATCAAGTACGTTACAATCAGGGAAGAGTGTTCTTTTGCTGTCAGGAAGATTTCTTGAACCATTTCTAGATTGACTTCGTTGAATATGAGAGACATCGGCTTCGTCACTTCGAAGGAAACCTCGAACAGAGTTGTGTCTCTTGAAGTGTCCTTGTAATTCAATAGGAGCACCGCTTTTATGGTTGATGTACTCGAAGCCTCGAGGCTTTAAAGAGTTGGAGTAGAAAATGGACATTGAGAAAAGCTAATCGTTAAAAGGATGTAGAATATTTTATTTTTGAATTTTTTCTATATTAACAGAAGTTGGTTGAAGTTTTTTTGACAATAATTAAAAAAAATAATTCAATTGTGAGGAACGATTTTGATGAATATGAAGAATTGAGACAAAGAAAAATCTTTCTCGTTTGTGAGATTCTCATGTCGAGAAAATTTCAAATTTTTTGTTGTTGTTGCGAAACTCAAAAGTTTTAATTATTAAAACAACATATTCCCAAATATAGATTATGCTTTTAAGCCAAATGTTGATTTAATGAAGAAGCGTCTAGTGA
>Ga0182738_1001207_pt1 | contig 33025 bp, 32 predicted proteins | sample eDN5th30CBELigMG_FD_128876 | JGI IMG/M metagenome (GOLD analysis project Ga0182738, IMG submission 128876) | Enriched Miracle-Growth compost microbial communities from Emeryville, California, USA - eDNA 5th pass 30_C BE-Lig MG (version 2)... ...
ACGGCGTCGGCGACGTCTGGCACATAGCCAAGGCCGATTGATCCGCCTTAACAAGACGCCCGGCCGCTCACATGCCGGTGAGGCTGGCCGGGCAAGGCAGCGCAGGGACCGCCGAAGCCCGTAGCATGGGCTCAAGCCCGCGATCCATCAATTCGCCCATAAGGATTAGTTGCCGGTTCGCCGCCCAGGCGGCGGTGGACCGTCGTCAGGCCACTCCCCGCCGACCACTTTGCTGGACGCGCGCGGGGCGCTCGCCGCGGATGATGTCGGAGGCCTCGAGATAGGCCATCTCGATCAGGTAGGCGAGCATGTCGCAGCGTTCGGCCTCCGCCATGGTGCGCAACTGGCCGAGCATGGACTGCATATAGTCGAGCGTCTCGGTCCGCCTTCTGGTATAGATCTGCCGCATTTCGGACGTCCTCGCCTGCCGTCTGCGTCGTTGCCCTGGCCAAAACGGAAGCGCTTTCGCCAAGGCAGGGACAATCTATTCTCATTATCTAAAATTGCAAACTTTAATGATAATCGCGCAATGGTTGTATCGCGAGGACGAGGCCATTTTCGCCCTGGCTCTTGACCGGATCGAAAAGCACGGCCATTTGACGGGCGATCCGAATGACAATTCGCCCGCGGCTCGTCACCTGCCGCAGCGCCTGCACCAAGAGCATCCATGGACGTCGTCGTCGTCGAATCGCCCGCAAAGGCGAAGACAATCAACAAATATCTCGGCCGCAACTACAAGGTTCTGGCCTCCTTCGGCCATGTCCGCGACCTGCCGGCCAAGGACGGCTCGGTCAAGCCCGACGAGGATTTCGCCATGTCCTGGTCGGTGGACACGGCCTCGGGCAAGCGGCTGGCCGACATCGCCAAGGCGGTGAAGGACGCCGACGGGCTGATCCTCGCAACCGACCCGGACCGCGAGGGCGAGGCGATTTCCTGGCATGTGCTGGAGGTGCTGAAGCAGAAGCGCGCGCTGAAGGACAAGAAGGTCAGCCGCGTCGTCTTCAACGCCATCACCAAGAACTCCGTGCTCGACGCCATGGCCAACCCGCGCGAGATCGACGCGCCGCTGGTCGACGCCTACCTGGCGCGGCGCGCGCTCGACTATCTGGTCGGCTTCACGCTGTCGCCGGTCCTGTGGCGCAAGCTGCCCGGCGCCCGTTCGGCCGGCCGCGTGCAGTCGGTGGCGCTGCGCCTCGTCTGCGATCGCGAATCGGAGATCGAGCGTTTCGTCCGCGAGGAATACTGGAACATCGCCGCCATCCTCGGCACGCCGCGCAAGGATACGTTCGAGGCGCGGCTGACGGCCTATGAAGGCAAGAAGCTCCAGAAGCTCGACATCAAGAACAAGGACCAGGCCGACGGCATCAAGGCGATGCTGGAGGGCGCTTCCTTCCGCGCGCTGTCGGTGGAAGCCAAGCCGACCAGGCGCAACCCGGCGCCGCCCTTCACCACCTCGACCTTGCAGCAGGCCGCCTCCTCGCGGCTCGGCTTCTCGGCCAACCGCACCATGCAGGTGGCGCAGCGCCTCTACGAAGGCATGGACATCGGCGGCGAGACGGCCGGCCTCATCACCTATATGCGTACCGACGGCGTGCAGATGGCGCCGGAGGCGATCTCGGCCGCCCGCGACGCGATCGGCAAGGAATTCGGCGACAAGTACCTGCCGGAGAAACCGCGCCACTACACCACCAAGGCCAAGAACGCGCAGGAAGCGCACGAGGCGATCCGCCCGACCGACTTCTTCCGCACGCCGGCTTCCGTGCGCCAATATCTCGACGCCGACCAGGCGCGGCTCTACGAACTGATCTGGAAGCGCGCCATCGCCAGCCAGATGAACGCCGCCGAGATCGAGCGTACCACCGTCGAGATCGAGGCAACGAACGGTGCCCGCACCGCCGGCCTGCGCGCCGTCGGCTCGGTCGTCCGTTTCGACGGCTTCATCGCCGCATACACCGACCAGAAGGACGAGGATTCGGAAGACGAGGAAAACCGCCGCCTGCCGGAAATCCGCCAAGGCGAAGCACTCGACCGCGAGGCCGTCAATGCCACGCAGCACACGACCGAGCCGCCGCCGCGCTACTCCGAAGCCTCGCTGATCAAGAAGCTGGAGGAGCTCGGCATCGGCCGTCCCTCCACCTACGCGGCGACGCTGAAGACGCTGGAGGACCGCGAATATGTCGTGATCGACAAGCGCCGGCTGATCCCGCAATCCAAGGGCCGGCTGGTCACCGCCTTCCTCGAGAACTTCTTCGACAAATATGTCGAATACGATTTCACCGCGTCGCTGGAAGAGAAGCTGGACGAGATCTCCGACGGCAAGCTCGCCTGGAAGGACGTGCTGCGCGATTTCTGGAAGGACTTTTCGGCCCATGTGGACGAAACCAAGGAACTGCGCGTCACCGACGTCCTCGACGCGCTGAACGAGGAACTGGCGCCGCTGGTGTTCCCCGCGCGGGAAGACGGTTCCGATCCGCGCATCTGCCCGAAATGCGGTACCGGCAACCTGTCGCTCAAGCTCGGCAAGTACGGCGCCTTCGTCGGCTGCTCCAACTATCCCGAATGCGGCTACACCCGCCAGCTCGGCGGCGAGGCCAACGGCAACGGCGAGAACGGCGGCGCGGTCGACGGCGCCAAGGTGCTCGGCAAGGACCCCTACACCGCCGAGGAGATCACGCTGCGTTCCGGCCGCTTCGGCCCCTATGTGCAGCGCGGCGAAGGCAAGGAAGCCAAGCGCTCCAGCCTGCCGAAGGGCTGGACGGCCGATTCCATCGACCACGAGAAGGCGCTGGCGCTGCTGTCGCTGCCGCGCGACGTCGGCAAGCACCCCGAAACCGGCAAGATGATCTCGGCCGGGCTCGGCCGCTACGGGCCGTTCGTGCTGCACGACGGCACCTACGCCAATGTCGAATCGATCGAGGACGTCTTCTCCATCGGCCTCAACCGTGCCGTCTCGGTGATCGCCGAGAAGCAGGCCAAGGGCAAGGGCGGGCGCAACGGCGGCGCGCCGGCGGCACTGAAGGAGCTCGGCGAGCATCCCGACGGCGGCAAGATCACCGTTCGCGACGGCAAGTACGGCCCCTACGTCAACTGGGAAAAGGTCAACGCGACGCTGCCCAAGGGCAAGGACCCGCAGTCGGTGACGGTCGAGGAGGCGCTTGCGCTGATCGCCGAGAGGGCCGCCAAGAGCGGCGGCAAGAAGCCGGCGCGCAAGGCGGCGGCGAAGAAGCCCGCCGCCAAAAAGAAGAAGGAATAACGGCTTGGCACGCAGGATCTCCGGACGGCACCACGGCGATCCGCGCGCTACCGATACCCGTCGCGGCAAGGACGCCTACCGCCCCTCGCGCGACGAGATCCTGCGCTACATCGCCGAGAACCCCGACCGCTCCGGCAAGCGCGAGATCGCCAAGGCGTTCGCGTTGCGCGGCGACGACCGTATCTGGCTGAAGGACATGCTGCGCGACCTCGCCGACGAGGGCTTGCTGGAAAAAAGCCGGAAGCGCCACATCCGCCCCGATGCGCTGCCGCATGTCACCGTGCTCGAAATCTTCGGCCGCGACAGCGAAGGCGGCCTGCTGGCGCGGCCGATCGACTATCAGGGCGAGCAGCCGCCGACCGTCGCGCTGCGCTCGTCGCGCGGCAACGGCGGCCCGGCCCCCGGCATCGGCGACCGCGTGCTGGCCAAAACCTTCCCCGCCGACGACCAGACCGGCCCGGCCTATACGGGCCGGGTGATGAAGCTGTTCGAGAAGCGCTCGGAAGCCGTACTCGGCATCTTCCGCGTGCTCAAGGACGGAACCTTCCGCATCGAGCCGGTGGAGCGCCGGCAACCGGAGCTGATCGTCGACAAGGAGTTCCAGAACGGCGCGAAGAACGGCGACCTCGTCGAGGTCGAGCCGTCGAAGGCCGGACGCTACGGGCTGCCGAAGGCCAAGGTGCTTTCGGTGCTGGGCTCGCTGACCAGCGAAAAGGCGGTCTCGATGATCGCCATCCACGCCCACGACATCCCGCACGTCTTCCCGCCGGATGTGCTGGCGGAAGCCGAGGGATTGTCTCCTCTTCCCTCTCCCCGTTCACGGGGAGAGGGTGGCCCGAAGGGTCGGGTGAGGGGCAGCGCAGACTTGGAAGAGTCAGCGCCGCCCCTCATCCCCCTGCCGGGACCTTCTCCCCGTAAACGGGGCGAAGGAAGCCACGAGCGCGAGGACTGGCGCGACCTGCCGCTTATCACCATCGATCCGGCCGACGCCAAGGACCATGACGACGCCGTGTTCGCCGTGCCCGACACCGACGAGAACAACGTCGGCGGCGTCATCGTAACGGTCGCCATAGCCGACGTCGCCGCCTATGTGCGGCCGGGCACGCCGCTCGACCGCGAGGCGCTGAAGCGCGGCAATTCGGTCTATTTCCCGGATCGGGTCGTGCCGATGCTGCCCGAGCGCATCTCGAACAACCTGTGCTCGCTGCGCGAAGGCGAGGACAAGCCGGCAATCGCCGTGCGCATGACGTTTTCGGCCGAAGGCCGCAAAATCCGCCATTCCTTCCATCGCGTGATGATGAAATCGGCGGCCAAGCTCGCCTACCCCCAGGCACAGGCGGCCATCGACGGCGCGCCCGACGACAAGACCGGGCCGATCCTCGACACCGTGCTTCGGCCGCTGTGGGATGCCTATGCCGTGCTGAAGCGCGGCCGCGACGCGCGCCAGCCGCTGGAACTCGACCTGCCGGAACGGAAAATCCTGCTCAAGGAAGACGGCACCGTCGATCGCGTGGTGGTGCCGGAACGGCTCGACGCCCACAAACTCATTGAAGAATTCATGATCCAAGCCAATGTCTCGGCTGCCGAGACGCTGGAGGGCAGGAAGCAGGCGCTGATCTACCGTATCCACGACGCGCCGTCGCTGGCCAAGCAGGAATCGCTGCGCGAGTTTTTGCAGACGCTGAGCCTGTCGCTGGCGCGCGGCGCGCAGATGCGGCCGGCCCAGTTCAACGGCATATTGGAGCGGGTGCGCGGCGCCGACAACGAGGCGCTGGTCAATGAAGTGGTGCTGCGCTCGCAAAGCCAGGCCGAATACTCGCCGGCCAATATCGGCCATTTCGGCCTGAACCTGCGCCGCTACGCGCATTTCACCTCGCCCATCCGCCGCTATGCCGACCTGATCGTGCATCGCGCGTTGATCGCCTCCCTCGGCCTCGGCGCGGGTGGGCTGACGCGCGACGACGAAGCGCGGCTGGAGGAGATTTCCGCCTTGATCTCGGCCACCGAACGCCGCGCCATGGCGGCGGAGCGCGAGACCGTTGACCGGCTGATCGCCGCCTATCTGGCGGAGCGCGTCGACGAGCGTTTCGACGCCCGCATTTCCGGCGTCACCAAGGCCGGGCTGTTTGTCACATTGCCGCAGTACGGTGCGGATGGCTTTATTCCGGTGTCATCCTTGGGTGGCGACTACTATATCTACGATGAAACAGCGCGATCGCTGTTCGGCGAACGCAGCGGGAAAGGCTACCAGCTTGCGGACCGTGTCGAGGTCCGTCTCGTGGAAGTGGCGCCGATGGCCGGCGCGATGCGCTTCGAGATGCTGAGCGAACCCAAGCCCCTGCCCGGCTCGCGGCGGTCGTTCCACAAGGCAAAGGGCCGCGCCCGGGCTTCGCAAGGGCGCCAGCGCGGCAGGAGACGATAACGATGGCGACGAACGCAGGCATGGAAGCGCAGGTTTTCGGCGGCGAGAACCATTCCGGACGGCCGGCCCGGCCGATCTGGGAGGCGATGAAGCGCGGCTTCTTCGGCCGCTGCCCGCATTGCGGCGAGGGCAAGCTGTTCCGCGCCTTCGTCAAGACGGTCGACAAGTGCGCCGTGTGCGGCGAGGATATTTCCCACCACCGCGCCGACGACCTGCCTGCCTATCTCGTCATTGTCATCGTCGGCCACGTCGTGCTCGGCGGCTTCATGGCGGTCGAGATGACCTCGAACTGGGCGATGTGGCAGCATCTCGCCGTCTGGGCGCCGTTGACCGTGCTGATGTCGCTTGCCTTGCTGCAACCGGTCAAGGGCGCGGTCGTGGGCCTGCAATGGGCCTGCTACATGCACGGCTTCGGCGGTGAGCGGGATCAGCTGGAAACGCATCCCGAACTGTAGGCCGCCATTGGTGCAATGGCCGGCGGACATTCGCCTCTTTCCCAGCTGGCGACTTTCGGCTAGGTCGGACGCATGCACGGGATGAGCAAGGCGGAAGTGGACGCGGTCGAACGCATCGCATTGGGGGCTGGTCCCAAGCGTCCGCGCGATGCCGCGACCCTGATCCTGCTCGACGGGGAAGGCAGCGCGGCGCGCGTCCTGATGGGGCGCCGCCACATGCGCCACGCCTTCATGCCGGGGAAATTCGTGTTTCCCGGCGGCCGCACCGACCCGGCCGACAGCCGAATCCCGGCGGCGACGCCGCTGCCCCCCGAAGAAGAGGCGCGGCTGACGGCGCGCGCCGGAAAAGTGGGCGCGGCGCGGGCGCGGGCCATAGCGCTGTCCGCCATCCGCGAAACCTATGAGGAAGCCGGCCTGCTCATCGGCCGGCGGGCTCCGTTCAGCACCGCGAAGCGCGACTGGCAGGGTTTTGCAGAGCATGGCGTCGCTCCTTCGCTGGAAGCGATGCGCTTCATCGCCCGTGCGATCACGCCACCCGGCCGGGTGCGCCGCTTCGACACCCGCTTCCTCGCCGCGTGGCGCAACGACGTCGCGGTGGAATTGCCCGAGGGCGGGCCGACGAACGAGTTGGAGGAACTCGTCTGGCTGCCGCTCGCGGAGGCCCGGCAGGCCGATATTCCGGCGATCACCCGCACGATCCTGGAAGAACTGGAGCGGCGGCTCGCCTTCGATCCGCTGCTCAAGCCCGGCGGCGGCGAGGTGCCGTTCTACCGGATGATCGGCAAGCGGTTCATCCGCGAAGTTCTCTAGTCAGTCAGTTCAGCATTAGGGTCTTTCATGACGGTCGCAACCGAGCCTCAGGACGCAGAACGCGTGCGCTGGCTGTCGATTATCGCGGCCATCTCCTCGATCAGCGTGGTGGGCATCGCCATCGGGCTCGGCATGCCGCTTCTGTCCGTCATCCTGGAATCGCGCGGCCATTCGGCCTCGATGATCGGGCTCAACACGGCCGTGGCCGGCATCGCCTCGATCGCCGGCGCGCCGCTGGCGACCCCGCTCGCCTCGCGCCTTGGCGTAGCATGGACCATGCTTCTCATGATAGCGGCCGGCGCCGTGGCCTTCGTCGGCTTCTATTTCGCGCCGGCGTTCTGGATGTGGTTTCCGCTGCGCGTGCTCCTGCACGTGTCGCTGACCATCCTGTTCATCCTGTCCGAGTTCTGGATCAGCACCTCGGCGCCGCCGTCGCGGCGCGGGCTGGTGCTCGGCGTCTACGCCACCGTGCTCTCCCTCGGCTTCGCCGCCGGCCCGTGGCTGTTCGCCCATCTCGGCAGCACCGGCTTCCTGCCCTTCGGCGTGACGGTGGCGCTGGTGGCGGTGGCGGCCGTGCCGGTTCTGGCCGCGCGCAACGAGAGCCCGCCGGTCCGCGCGGAAGGCGAGGAAACCAGCGGTTTCCTGCATTATATCTGGCTGGTGCCGACGGCGACGGCGGCCGTGCTTGTCTTCGGCGCCGTCGAAACGGGCGGCTTCGCGCTGTTTCCCGTCTACGGCAACCGCATCGGTTATTCGGAAGCCGACGCGGCGCTGCTTTTGACCATGATCGGCCTCGGCAACGTGCTGCTGCAAATCCCCATCGGCATGATTTCCGACCGGGTCGGCGACCGCCGCTACCTCCTGCTCCTGTGCGCCTTCGTCGGCCTCGCCGGCACCGTCTTCATGCCGCTGTTCGCGCAGAACTGGCACCTGATGGCGACGCTGCTGTTCGTCTGGGGCGGCGTCGTCGCTGCCATGTACACGGTGGGGCTCGCCCATCTCGGCTCGCAACTCTCCGGCCACGAGCTCGCCTCGGCCAACGCCGCCTTCGTGCTGTGCTACGGGGTCGGCATGGTGCTCGGCCCGCAGGCCATCGGCATCGGCATGGACATTGCCGGACCTTCCGGCTTCGGCTGGTCGCTGGCGCTGTTCTTCGGCGCCTATATGGTGCTGGCGATCGGACGGCTGGCACTGCGCAAGCGCAAGACCTGAGCCGCAGGCTTGCGTTGCGGCCAGAATCCTGTATACGCAGCCGCAATCTGCCGGTCCCGACTGGGGGCTGAACGGAGGGCCGAAGGCCGTTTTCCCTGAAAACAAAGCTTTCGTCGTGGAGCCATAAGGCTTCCGCCTCCCGTGTCTCCGCTCTCGACCGTCTCGTCATGCTCCTTTCTTCTCCGCATTTGCGGATCAGAGAAGTTGCAGAGGCTTTAGCCGCCGGGAACCGGGAGAGAAACGAAGAAAGGCAAAAGAACTATGGCTCTTTACGAACATGTGTTCCTTGCCCGGCAGGATCTGTCGCAGCAGCAGGTCGATGAGCTCGTTGAACGTTTCAAGGGCATCGTCACCGCTGGCGGCGGCTCGGTCGGCCGGGTCGAGAACTGGGGACTGAAGTCCCTCACCTACCGGATCAAGAAGAACCGGAAGGCCTACTACACGCTGATGGACCTGACCTGCCCGCCAGCGGCGCTCGCCGAGCTGGAGCGTCAGCAGGGCATCTCCGAAGACGTGCTGCGCTTCATGAGCATCAAGGTCGACAAGCACGAGGACGGCGTTTCGGCGATGATGCAGAAGCGCGAAGAGCGCTCGGATCGCGGCGACCGCGGTTTCGGCGATCGTGGTCCGCGCTCGTTCGGCGACCGTGACAGAGGCGACCGCGGGGGTGATCGCGGCGACCGTGGTCCGCGCCCGGCGCGCAGCTTTGAAGGGAGCGCAGAATAATGGTCGACATCAACCAGATCCCGACCCGGCGTCCGTTCCATCGCCGCCGCAAGACCTGCCCGTTCTCCGGCGCCAACGCGCCGCGCATCGACTACAAGGATGTGCGTCTCCTGCAGCGCTACATTTCCGAGCGCGGCAAGATCGTGCCCTCGCGCATCACCGCCGTCAGCCAGAAGAAGCAGCGTGAACTCGCCCAGGCGATCAAGCGCGCCCGCTTCCTCGGCCTGCTGCCCTACGTGGTTCGCTAAATAACGACGCGGGCGGTTCGCCGCCCGCTCTCCTTTCCGGGTTCGGCCCGGTCAGGCACATGAAAATCCGAGTTGGGGCGGTTCGCCGTCCCTAACTGCCCGGACGGGCAGGACAGCGAAAACGGCGCCAGCGCGCCCTTTGCCTTCCTGCTTCGTCTTTTGATTCAAGGCCTTCGGGCCAGACAAGGACAAAACCATGGAAGTCATTCTTCTCGAACGCATTTCCCGCCTCGGCCAGATGGGTGAGACCGTCAAGGTCAAGGACGGCTTCGCCCGCAACTTCCTGCTGCCGAAGGGCAAGGCGCTGCGCGCCAACGAGGCCAACAAGAAGAAGTTCGAAGGCCAGCGCGCGCAGCTCGAGGCTCGCAACCTGGAGCGCAAGAGCGAGGCCCAGACGGTCGCCGACCAGCTCGACGGCAAGAGCTTCATCATCGTGCGCTCGGCCGGCGAGACCGGCCAGCTCTACGGCTCGGTTTCGACCCGCGACATCGCCGATATCCTGACCGCCGACGGCTTCAGCGTCGCCCGCAACCAGGTCGAGCTGAACCACCCGATCAAGACCATCGGCCTCACCAACGTGGCGATCGCGCTGCATCCGGAAGTCGAAGTGACGGTGACGCTCAACATCGCCCGTTCCGCCGACGAGGCCGAGCGTCAGGCGCAGGGTGAGACGCTGACCACCGCCGAAGCCATCTACGGCGACGACATCAACGACGCCGCCCGGCCGGAGAACTTCTTCGACCCGAACGCCGAGTTCGAGGGTGGCGAAGAGGAATAAGGGAAAAGGGCAATAAGGCGATAGGGCAGTAGGGCAGTAAACGGACGCACCGCCTGCCCTGCTCACATGCTGCCTTACTGCCCTAACGCCCTCCTGCCTTCTGTTCACATGTGAACATCTGGACCAAGAACCGGGCCTTCGTGCCCGGTTTTTTTGTGAACATGGAACTTTTCAAGCCCTGAGGTTTTGAGGCAGGATTGTGGCAGCGGGGCTGTCACATTGCCTTTTCTCGCGAGGGCGCGGTCATGAACCTGTTTTTGCAACGTATCGTCGAGCGCACCGTGCGCATCGGCAACCTTTCGATCACCGGCCCGAACGGCACCACCCGGCACTTCGGCGACGGCGACGGTGAGAAGGTCCATCTCGTCATCCACACGCACCAGGCAGAGCGGGCGATCATGCTGCATCCCTCGCTGGCGCTGCCGGAGATGTACATGGAACAGCAGATCGACTTCGCCGAAGGCGACGTGCTGTCCTTCCTGCACCTGATCTATCGCAACATCGGTATTTCCTGGATCGATTCGGGCTGGGGGAAGCTGCTCAACACGATGCGCCTCAAGGCGCGGCCGTTGCAGCAGTGGAACACGGAACGGCGCTCGAAGCGCAATGTCGAGCGCCACTACGACCTGTCGGGCGAGCTCTACAAATTGTTCCTCGACGACGACATGCAGTACTCCTGCGCCTATTACGAGCGTCCCGACATGACGCTGGAAGAGGCGCAGCTGGCCAAGAAGCGCCACATCGCCGCCAAGCTGAAGATCAAGCCGGGCCAGACGGTGCTCGATATCGGCTCCGGCTGGGGCGGGCTCGGACTCTACATCGCCCGCACCTTCGAGACCGACGTGCTCGGCGTCACGCTGTCGACCGAACAGCATCAGGTTTCGACCGATCGCGCTCATGCCGAAGGCCTCGAAAGCAGAGTGCATTTCGAGCTGCGCGACTATCGCGACCTGACCGAGCGTTTCGACCGCATCGTCTCGGTCGGCATGTTCGAGCATGTCGGCGTCAACCACTACAAGACCTACTTCGACAAGTGCGCCCAGTTGCTCAAGCCCGACGGCGTGATGCTGCTGCACACGATCGGCCGGGTCGGGCCGCCGACCACGACCAACGCCTTCATCCGCAAGCACATCTTCCCCGGCGGCTACATCCCCGCGCTCTCGGAGGTGATGCCGCATATCGAGCGCTCTGGCCTGATGGTGACGGACGTCGAGATTCTCAGGCTCCATTACGCCGAGACGCTGAAGGCCTGGCGCGAACGCTTCATGGCGAAGCGCGAGCAGGTCAAGGCGATCTACGACGAACGCTTCTGCCGCATGTGGGAATTCTATCTCGCCGGCTCCGAGGCCTCCTTCCGCTGGCAGGATCTGGTGAATTTCCAGATACAGCTCACCCGTCGCAACGACGTGCTGCCGATGACGCGCGACTATATCGGCAAGTGCGAGAAGGCCATCGCCCTGCACGAGATGGGCCACAGCACGGTCGAGCCCGCCGCGACACCGCCCGAAAAGGCAGCACCCGTGGCGAAGACCGGCGCCAAGGCATCGGCAAAGCCCCGCCGCCGCAAGGTGACCGGCAAGGACTGAGGTCCGCTCGGCGCCGCAGCGGCGGCCCCGCATGAACACTTGCCTTTACCTGCCGGGAGACGAATAAGGGACCGTCATACCGGCAGGGTTTTATGGCCTATCTTCTATACATCGTGGCGGCGGTCGCCGAAATCGCCGGCTGCTTCTCGTTCTGGGCATGGTGGCGGCTTGGCAAATCGGCCGCCTGGCTGGTGCCGGGAACGCTGTCGCTGCTGGCCTTCGCCTGGCTGCTGGCGCTGACGCCGGCGGACGCTGCCGGCCGGTCCTACGCCACCTATGGCGGCATCTATATCGCCGCCTCGCTGGTCTGGCTGTGGCTGGCCGAAGGCGCGCGGCCGGACCGCTGGGACGTGGTCGGCGCCGCAGTCTGCGTTGCCGGAGCCTCGATCATCCTTCTGGCACCGCGCGGAGCCTGATCCGTGGAACTGCCGGCACCGCTCAGGCAAGGCGTGGACGCGATGCTGGAGGGCACGCCGCTTGCCGCGCTGAGGACGGCCGGCAAGGCGCTGTCGGACCGTTACCGAGCGGAAGTGCGCGACGGACGCCTGCATATGGCGGACGATCTCGCCGTGAAAGCGTATCTGGCGCAACGGTTGCCGGCGACCTACGCCGCCGTGCGCGCGGCGGTCGAGGCGCTGGAAACCGCGCGGCCGGATTTTTCGCCGCAAACCCTGCTCGATGTCGGCGCCGGTCCCGGCACGATGCTGTGGGCCGCCGCCGACGCGTGGCCGGCGCTTGGCCGTGCCGTGCTGCTGGAAGCCAGCGCCCCGGTGCGGACGGCAGGCCAGTCGCTTGCCGCCGCATTGCCCGTGCGCTGCGACTGGCTTTCCGGCGATGCGACGCTTTTCCCGGCAGGCATCCAGCCGGCGGACCTCGTCGCCATCGCCTATGTGCTCGACGAACTGCCGCCGCCCGCCCTGCCGAAGCTGGTTGAGCGGCTGTGGGCGCTGACCACCGACACGCTGCTCATCGTCGAACCCGGCACGCCGGCCGGCTGGCGGCGCATGCTGGAAGCGCGCACGCAGCTGATCACCGCCGGCGCGCATATCCTGGCGCCCTGCCCGCACCACGAGCCGTGCCCGCTCGCCGCGCCCGACTGGTGCCATTTCTCGCGCCGCGTGGCGCGCTCGCGCCTGCACCGGCTCGCCAAGGACGCGGACGTCCCGTGGGAGGACGAGAAATTCATCTATCTCGCCGCATCGCGCCAATCCGCCCCTGAGCATGGCTCGCGCGTGCTGGCGCCGCCGAAAACCGGCTCCGGCAAGGTGACGCTGAAACTGTGCCTGCCCGACGGCAGTGCTGCCGAGCGGCTGTTCACCAAGCGCGACGGCGCTGCCTTCAAGGCCGCACGGCGAACCGACTGGGGCGAGGCGCTGTAGAACAGCGACTTCGCTCCACGATCAATGGCGGCGGGTGTATTCGTAGCGCACGAACAACCAGCTCTTGCCCGTTCCGTTGGCCATCATGACGTGCTGTTCCTTCAGCGCGTGGTCGGCGTCGGGGCTGGAGATCGCCATGTCGGAAACCATGAAACGGCCCTCGACCTCCGGCCCAAAACCGACAAAGCCCTGCGGGGTGAAGTGGACGTCGATCCTGCCGTGCTCAGCAGGACCGAAACTCGCCGCCGGCATGATGCTGACCGGAAAGCGGGTATCCATCGACACGTATTTCCAACGGCCCTCGACGCGGTCGAAATCGAGATAGTCCAGCCGCGTGAAGGCCGGCGTCTGCGATCCCGGCCCCGGATGCATCGTCTCCTGCAGGATGGAGCCGATCATCTTGCGCTCGGCGACGATGGCACGGCTGACGATCGGCTGGGCACCCGGCGCCGGCCAGATGCTGGCGACCACGTCCCAGGTGCCGGTCTGCTTCTCCAGCGATTGCCGTTCGGATCCCGCTTCCGACATGCGTTGCGCGGCCGTCGGCTCGGCGGCCCGGGCGGCCCCCAGGCCGGACGCGGCGAGCATAGCGATAGAGACAAAGGCGGCGATGCTATTCCTGTTCATATGAGGGCTCCCGGTTGACCCCCCGCCCGACCGTAACTTGGAAGCCGCGATCCGGGTGGTCAACCCGCCGCATATGTTCTTGATATGTTCCTTAAAATCGCTAGGATTGCCAAAAAAATTCGAGTCAACAGGAATCCGGCTACGGGAATTCAGTCCTGTGGACGGCGCGGGCATCCTGTGGATCACGGGAAAGTTCGCCGATTGAATCGGCGGTGATGCATCCAGGTCAGCGCGCAACGGCCATTGTTCTGATACCGACAGGCGGGATCGAATCGGGGATATCATGGCGGAAGCTGCAAGAAAGTTCGGTACGGTGGGGGCGGAGACGCCGCTCTATCGCGAGGCGCCGAACAACATCGAAGCGGAGCAGGCGCTGCTCGGCGCCATGCTGGTCAACAACGACGCCTTCTACCGCGTCTCGGACTTCCTCAAGGCAAGCCATTTCTACGAGCCGCTGCACAGAAAAATCTTCGAGGTTTCGGCCGAACTGATCCGCATGGGCAAGATGGCCAATCCGGTGACGATCAAGACCTTCCTGCCGGCCGACGAGAAGGTCGGCGACATGACGGTGGCGCAATACCTCGCCCGCCTCGCCGCCGAGGCCGTCACCGTCATCAACGCCGCCGACTACGGCCGCGCCATCTACGATCTCGCCACGCGGCGCGCGCTGATCACCGTCGGCGAGGACATGGTCAACATCGCCTACGACGCGCCGGTCGACATGGCGCCGCGCGACCAGATCGAGGACGCCGAGCGGCGGCTGTTCGAACTGGCCGAGACGGGCCGCTACGACGGCGGTTTCGAGAGCTTCACCGATGCCGTCAAGACCGCCGTCGACATGGCCAACGCCGCCTATATGCGCGACGGTCACCTGTCGGGCATCGCCACCGGCCTGCGCGATCTCGACGCGCGCATGGGCGGCCTGCAGCCGTCCGACCTGATCGTGCTCGCCGGCCGTCCAGGCATGGGCAAGACCTCGCTCGCCACCAACATCGCCTTCAACATTGCCGAGGCCTATGTGCCGGCCCAGCAGGCAGACGGTACCTTCAAGGCGGCGAACGGAGGGGTCGTCGGCTTCTTCTCGCTGGAAATGTCGTCGGAGCAGCTCGCCACCCGCATCATCTCCGAACAGACGGAAATCCCCTCATCCAAGATCAGGCGCGGCGAGATTTCCGAGCACGACTTCGAGAAACTGGTGGCCTGCTCGCAGACCATGCAGAAGCTGCCGCTCTACATTGACCAGACCGGCGGCATCTCGATCGCCCAGTTGGCGGCGCGCGCCCGGCGGCTGAAGCGCCAGCGCGGGCTCGACGTCATCGTCATCGACTATATCCAGCTGATGACCGGCTCGTCCAAGCGCGCGAGCGAGAACCGCGTGCAGGAGATCACCGAGATCACCACCGGCCTGAAGGCGCTGGCCAAGGAGCTGTCGACGCCGATCATCGCGCTGTCGCAGCTCTCGCGTCAGGTGGAAAGCCGCGACGACAAGCGCCCGCAGCTTTCGGACCTGCGCGAATCGGGCTCCATCGAGCAGGACGCCGACGTGGTGATCTTCGTCTACCGCGAGGAATATTACCTGAAGAACAAGGAGCCGAAGCTCGGCACCGAAGAGCACATCAAGTGGGAAACCGACATGAACGAGGCGCGCGGCAAGGCCGAGGTCATCATCGCCAAGCAGCGCCATGGCCCGACCGGCACGGTCGGCCTCGCTTTCCAGGGCGAGTTCACCCGTTTCTCCGACCTCGCCGACGACAGCCACCTGCCGGAGCGGTTCGAGTAGGTCGACCGGCTGGTGAAAATCCGCATTTCATGCATTATATGGAATATACATGGAATGCATGAAGGATGTGAACCGTGATCAAAGTCAGTGCCGCCGAGTTCCAACGCAACATCGGCCGTTATCAGGATCTTGCGCTAACGCAGCCCGTCGCCGTGACCCGCAACGGACGCGAACGCACGGTGATGATCTCGACGGAGGAATATCACCGACTGAAACGGCGCGACCGGCAAGTGCTGGGGCTCGATGATTTCACCGACGAGATGATCGAAGCGATCGCCAAAGCAGAACCGCCGGAGGAAGCGAAGCAGTACGATCACGAGCTTGATCAGTGAAGTCGCCACCGTCGTTTCCGACACCCGTTCCCGGCCTTGTCATCCGCTACAGCTACCTTTGGCGATCGGAGCATATGGCCGGTCGGGAAGAGGGACGAAAGGATCGGCCTTGTGCGATCGTGCTGAGCCTGATCGGAGCTGATGACAAGCCACAGGTCGTCGTACTGCCGATAACGCACTCTCCCCCCTCAGACGGTGGACTGGCATTCGAAATTCCCCACGCAACCAAGCGCCGTCTCGGCTTGGACGATGACCAGTCTTGGGTGATCGCTTCGGAAGCCAATCTGTTCACTTGGCCCGGTCCCGACCTGAGGCCCGCAATCAACGGCGACTTGACGACGATCGCCCACGGACTGTTGCCGGACTCGCTCTTTCGCAAAATTCGCGACCGCTTCGTGGCCGCCTTGCGCGAACGCCGTGCCCGCTTGATTCAAAGAACGTCATAATGGCCAAGTCCCGCACCCAGTTCATCTGCCAGGCCTGCGGCAACGTCTCCTCGCGATGGAGCGGCAAGTGCGAGGCCTGCGGCGAGTGGAACACGCTGGTCGAGGAAGGCACGGCCGGCGGCATCGGCTCCGGTCCAGGCGCGCTGAAAAGCGCACGCAAGGGCCGCGCCGTGGCGCTCACCTCGCTCGACGGCGACATCGAGGACGCGCCGCGCATAGCGTCGGGCATCGGCGAGCTCGACCGGGCCACCGGCGGCGGTTTCGTGCGCGGTTCGGCGCTTCTGGTCGGCGGCGACCCCGGCATCGGCAAATCGACGCTGTTGACGCAGGCGGCGGCGGCACTGGCCCGGCAGGGCCATCGCATCGTCTATGTCTCCGGCGAGGAAGCCGTTGCGCAGATCAGGCTGCGCGCGCAGAGATTGGGTGCTGCTGCATCTCCGGTCGAACTGGCCGCCGAAACGAATGTGGAGGACATCCTAGCCACAATCGGCGAAGGCCGGCGCCCCGACCTCGTCATCCTCGATTCGATCCAGACGCTGTGGACCGACCTCGCCGATTCGGCGCCGGGCACCGTCACCCAGGTGCGCGCGGCGGCCCAGGCAATGATCCGCTATGCCAAGTCGACCGGCGCTGCCGTCGTGCTGGTCGGGCACGTCACCAAGGAAGGCCAGATCGCCGGCCCTCGCGTTGTCGAGCACATGGTCGACGGCGTGCTCTATTTCGAGGGCGAAGGCGGCCACCACTACCGCATCCTGCGCACGGTGAAGAACCGATTCGGGCCGACCGACGAGATCGGCGTCTTCGAGATGTCCGACAAGGGCCTGCGCGAGGTGGCCAACCCCTCGGAACTGTTCCTCGGCGAGCGCCATGCCAAGGCGCCCGGCGCCGCCGTCTTCGCCGGCATGGAAGGCACGCGGCCGGTGCTGGTGGAAATACAGGCGCTCGTCGCGCCCTCGCCGCTCGGCACGCCGCGCCGGGCCGTGGTCGGCTGGGACAGCGCGCGGCTGGCGATGATCCTCGCCGTGCTGGAAGCGCATTGCGGCGTGCGGTTTTCCCAGCACGACGTCTACCTGAACGTCGCCGGCGGCTACCGCATCTCCGAGCCGGCGGCGGACCTCGCGGTGGCGGCGGCGCTCGTGTCGTCGCTCACCGGGCTTGCCCTGCCCGCCGATTGCGTCTATTTCGGCGAAATCAGCCTTTCGGGCGCCGTGAGGCCGGTTGCGCATGCGCAGCAGAGGCTCAAGGAGGCCGAAAAGCTGGGTTTTGGAAGCGCGGTCCTGCCCGTGGGAAGTCCCAAGGGCGGCGAGGAAATAGCCGGGGGAATAGGGGCCGGCGCTTTTCGACCGACCGAGCTTGCCGATCTTGTGGCGCGCATCGCCGGCTCCCGCCGCAGCCGCGACACCGGGGACGACTGACGGCTCATGGAGTTGGGAACACATGCCGATTACGCTGCTTGACGGAATCCTCGTCGGCTTCACCCTTGTCTCGGCGATGCTTGCGATGGTGCGCGGCCTGTCGCGCGAGGTCCTTTCCATCGCCTCGTGGGCGGCGGCCGCTGCGGCGGCGTTCTTCTTCTACAAGCCCGTCATCCCCTACGTGCAGCCCTATATCGACAACGACAAGATCGCGATGGCGGCCGCCGCCGGCATCGTCTTCATCATCGCGCTCATCGTCGTCACGGTCATCACCATGAAGATCGCCGACTGGATCATCGATTCCAGGGTCGGCGCGCTCGACCGCACGCTGGGCTTCCTCTACGGCGCGGCGCGCGGCATCCTCGTCGTCGCCGTGGCGCTGATGTTCTTCAACTGGCTGGCCGGCGACAAGGTGCCCGGCTGGATCGCCAACGCCAAATCCCGGCCGCTGCTGGAATCCATCGGCAACCGGATCGAGGCCCTGCTGCCGGAAGACCCGGAAAACGCCATCCTGAAGAAGCTGCGCCCCAACGAACCCGCCACGCCGGGCGCCGATACGGCCAGCCCGCCCGCGGCTGCCCCCGCCGACCAGGGCAACGCCCCGGCCGACGGGACGGACGGCGATGCGCCGGCCGACGGACCGGACGACAGCGCGCCCGCCGACGCGCCGCCGGCAAACAATTGACCGGGTCGCCGGAGAAGCATCGGGCGCGGCGTCGCGTGCGTTGCTTTCCGGCCGTCATGAGCCTATATCGCGGCTTTAGCGGATGAGAGGCTTCCGGCCCATGGCAGACGCAGGCGACGTGCCTTCCGACGACGGACTTTCGGCCGAGGCGGACGATCATTTCCACGACGAATGCGGCGTGTTCGGCATCTTCGGCCGGCAGGACGCGGCGGCCATCGTCACGCTGGGCCTGCACGCCCTCCAGCATCGCGGCCAGGAAGCGGCCGGCATCGTTTCCTATGACGGCGCGCAATTCCACGTCGAGCGGCATGTCGGCCTGATCGGCGACACCTTCACCAAGCAGTCAGTGCTCGACCGGCTACCCGGCAACCGCGCCATCGGCCACACGCGCTACGCCACCACCGGCGGCGCCGGCCTGCGCAACATCCAGCCCTTCTTCGCCGAGCTCGCCGACGGCGGTTTCGCCGTCGCCCATAACGGCAACCTCACCAACGCCATGACCGTGCAGCGCACGCTGCAGAAGCAAGGCGCGATCTTCTCTTCCACCTCCGACACCGAGACGCTCCTGCATCTCGTCGCCATGTCGAAGGAGCGCGACCTCAACGCCCGTTTCATCGACGCGGTGCGGCAAGTCGAGGGCGCCTTCTCGCTGGTGGCGCTGTCGTCGAAGAAGATGGTCGGCTGCCGCGACCCGCTGGGCATTCGCCCGCTGGTGCTGGGCGACCTCGACGGCGCCTGGATCCTCGCGTCGGAAACCTGCGCGCTCGACATCATCGGCGCCCGCTTCGTGCGCGACATCAAGCCGGGCGAGATGGTCGTCATCACCTCGAAGGGCATCGAAAGCCTTTTCCCGTTCGAGCCGCAGAAGACGCGCTTCTGCATCTTCGAATACGTCTATTTCGCCCGGCCGGATTCCAGCGTGGAGGGCCGCAACGTCTATGACGTGAGGAAGCGCATCGGGGCGGAGTTGGCACGGGAGAATCCCGTCGAGGCCGATGTCGTGGTGCCGGTGCCGGATTCCGGCACGCCGGCGGCCATCGGCTTTTCGCAGGAAGCGGGCTTGCCCTTTGAGCTCGGCATCATCCGCAACCATTATGTCGGGCGCACCTTCATCTCGCCCGGCGATTCCATCCGCCATATGGGCGTGAAGCTGAAGCACAACGCCAACCGCAGGATGATCGAGGGCAAGCGCGTGGTGCTGGTGGACGATTCCATCGTGCGCGGCACGACCAGCCAGAAGATCGTGCAGATGGTGCGCGATGCCGGTGCGAAGGAAGTGCACATGCGCATTGCCTCGCCGCCGACCCGCGCTTCCTGCTTCTACGGCGTCGACACGCCGGAGAAATCCAAGCTGCTGGCTTCCCGCATGTCGGTAGAGGAGATGGCGGAATTCATCCGTGTCGATTCGCTGGGCTTCCTCACCATCGACGGGCTCTACCGCGCCGTCGGCGAGGCCGCCCGCAACGACGAGGTCCCGCAATTCTGCGATGCCTGCTTCACCAGCCAGTATCCCACGCGCCTCGCCGATTTCGAGCATTCCGACAACGTACGCACGCTGTCGCTGCTGGCGGTGGGCGGGTCGTGACTTCGGTGCGTCCTTCGAGGACGCACCCCATATCAAAACAGCGTTTCCGGATATCATGCCCGATCCAATCCCCGATCTCACCGGCCGTCTCGCCGTCGTCACCGGCGCCTCGCGCGGCATCGGCTACTTCATCGCCAAACACATGGCGGCGGCCGGCGCGCATGTGATCGCGGTGGCGCGCACCGTCGGCGGGCTCGAGGAACTGGACGACGAGATCAAGGCCGAGCATGCCCGCAGCGGCAAGGGCGAGGCGACGCTGGTCCCACTCGACCTCGCCGACATGGAAGGCATCGACCGGCTGGGCGGCGCCATCCACGAGCGCTGGGGCAAACTCGATATCCTCGTGGCGAATGCCGGCGTGCTCGGCACCATCTCGCCGCTCGGCCATATCGAGGCGAAGACCTTCGAGAAGGTGATGGCGATCAACGTCACCTCGACATGGCGGCTGATCCGCTCGGTCGACCCGCTGCTGCGCCTGTCCGATGCCGGGCGCGCCATCATCCTGTCGTCCAACGCCGCGCATTCGGCGCGCGCCTTCTGGGGCCCTTACGCGGCGTCCAAGGCGGCGGTGGAGACGATGATGCGCTCCTGGGCGAACGAGACGAAGAACTATCCGCTGCGCGTCAACGCCGTCGATCCCGGCGCCACGCGCACCGCCATGCGGGCGCAGGCGGTGCCGGGCGAAGATCCCGAGACGCTGCCGCACCCCTCCGAGATCGCCGCCCGCATCGTGCCGATGGCGAGCCCGGAACTGACGCGCACCGGCCAGACCTATCAGGCCAAGCACGATCGCTGGGTGTCGTACCAGCAGCCGGCCTGACGTCGGGCCATCAAACCTCCGCACTATCCGACGACGACCGGGAATAATTCCGGTCCGTGCCGCGTTTCCCGTTAAGGGTCGTCCAACCAGCGGAGGAAATCCATGCGCAAATTGCTTGTCGCCACCACCCTCATCCTCGCTGCGACCGGCGGCGGCGCCGTCGCGCAGGACGCGACGATGAGTTTCTTCGTCACCAGCGCAGGCTCCGGCAAGGGCGCCGACCTCGGCGGCCTGCAAGGCGCGGATGCCCATTGCACCTCGCTGGCCGAAGCTGCCGGCGTGCAGGGCAAGACGTGGCACGCCTATCTTTCCACCGGCGACACCGACGCGAAGGACCGCATCGGCAAGGGGCCGTGGTTCAACGCCAAGGGCGAGAAGATCGCCGACGACGTCGCCTCGCTGCATTCGGACGCCAACAAGCTGACCAAGCAGACGGCGCTCAACGAAAAGGGCGAGGTCATCAACGGTCGCGGCGACACGCCGAATCGCCACGATATCCTGACCGGCTCCAAGCCCGACGGCACCCGCATCGCCGACCAGACCTGCGGCGACTGGACCATGAGCGGCGCCGAAGGGGCGGCAATGATGGGTCATTCGGACCGGACCGGCCTGGACGATTCGGCGGCCGCGAAATCCTGGAACTCGTCGCACGCCTCGCGCGGCGGTTGCAGCCAGGAGGCGCTGAAAGGCACCGGCGGCGACGGCCTGTTCTACTGCTTCGCCACCGATTGAGCGCAGGTCCGGCCGCGACTTTCCAACGCTCTTCATTCAAAGCGAGGGTGTGCCAGGCCCTCGCCTTGAGGGAGGCATCCTGTGCGGTCGCCTCCAGGCGGTCGGCACCGCTGCCCAATGCCACGCTTCCGCCGCCTCGCAAGAATTGCTAGAGTCCGGCGACTCTCCCATCCAACCGTGAGGAATCCCCATGTCATCCACCATTGCGCTGGTCTGGTACCTGGTCGTTGCCGGCCCACAGGGCGGCATGGTCGTGCTACCCTCGACCTTCGACACGCGCGACCAGTGCACCTCGGCGATCACCGAATACCAGAAGCAGCCGGTGCCCGCCGGCTGGTCGGTGTCCTGCATTCCGAGCGCCTCGCCCTATGCCGACGACATGAGCGAGGACGGCGGCGCGCAGGTCACGCCGCAGGAATAGCGGCTTTACTGCCTGCCGGCGAAACAACCGGCAAACTCCTGCCACCTTGCTGGCAGGAGCGATGGGCTAGATTGGCGGCAGGATAGCCGGGGGACCGCCATGACCGAAACGTCCGTATCTGACCGCCCCCTGGGCATCATGCTGGTCAGCGCGTCGGCGGCCGTCTTCGGCCTCGCCGGCGTCCTGACGAAATCCATCCACGCCGATCCGCTCGTCATCAACTGCTGGCGCGGGCTGGTCGGCGGCTTGCTGATCGGCCTCTACGTCGCATGGCGCCGGCGGCGGGAACGGACGCCCGGGCCGTTGCGGCTCGGCTGGCGCGGCTGGCTGATGGCGGCGGTCGGCGCGGCCGCCAGCATCGCCTTCATCGCAGCCTTCAAGAACACCTATGTGGCGAACGTCGCCATCATCTATGCCACGGCCCCCTTCATCGCGGGCCTGCTCGGCTGGCTCATCCTCGGCGAGCGGGCGCGGACGAAAACGCTGCTGGCGGCGGTGCTTTCGCTGTCGGGCGTCGGGTTGATCGTCTCCGCCGGCCTCGGCAGCGGCCGGCCGCTCGGCGACGGCCTCGCCCTTTTGATGACCTTCGGCAGCGCGCTCTACATGGTCATGATCCGCAAATTCCGCGACACGGTGGTGTGGGCGGGCGCGGTTTCGGGGCTGCTGCTGTTCGTGCTGGGATGGTTCGTGGCCGAACCGCTTGCCGTCTCGGTGCGTGACGCATGGCTGCTGGCTGCCTTCGGCGCCTCCTTCGCCGTCGCCTCGGTGCTGTGGACGGAAGGCGCGCGCCTGCTGCCGGCGGCGGAAGCCGGCCTGCTCGGCTCGGCCGAGGTGCCGTTCGCCATCCTGTTCGGCTGGCTGTTCCTGGCGGAACTGCCGCCGGCGGCGAGTTTCGTCGGCGGCGGCGTCGTCCTGCTCGCGGTCTTCGCCCATGCCGGCCACGACTGGCGTGCGGCACGGCGCCGGGCGGTTGCCTGAAAATTTTTTACGGCTGTCGTGGAACCATCGCCGCGCCCGCGCATTATTGGGGCGACGGGTCATCCCCAAGTCCCCCCAAACCCCCTCGACCCGTCTCCCTCCACAAGCCGGCCCTAAAAGCCGGCTTTTTCTTTTGGAGCGACGGCCGCGGCCTTTACATCTTGTCGATGACGGAGCTTTCGCCACCGGTCGGCGTCTGGTCGGCGCTAGCAGATGCCATGACGGCGGCGACGATCGCCTCGGGATCGTCGACGACCAGCGGCTTCACCCGCTGGGCGGTGTGGATGAAGCCTTCCCCCGCCATATGGTCGATCAGCGCCAGCATCGGGTTCCAGAACCCCTTGACGTTGGCGAAGACGATCGGCTTGCGATGATGGCCGAGCTGGGCCCAGGTCATGATCTCGACGATCTCCTCGACAGTGCCAATACCGCCCGGCAACGCCACAAAGGCGTCGGATTCCTCGAACATCCTGTGCTTGCGCTCATGCATGTTGTCGGTGATCACGAGCTGGTTGAGGCGTTGCAGGGCCGCCTCGGTCGCTTCCTTGGTGACCAGGAAGCGTGGGATGATGCCCATGACGGTGCCGCCGGCCTTGAGCGTCCCATCGGCAACGGCGCCCATGATGCCCTTGGTGCCGCCGCCATAGACCAGCCTGAGGCCGGCGCGGGCGATGGAGCGTCCGAGCAGGTGGCCGGCTTCGAGATAGGCTTCGTCGCGGCCCGGAGACGAGCCGCAGTAAACGCAGACGGATCGAATCGTGTTCATGGTCAAGATTGGTGATGGGACGCGGGAGCGCGGTCAAGGCCACACTTGGCTTTTTCTTGTCGCCCCTGAAAAAACGGGCTAGGGATTCGGTAATTAGGGGGCTCAAGAACAACATGGCAATCAACCCTTTGAAGGCTTTCCTGTTCGCCGGGGGCGGCGTCGCCGCGGTGGCAGGGACGGCATACGTGTCTGGTGCGCTCGACCCGCTTTTCCAGACGGTGCCGCCGGCGCAGATCGCGGCGCTGGAGCCCGCCGACACGGCGAAGGCTCCCGGAACGACCGACCGGCTTCCGGCCAAGGGGACCGACGCAGCCGCGACACCCGCTCCCGAAGCGCAGCCCCCGGCGTCGGCAAGCAGCCCGCCCGCCGCCACGGCGCCGGCCGAGCAAGGCGTCGTGCCGAGTTTCGACGTCGTGCGCGTCGAGGCCGACGGATCGGTGGTGATCGCCGGCAATGCCGCGCCGAAAGCAAAGGTGGAGGCGCTGAACGGCGATACGGTGCTCGGTTCGGCCGAGGCCGGGGCGGACGGCGCCTTCGCCATCGTGCTCGATACGCCGCTGAAGCCCGGCGACTACCAGATCACCCTGCGGTCCACCACGCCGGACAACGCAACCGTCACGTCGCAGCAGACGGCGGTCGTCTCGATCCCGCAAAAGCCGGACGGACAGGTCCTGGCGATGGTCGAGGAGCCCGGCAAGCCGGCCGAACTGCTGAGCGTGCCCGCACCTGCGAAGCAGCCGGAAGCGGCATCGCAGCCGACCGACGCCGCCGCCAAACCGGCAGAGCCCGAAGCCGAGGTCAAGACTGCGGAGGCAGCGCCTGCCGAATCCAAGCCGGCCGACGTCGCCTTGACTCCTGCCGCGGCCGAGGCGACACCGGCCCCGGCGCAACCCGCCTCCCCTGCCGCTCCGGCAGCCGGGGCGAAAGTCGTGGTCGAGGCCGTCGAGATCGACGGCGGCAAGGTCTTCGTCGCCGGCATCGCCGATGCCGGCCGCAAGGTGCGCGCCTACGCCAACGAGATCCTGCTCGGCGACGCCACCACCTCGCCCGACGGCCATTTCCTGGTCGAGGCCAGCCGCGACCTGCCCGTCGGCACCTACAATGTGCGCGTCGACGCGCTCGACGCCGACGGCGCCAAGGTGGTGGCCCGCGCCACCGTGCCGTTCGAGCGCGAACCGGGCGAGGCCATCGCCGCCGTCGCGCCTGCCGAGCAGCCGGCGCAGCCTGCAATCGCCCCTGCGGGCGAGAACAAGCCGGCGGAAGTGGCAGCGGCCACGCCGCCCGCGGACGCCGTTCCCGAGACGGTCGCGCCGAAGCTGGAGCACGCCGACAGCGCCGTCATCATCCGCCGGCATGACACGCTCTGGCGCATCTCGCGCCGCGTCTACGGCCACGGCATCCGCTATTCCACCATCTATCTCGCCAACCAGGACCAGATCAGCGATCCCGACAGGATCTGGCCCGGACAGGTGTTCAAGCTGCCGGAAAAATCGCGCGAGGGCGAAGCCGCCGACCTGACCGTGCTGGGCGACCAGATGACGACGGCGCCGGCCAAGACGGAATAGGTTTTCTTCCTTCCGCCTCTTGCGCAAAATCATTCCATCGTTTATCGGCGATGAACGATGGAAACTCTCCTGAAAGATGATGACTGCAACGCGTCCGCGTCCAGACGGCTTGCCGAAGGGCTGGCGGCGCTGGCGCATCCCACCCGCATCGAAATCGTGCGGCATCTGGCCGGCCAGCCGGCCTGCTGCTGCCGCGAGGTGGTGGACCGGCTCGACCTTGCGCAATCGACCGTCTCGCAGCACCTGAAGGTGCTGGTGGAAGCCGGACTGGTGCGCTTTTCCCCCGACCGCCAGCGCTCGCGCTACGAACTCGACCGGGCGGCCCTGAAAGACCTTTCGTCTTCGCTCGCCCGGCTAACCGAAGACTGCTGCGCCGGCTGCTGACCGGCCTGAACGAACCACAAGGCAGACCCCAGTGGCAGACAAGACCGTTTCCGCCGAATCCGGCACGCTGAAGACGCTGCGCAACCTTTGGCCCTACATGTATCCGTCCGACCGGCCGGACCTGCGCTGGCGCGTCACCTGGGCGACGCTGCTTTTGATCGTGGCCAAGCTGGTGCTGGTCGCCGGCCCCTATTTCTTCAAATGGGCGACCGACGCGCTGGCCGGCACCGGCAAGTACAGCCCGCCGCTGCCGGCGATCCTCACCGGCGCCGTCGCGCTGGTCATCGCCTACAATTTCCTGCGGCTGGTGCAGCTCGGCTTCAACCAGCTGCGCGATGCTCTGTTCGCCCGCGTCGGCCAGCATGCCGTGCGCCAGCTCGCCTTTCGCACTTTCGTCCACATGCACGAACTGTCGCTGCGCTTCCATCTGGAGCGGCGCACCGGCGGCCTGTCGCGCATCATCGAGCGCGGCACGAAAGGCATCGAGACGATCGTGCGCTTCATCATGCTCAACACCGCTCCAACGGTGCTGGAGTTCGCGCTGACGGCCGGCATCTTCGCCTTCACCTATGGCTGGAGGTATGTGGCAGTGGTGGCGCTGACGGTCGCCATCTATGTCTGGTTCACGGTCAAGGCGAGCGACTGGCGCATCGGCATCCGCCGCGACATGAACGACAGTGACACCGACGCCAACACCAAGGCCATCGATTCGCTGCTCAACTTCGAAACGGTGAAGTATTTCGGCAACGAGGCGATGGAGGCCGAGCGCTTCGACCGTTCCATGGCACGCTACGAGATCGCCGCCACCCGCATCTGGACTTCGCTCGGCTGGCTGAACTTCGGCCAGGGCGCCATCTTCGGCCTCGGCACGACGATCGTCATGGTGATGTCGGCGCTGGAGGTGAAAGCCGGCACGCAGACGGTCGGCGATTTCGTCTTCATCAACGCCATGCTGATCCAGCTGTCGGTGCCGCTCAACTTCATCGGCTTCATCTACCGCGAGATCCGGCAGGGGCTGACCGACATCGAGCAGATGTTCGATCTCCTGGACGTCAGGCAGGAGGTGACGGACAAGCCCGGCGCCAGACCGCTCGCCATCGAGGCCGGCCGGGTCGAGTTCCGCGACGTGCATTTCGCCTACGACGCCAACCGGCCGATCCTGAAAGGCATCTCGTTTACCGTGCCGGCCGGCAAGACGGTCGCCATCGTCGGCCCGTCGGGGGCCGGCAAGTCGACCATCTCGCGTCTGCTGTTCCGCTTCTACGACGTGCAGTCGGGCGCCGTTCTGGTCGACGGGCAGGATGTGCGCGACGTCACGCAGGAGAGCCTGCGCGCCGCCATCGGCATGGTGCCGCAGGATACGGTGCTGTTCAACGACACCATCGCCTACAACATCCGCTACGGCCGTAACGACGCCAGCGATGAGGACGTCAGACGCGCGGCCGAACTGGCACAGATCGGCCCCTTCATCGAACAGCTTCCCGACGGATACCGCGCCATGGTCGGCGAGCGCGGCCTGAAGCTGTCAGGCGGCGAGAAGCAGCGCGTGGCAATCGCCCGCACCATCCTGAAGGCGCCGCCGATCCTCATCCTCGACGAAGCGACCTCAGCACTCGACAGCCATACCGAGCAGGAAATCCAGGCAGCCCTCGACCTGGTCAGCCGCGACCGCACCACCATCGTCATCGCCCACCGGCTCTCCACCGTCATCTCCGCCGACGAGATCATCGTGCTCAAGGACGGGCAAATCGCCGAGCGCGGCACCCACGCCGCGTTGCTCAGGGAACACGGGCTCTATGCCTCCATGTGGGACCGCCAGCGCGAAGCCACGGAAGCCGAGGAGCGCCTGCGCATCGCGCGCGAAAGCGACAAGGAAGGCATCATCGTGCGCCGGCGCACGGCCGAGGTGAACTGAGGCGGTGTTGCATAACCTCCGTTTGCCGTATGGTGCGCCACGCATCGCGAATGACGGTGGATCACCCGCATGTTCTACGCCATCCTCGCCTATCATGCCGAAGGCGTCGTCGAATCCTGGACGCCGGACGAGGACGCAGCCCTGATGGACGACCTGCTCAAGGTGCATGACCGGCTGGTCAGGGAAGGCCGCATGGGGCCGGCCGCGCGGCTGGGACCGACGGTGGAGGCCCGCACGCTGCGCGGCCCCGGCGAGGGAACCGTGCTCGACGGACCGTTCGCCGAAACCAAGGAACAGCTTCTCGGCCTCTACGTGGTGGATTGCGCCGACGGCGAGGCGGCGGCCGAGATGGCGCGGCAACTGCGCGGCGCCAACCCCACCGCCGTCTACGAGATCCGGCCGATCGCGCTCTACGTTCCCGGCGCGCCGCTTTCCCCCTGACCCCCTGCCCGATTGTCGCGTTGCGGCGGGCAGGCGTTTCCGATAGACAGGCCGCACCCTGAAACGGAGCCGCCCCCAGCCCGATGTCTCTTGTCGACACGATCAAGAACACGCTCGTTCCGATCCACCGCGAGGGCTATCCCTTCATCGCCGGCTTCGCCGTGGTGACGCTGATCCTCGGCTATTTTTCCTCGATCCTGTTCTGGATCGGCCTCATCCTCACAGCCTGGTGCATCTATTTCTTCCGCGATCCCGAGCGGGTGACGCCGGTGGACGACCGGCTGGTGGTCAGCCCGGCCGACGGCATCGTCTCGGCGGTGGGGCCGGCCGTGCCGCCGGGCGAACTCGGCCTCGGCAACGCCGAGATGACGCGCATCTCGGTGTTCATGAACGTCTTTTCCTGCCATGTGAACCGCGCGCCGGTGCGCGGCCGCGTCAGCCGTATCGAGCATAGGCCCGGCGCCTTCCTGAACGCCGAACTCGACAAGGCGAGCACCGAGAACGAGCGCAATGGCCTCGTCATCGACAGCCCCAACGGCACGGTCGTGGCGGTGCAGATCGCCGGGCTGGTGGCGCGCCGCATCGTCTGCTGGGCCGAGACCGGCGGCGCGCTGGCCATCGGCGAGCGATTCGGCCTGATCCGCTTCGGCTCGCGCGTCGACGTCTACCTGCCGGCGGGTGCTGCACCGCGCGTCGCCATCGGCCAGACGGCCGTTGGCGGCGAAACCGTCATCGCCGAATTCGGCGGCGCCGAGGGCGCGCCGCTGGTGCGCGTTTCCTGAGCCGGCCGATGGACAAGCCGTTCAAGCGCTTCGAGCCGCACGGCCAGGGCGGGCCGCGCATCCGCGAGATTCCGCTCAGGCTGATGTTCCCCAACCTGGTGACGGTGCTGGCGATCTGCGCCGGCCTGTCCGGCATCCGCTTCGGCTTCGAGGGCCGCTTCGAGACGGCGACGGTGATGGTGCTGCTCGCCGCCTTCCTCGACGGCATCGACGGGCGGCTGGCGCGGCTGCTCAAGGCCACCTCCAAGTTCGGCGCGCAGATGGATTCGCTGGCCGACATCGTCAATTTCGGGGTGGCGCCGGCGCTCGTGCTCTATGCCTACCTGCTCGACCGCGCCGGCTCGCCCGGCTGGATAGCGGCACTTCTGTTCGCCATCGCCTGCGGCATGCGGCTCGCCCGCTTCAACGTGCTGGACGAGCAGAAGGACCGGCCGGCCTGGCAGAACGAATATTTCGTCGGCGTGCCGGCGCCGGCGGGCGCCATGCTGGTCATGCTGCCGCTCTACCTCTCCTTCCTCGGCCTGCAGCCGACGCGGCCGATCGCCTTCGCCGCCACCGCGTTCACCGTGCTGGTCGCCTTCCTGCTGGTCAGCCGGCTGCCGGTCTATTCGGGCAAGAGCCTGAATATCCCGGGCGACCGGGTGCTGCTGGTCATCCTCGCGGTCGCGCTCTACATCCTGCTTCTGGTCAGCTATCCGTGGTACACGCTCACCGCCTCGGTGGTTGCCTACCTCATCTTCCTGCCGTTCAGCGTGCTCGCCTATTCCCGCCGCGCCAAGAAGGAGGGCGAGGCCATCCTGCCGCCCGACGTCGATGAAGGCTCGCGCGACTAGCTTCAGGCCGCCTCGCCGAGGCCGAGCCGGCTGATCGCCAGCCCGCGTGCGGCCACATAATCGGTCTTGCCCGAGCCGAGGACCGGAATCTCGTCCACCTTGACGATATCGCCCGGCACCATCAGCTGGGCCGCGCCATGCGCCTTGCCGAACTTGCGCAATTCCTCCGGATCGGCGCTGCGCGCGGTCGTCACCAGCACGATGCGCTCGCCGCGCCGCTTGTCCGGCACCGAGACGACGGCGTGCCGCTCCTCCGGCCACAGCGCCTGCACCAGCATCTCGACCGCGCCCAGCGACACCATTTCGCCGGCGATCTTGGCGAAGCGCCTGGCGCGGCCGCGAATGGTGAGGAAACCGTCGCGATCGACGGAGACGATATCGCCGGTGTCGTGCCAGCCGTCCGTGAGCGGCTGCAATTCGCCCGGCCGGTCGCCGCTCATATAGCCCATCATCATATTCGGGCCGGCGAGCCAGAGACGCCCGCCCTCGGCGATGCCCTCGACCGGCTCCAGTCGCATGCGCATGCCTGGCAGCAACCGCCCAACCGTGCCGTCGCGGCCGTGGATGGCGGTGTTGACGGCGACGACGGGGGCGGCCTCCGTCAGGCCGAACCCTTCGATGATCTCGGCGCCGAAGCGCTCGCGCCAGACCTTTCGCGTTTCCGGCTTCACCGCCTCGGCGCCGGCGACGACGAAGCGCAGGCTGGAGAAATCGCCGTCCCTGGCCGTGCGCGCATAGTTGGCGAGGAAGGTGTCGGTGCCGAACATGATGGTCGGCTTCACCTTGCGGGCGATTTCGGGGATCAACTTGTAGTGCAGCGGCGAGGGATAGAGGAACAGTTTCACGCCCGTCACCAGCGGCAGGATGGTGCCGCCGGTCATGCCGAAGGAATGGAAAGCGGGCAAAACGTTGAGCAGCGTGTCGGCCGGCGAGATGGAAATGCGCGCCTCCGCTTGGCAGGCGTTGGCGAGCAGGCTGGTATGCGACAGCACCACCGCCTTCGGCGAGCCTTCCGAGCCGGAGGTGAACAGGACGACCGCCGGCTTGCCAGCATCCTGCCGCTGCAAGGGTCGGCGCCACAGAAGCGCGGCGGACAGCTTTTCCAACGTGCCGACACCGGCGCGCAGGTCTTCCAGCCAGAGGAACTCGGCGCCGCCGGCTTCGACCGCCTTGACGATATCGCCGAGATCGGCCTTCTCGATGAAGGCGCGAGACGACACCACCTTGCGTATCACGGCGGTGCGGACAGCCGCCGTGACGCTCGCCGGCCCCGCCGTGTAGTTGACCATCGCCGCCACGCGGCCCGCCGACCACAGGCCGAGCAGTGAGAGCACGAGGCCATTGGTGTTGGGCAGGAGCACGCCGACCGCCTCGCCGGGCGCCGTCGCCTTTTCGAAGCGCGAACCCAGAACGCGCGCGCCGGTGAACAGCCTGCGATAGCTCAGCGCACCCGAAACGACGTCCTCGACCACGGGATGCGAGGGACCGACACGGTCCGCGGCATCGCGCATGGCCAGGAACAGCCCGCGGTCGAGGTCGGCGGCGGCAAGACGCGCCTCGGCCAGGCGGTCAAACACGGCGTTGCTGGTGCTTGCCGAACCGTCGCCGTTCAGCGCCACCAGTTCGTCGACCGTCTTCGCCTCCAGCACGCTGATCGAAAGGCGCGGGAACCAGCGGCGACGCAGGCCCTTTGCCGGGTTCAGGGCAAAGGGCAGCGCATTCGCGCCGCCGACGAAGATCGGCACGATGCGGGCCCCCGCCTGCATGGCGATGCGGGTGACGGCGCGGTAGAGCCGGAACGACTTGACGTCCGGCTCGACGGCCTCGGGCATGTAGACGGCGAGCCGTCCCCTGCCCTTCAGGACACGCACCAGCCGGCGGCTGACGAAAACGTGCTCGGCATTGAAGGCGATGGTGCGGGCGAGTTCGCGCCACGGCTCCAGCCAGGTCGAGGCGGCCGATTTCTCGTCGAGGATATGCAAGGTGTCGTGCGGCAGCAGCGACAGCATCAGCGCGGGATCGATGCGCGAACGGTGCGTGACGATATAGATCACCGGCGCCGATGCATCGCGCGCGAGGGCCATGCGCCGGTCGCCGACGCGCCAGGCGAGCTTGAGCGGGACGTAGAGAATCGCCTGCGGCAAGGTGATTCCGAGCCGGATCTTCTCGATCACCCCGATCAGCAGCCAGGCAAAAGCCAAACCGGCAAGCAGCGATGCCGTCAGGATCATGCCGCTTCACTCCCAACCGTCGTTGCATGCGGCTCTTGCCGGCCGCCTCGGAAGCGAGAGCCTAGACGATGTGGAGGCGACGTCAATGCATCGTGCCGGACGTCGTGCCAGAGGCCGATCCGCGCGACGCGCCCGCCAATGCGGTCAGCATCGGCCAGGAATAGATGGCGAGCGCCGCCCAGATCAGGCCGAAAGCGACGGCCTGGGTCATGCCGAACGGCTCATGGAAGATCAGCACGGCGATGAGGAACACCATGGTCGGCGCGATGTATTGCATGATGCCGATGGTGGACAGCCTGAGCAGTTTGGCGCCGAAAGCGAACATCAGCAGCGGCACCGCCGTGACCGGGCCGCAGCACAGAAGCAGCGCGGTGTCCTGCCAGGCGCCCGTGGCGAAATGGCCCTGCCCCGTCGCGGCGAGATAGAGGACATAGCCAATCGCCGGGATCGACAGGATCAGCACTTCGAGCAGAAAACCCTGACTCGGGCCGATGGGCAGCGTCTTGCGGAAGAAGCCGTAGGCGGCGAAGGAAAAGGCCAGCGCCAGCGACACCCAGGGCAACGTGCCGCTGTCGATCGTCAGCAAGACCACGGCGACCGTCGCCAGCCCGACAGCAACGATTTGCAGCCGGCTCAGCCGCTCGCCGAGGAAGATGGCGCCGACCGAGACGCTGACCAGCGGATTGATGTAGTAGCCGAGCGCCGTCTCGACGGTGCGGTCCACGGCAATCGCCCAGACGTAGATGCTCCAGTTGATGGTGATCAGCGCTGCCGTCAAGGCCGCCATGCCCAGCATGCGCGGCGACCTGAGCGCCGCCTTGAAATCGGCCGTTCGGCCGAGCCAGACCAGCACGACGGCGGCGATTGGCAGCGACCAGACGATGCGGTGCGCGATCACCTCGGCCAGCGGCAGATGAGCCACCGCCTTCATGAAGAAGGGCAGCAGACCCCAGAGGAAATAGGCGGCCAGCGCCAGCACGAAGCCCCGGCGGGCGCCGTTGTCGGTGTCTGCGGAAAGTGCTTGCGCGGTCATGGCCTAACCCTATGGCCCAGAGCAGGCATCGATACCATCGCAAATTTCTGATGGCTCAATGGATTTTTGGCGATGGGTGGCTTTAACGTTGCTCTCCACAATTCTCCAAAAAATCTTCCCGAAACTTATCCCCGTCCTTTGAACCCACCCCATACTCGGCCCCAGCTTCCCGCGCGGGAACACCGGTCATGACGGTGATTGCGTGGCGGGGAGCCGGCGCCTCCGCTGGTCGTCAAACGTAGGCGATCGGCCGGGGAGGTTCCGTCCAAGGGTTCCCCTACGGGTATTACGGCCCGTGTGCGCTGGACGAGCGCTGCAAGCTTCGGCCGGTGGTGGCGCAAATGCCTTCATCGTGTGCCGTGGCGAAGCGGAACGGACGGGAACA
>Ga0182738_1001208_pt1 | contig 33006 bp, 26 predicted proteins | sample eDN5th30CBELigMG_FD_128876 | JGI IMG/M metagenome (GOLD analysis project Ga0182738, IMG submission 128876) | Enriched Miracle-Growth compost microbial communities from Emeryville, California, USA - eDNA 5th pass 30_C BE-Lig MG (version 2)... ...
GCGAAACTTTACTATTTCTAAACCGATTGAAAAGTGGCTCTCCTATATACCCATTTGTATTTTCACAGGACTAATTGTAGAGAGCCTTTTCACCAAAACAACTAGCGGCCTTGCCGCAAACTGGACAGTTCTAGCAGCCGCAATTCCTACATGCCTTATTGCTATTATTACAAGAAGCTTGCTGACAACCGTTTTAGTTGGTGTATTTTCTATGGCACTGATCCGTTCCTTTTTTTAAAACGCCTATTGCCTTTAGCCATTAATTGCAGCACAGCTCTTTTGGACTAAAAAGAGGGCTTTCTCATCAGCGATAACCATCTGATAAGAAAGCCCTTGTTTAACAGCAGATTTTATCATTGTCCTTTAATCTGCTTACACTGATAGAAACCGATAATTCTTGTGTCCCATTGCCCATATATACACCTTTTAATGGAGTAATATCTCCATAATCGCGCCCTGTAGCAACACAGATATGCTGATTCTTTGCCATCATATTATTGGTTGGATCAAAGCCAATCCATCCATATTCAGGAATATACCCTTCTACCCATGCATGTGTTTGAGAGTCTCCTCTCATGGCTGCATCCTCTCCTCCGTAAATATAGCCGCTTACATAGCGAGCAGGAATGCCAACATGTCTGCATATCGAAAGCATCACATGGGAAAAGTCCTGGCAAACCCCTGATTTTTTCGCAAATGCCTCACTTGCAATTGTTTTAACATGAGTCGCTCCAGGCACATAGGAAAAATGATTAAATATATATTCATTTAGCTTTTGCAAAAAGATATATGGATTAGCCTCTTTTCCAATTGCTTCTATGACGGACTGCAGCATTTCTTCACTTAAAGTCGTATAAGCGGTCGGTTTTAAAAACTCTGCAAATTGTTGGCGAAACGACTCTCGCTTCATGGCATAAAAGATTTGCTCATCTAAAAGGATATTTCGCTTTTCATAATGAACATGCAAGACCGACTTTGTTTCTACAATCAATTCATTATGGGGCTCCCAAATATAAAAGATTGTCACATCATTTCCCCAGTAGTCTACATGGCTATAAGAATTCGCCTTTGGCGATATCATTAAATCATATTCTAATAGTGTTTGACTATTGGCCGATAATGGTTTAAATAGACAATGATTAATGCTTTGGCTTACTGGCAAACTATACTTATAATGGGAGCGTTGGAGCACTTCATATTTCATCTTGAACTTATCTCTCCTAAATAATAGGTCTCCATGATGGCGATCCCAATTGAATCACATAGAGACTGTAATCTTTGACAATACTTATGCAGAGAATCTGGAAGCTGCTCTACTGATTTGCAGCGCAACTCTTTATTTAATTCTTCTAATGTTGCATGCAATTTTTTTGAATATCCATTCACTTGCTTATTTTCTAATATTTCAAAAGCATTTACTAGCTGCTGTACACTATAGCTCACTGAACGAGGCAATGAGTCATCAAACAGCAAATAGTTTACAATTTTTACAGGATCCATGGAAGCCTGATATTTCTGAATATAAGAATCATATCCGCTTAAACTGCTCAACACGGAACTCCAATAATGATAATGGATTCCCTCTTTATCAAATCTCTCTGTCCGCTTTTGATTGTAATATACATCAAGCGTGCGCGAAAGCTTTCTGATGACCTCTAAGTATTTGCCGAATACTATAAATAAATATCCTTCTTCTCGAGACATTAAACCCGATATGATCCCTTGAAATAAAAAATACTTTTCATTAATGCTTTTAAAATAATTATTCAATTCTTCTGCCCTTACGATAGAAAAAGAAAAACTTTGTATTTCTAAATACAGCTCATTTATCACTTCCCATAATTCGATTGGAATCATCTCACGAATCATTTTGGCATTTTCTCTAGCGATTGTAATGCACGAATAAATAGAATTGCTATTTTCTTTTGCAAAGCCAACATAATAGATGACGGAATCACGATCATACTGCGTGTAAAGAGCTTGATACGCTTCCTTATTGCTTGTGATTTCGATAACTTCTTTCCAATCATTTTCTGTGCCTAATAGCGGATCCTGGTTTTCTAAAATGCTCACTAATCTCACAGACAGAAGTTTCGCCATACTATCTGCTCTCTCCATATTCTGCGCAATCCAATAAAGCGAATCAGCAACACGACTTAACATCCTTCTTGCCTCCGATCATTGCTATTGTTTCCCAATACCCAAGTATCTTTGCTGCCCCCACCTTGTGAGGAATTGACGATAAGAGATCCCTTTTTTAGAGCAACTCTTGTGAGACCGCCAGGAACAATATGGGGCACCTCATTTAAGAGAACAAATGCACGAAGATCCACATGTCTGCTTTGGATGCCATCTTTTGTATAGGTTGGCAGTGTAGATAATGATATCGTAGGCTGCGCGATGAAATTCTCAGGGTTTTTGATAATTTTTGCTCGAAATATCTCTTTTTCTTCCGCCGTTGCATGTGGTCCAATCAACATATTATATCCTCCAGAAGAGTTTCTTTCTTTAAAAACGAGGTCATCTAAATGACTTAAGGCATAGCTGTAATCTTCTCTTTTAGATAAAATATAGGTTTTCACATTGGATAAAATGGGCTCTTCCTGCAAATAATAGCGAATCATATCTGGTACATATGCATATGTCGCCTTATCATCAGCAACTCCATTTCCAATGGCGTTTGCAATCGAAACATTTCCTGCTCGATATGCGTCCAATAAACCTGGCACTCCTATTAAAGAATCCTCTTTAAATTCTATTGGATCTAAATAGTCATCATCTATTCTTCGGTATATGACATCAACTTGCTGCAATCCCCTCGTTGTTTTCATATAGACAATTCTGTTTTTTACAAGCAGATCTCTGCTTTCAACTAGTTCAATTCCCATTTGCTTTGCTAAAAAGCTGTGGTCATAATATGCGGAATTGTACATTCCTGGAGTCAACAAAACAATTACTGGCTTCTTTTTTTCCTTTGGAGCAATATACTTTAACGCTTCATGCATTTCATATAAGTAATTGTCTAATGATTGCAATGTATACTCTTTAAATAATTCAGGAAAAAGCTTTCTCATAATATAACGATTCTGAAAAACATAAGACAGCCCTGACGGATTGCGGATATTATCTTCGAGAACTAAATAATTTCCATTCTCATCTCGGATTAAATCAATGCCGGCTATAAAAATATGGTTCCTTTTTGGCACTTCCACTCCGTATACTTGATGATAAAAATGAGGAGAATTCACAATCAGATCCCGCGGTACCACTTGATCTTTTAAAATATTTTGCTCTGTATAAATGTCATCAAGAAAACAGTTTAGTGCCTGCACTCTTTGATGAAGCCCTTTTTCTATAACTTCCCATTCATCAGCCGGAATAACCCGAGGCAAAGGATCAAAAGGCATTGTTCTTTCTGTGCCTTTATCATTGTTATAGACCGTAAAAGTAATGCCCTGCTTCATAAAATCCCGTTCTGCTAATAAATGTCTATTTTTTATTGTCTCTTCATCTAGTGCAGACATATTATCTACTAGCAATTGATAATGTTGATGTGGTCTGTCTTCCTCTATAAACATTTCATCAAAAAAGTGGTCTGCTGTCTCATATTTTTTTATCATTCTCCCAAACACCTGCCTTAAATTAAGAATTATTTGATAAGCAATCCATATTTTCATAATTTTCAAAAAATATTATTTATTAATAGTCAACAAATATACTTCTTCTGCTGCACATTTCTATCCTATTTTCCCTTTATTATGTAACTTTTTCTTACAATTTTTAGATTAACAGCGAAAATTGTCAAATGCTACTATATTGTTAGAAAATCTGACAATATTTATCACGCATTAATAGGCTTTTGCACCCCGCATAAGAGAAAACAAGAAATATAGGGGGATAGAAACTTGCTGAGGTCAATTAACATTTATTGGAGGACGTGAAAAATCCCCACTGATTGAAGTTTCACTTTATCGGAAGTTTTTTCCGCTTATTTTCTAAAAAAACCTTTCTATGCTCTTATTAGCTATCTGAGCATTTTTTTCCTAATAAAAAACACTTAACTCCTATATCATCATTTAGAGAATAGCTATAGTAAAAGAATATTATTTTCTATTTATTCAAACGAGCTACCTGTACTTCTATTTGCTAAATGAATAGAATATACAGTCAATATTCTTTAAATCGGCATGATTGCACTCTAATAATTAAAAAACTGTAGATTATTGTACTTTCGTTTCCTTTCTATGAAGTTTATAATAAAATTTTGGTTATATTATTGATATAATCATATTAAGAACTAATTTTTGTTTCTATAATCAATAACTCTCCCAATACAAGATCATCATGATGGATATTGTTTTTGATTACTATTTAAAAACAAAACAAACGAAAGGCGGATATATTGTGGATAACCATTCTAACTTTATTAAAGATATTATTAAAAAAGATTTGGAAACAGGGAAGCATGATTCTGTCATCACCAGATTCCCACCAGAACCAAATGGATACCTGCATATCGGACATGCAAAATCTATTTTTGTTAACTTTGGTTTGGCCGACGAATTTAATGGAAAAACAAACCTGCGTTTTGATGACACCAATCCGTTGAAGGAAGATGTCGAATATGTAAATGCCATAAAAAAAGATGTCGAATGGCTTGGCTATAAATGGGAAAACCTATTATTTGCTTCTGACTATTTTGAGGAAATGTATAATCGGGCAATTCTATTAATTGAAAAGGGACTTGCTTATGTTGATGATCTGTCAGCAGATGAAATTCGCGAATATCGCGGAACACTTACAGAACCCGGAAAAGAAAGTCCTTATCGCTCTAGAACTATTGAGGAAAATCTAGCGCTTTTTAAAGCAATGCGAGATGGCAAATTCGAAAATGGAGAAAAAGTCCTGCGCGCAAAAATAGATATGGCATCACCGAACATCAATTTGCGCGACCCTGTTATTTACCGTATTTCTCATACATCTCACCATAATACAGGAGACAAGTGGTGCATTTATCCAATGTACGCTTTTGCGCATCCATTGGAAGATGCAATTGAAGGAGTAACACATTCCATTTGTACAACAGAGTTTGAAGACCAACGTCCTTTATATGATTGGGTCGTAAGAGAATGCGAAATGGAAAGCACTCCACAACAAATTGAATTTGGACGTTTAAATATTACCAACACTGTAATGAGCAAACGAAAACTCAAGCAATTGGTAGATGAAAAATATGTGGATGGCTGGGATGATCCACGCATGCCTACCATCTCTGGTTTAAGAAGAAAAGGAGTGACTCCTGAAGCTATTCGCGAATTTTGTAAAGAATTAGCTATTACAAAGGGATCTGGTGCCGTTGATTCTGCTATGCTAGATTATTTTGTGCGTGAAGATTTAAAACTAAAAGCGCCAAGAACCATGGGTGTGCTGAATCCTTTAAAAGTAGTCATCACCAATTATCCAAAAGGACAAGTAGAAATGCTGGATGCTGAAATTAACCCAGAGAATCCTGAAATGGGCACAAGGCAGATTCCTTTTTCGCGGGAAATTTATATTGAACAAGAAGATTTTATGGAAAACCCGCCGAAAAAATATTTCCGCCTGTTTCCAGGAAATGAAGTCCGTTTAAAACATGCTTATTTCATAAAATGTGAAGAAGTAATTAAAGATGAAAACGGAAAAGTAGTGGAGCTGCATTGTACATATGATGTAGAAACAAAAAGTGGATCTGGATTTACAGGCAGAAAGGTAAAAGGGACATTGCATTGGGTCGATGCAACACATGCTATTCCCGCAGAATTCCGTCTTTATGAACCTCTTATTTTAGACGAAGATGCTGAAGTGGAAGAAGGAAAAACATTTTTAGATTATGTCAACAAAAATTCTCTAGAAATTGTGCAAGGATTTATTGAACCAAATATGAAAGATATTCAGCCATATGATAAATTCCAATTTTTCCGTCATGGATACTTTAGTGTAGATCCAAAATATACAACAGCAGAAAAACCTGTATTTAACCGCATTGTTTCATTAAAAAGCTCATTTAAACTGTAAATCATCTGCATCTTGCTTCACATAAAAGTATTTGGAAAACGACAAATACTTTTGCCGCTTTCCAAAACAAAAGAGCAGGGAAGGAAAATCAGCATTTTCCTTCCCTGCTCTTATTTTCAAAACCTGATAGGCAATTTTTTATTAACGCTTCTCTTGAAGACTTCCAGCTATAACTGTTTTTGCTGTATTGGCAAGCCAATCATACTGCAGCAAACGCAATTCAAATAATCTTAATGGATCGTGGAACATCTCAGGATTATTTTTCAGCTTTTCTAATATCTTTTTATATTCCTCTATTTCTTTGGAATTCTCTTCTATGGTTTTTTCTAAAGCATTTTGCGGTGGATAAAAGAACATTCTAACATCCCGATCAATTCCCTTTTCAAAGAAATCAAATGGTGCTATTAATGTTTCTATAATATTTGCCACTACTTCAGAAAAGTCTTCTGTTTCCAAATACTTATGATATCTTGCATACATTAATTTTTTATTTTGCGGAATATTGCCAAATAGTTTTCCTGCACTTTTTAATAAAACTTGCGAAGGCTTTAATCTTAGCAATATATTCATTTTATCCATTCTAATTCCGCTAGTCATACGATATGCGTCTCTTTGCCAATCATCTAAAAGGGAATAATCCCCCATTAATTGCAGATTATTCTTTTCATAGAGATGGTTAAATCCATCGCGTAATTCATCAAGATCCTGCTGGCTTTTCGTAAACTCTTCTTTTGAGCTTTTAATCCACTCCGAGATTTTATTGTATAAATTAGGCAGCAAGGTTTGATTAACATAGGAGCCAATTCTTGTATTCATCTCATCATTCAGCACAACATGTATTTTTGAAAAGTCACTCTCTTCCTTAATAATATCTTTGCATGATCTGAGAAGCTTTGGAATTTCCTCGCCAATTTCATTTACGGCGTTTTCTTTTAATGCTTCAAAACCTTCTGTAATAGTTTGCGCCTTTTCTGCAACCACATCATTCAGCTGGTTCTTCGCACCCTTTAGCTTGCTGACCATTTCTTCATACATATTAAGGGTTGTTGTTAAACTATTTTCCATATCTATTCGTTTCTCTAATAAATTATTAATAATATCCTGTGTAACCATCATGCTTTTTGCTAAACGTTCCTCTTGGAGGTTTCTTGCCGCAAAGTGTTCTTGATAAAACCTGCTTATTTTATTTAATTGAATGCTTTTTTCTCCATGCTTAGCATACATAGCAATTTCACTTGCAGGGAAATAATGTCCAATAGTAGCCGTAACTTTTTGCAGCCTTTTCGCAGCAACTTTTTCATTATCCATCTCATCCATATAAACTAAAAACTGTATAGTCAGCTGTGGCATTTTCTCTTGGATTTCTAATAATTTTTCACATTCACTATTGGAAAATAATGATTTTTCATTTATTACATATATCAGACTATCTGCCAACAGCCCATATTCCAGATATTGATCATTAGCGGAAATCGGAGCTGTAGTAATAATCCAATTATTTTCATGCAAATATCGAGATGGCACACTTAATTCATATGATCTTGGCTGTTCATCTTCTCGACTGTTACTTAATTGTTCTTCATAAAAATGAGATAAATTCTCCATAACATCTTCGTCTTCAGCCGTTATTTCCTTAATTTCGAGGTAATCGCCATCTTTAATTACAAGCAAACTTGCTATTTCCTCTGCTAGAATCGTTTGTCCAACCAGCTCATTGATATACTCATTCGCTCCACTTCCTGGCGCTCCCACAATAAACAGATGATGTGCTTTGGACGGAATATACGACAATACTTTTTTCGCAAACATTTTATCAACTTTAATATCGTGATGATCTGCCCATTCTAAAATTCTTTCAAACAGCTGCAGTATATCTTCCACATCAACTTCTGAGTCTGCAATTCTATTTACTAAGCTTTCTGCCTTATCAACATAGTAGGATTCTATTGTTGCTGGAAACATATCATTCCATGCTAGTATATTTGCTGCTGCAATAATGGATGACCGATGATCAGAAACAGCTAAGAAATTGCTTAAAATGCTTGGAATAATATCTGCAATTTCCTTTATTGGATAAGCTCCTGCAATTAAATGCATGTATGTTTCTCCTAATAGAGACGGCATTTCCATCCATAATGCTTCATCCTCGTTCATTACATTATGCAATAAAAGATTAAACTCTTTCAGCCAGTCCAAATAATAGCTTGTTTTCCGGTAGCTTTTCCATAATGCCGCAGCTAATTTTTCAAATAAAGAATGATCCAGCTGCTGAATATTTTTTAAACTGGCTAAAAAATATTTAGGCTCATACTTACTTGTTAAACCAAGATCGGCATATTTTACAATTGCTTCATACCATGTTAATGACTCTGTTCTGATTCCTTCATTTACTGCCAATTCGATTGCATCATCCCAATTTTTTTGCTCTTCAAAATAGGAGCGGGCTAATGTTGTCATATCCTGATAATCAGGGTGGGTAACAATCAAATTTTTTATCGTATCATATGCCATCTCAAAGTTTGCTTTTTCTATATACAGAGCAAACAGCTGCAAAGAGATTTCCACATTAAGCAATTCTGATTCCGACAAAACGGATTTGTAAATGCCTTCTGCAGTGGATAATTCCCCCAACTGCATATAGGCATCAGCCAAGTTTTTCTTTGCCCATGGTTCTAGTTCATTGCTGATATTTTCCCATTTAAAAATAGCCGATTCATAATCCTGATAATGAAAATATAACTCTCCCTGTGCAAAACGAATAGAAGTTAAATCGGGAATATTTTTGCTTTGTTCTCCGATATATAATTTGCCCAGCACTTCAATAGGAAGCTCATTTCTATCTTTTATATAGCCTTCGTAATATTTTTTTTCTATTAATTTTTTTTCTAAAGTCATAACTTCCCCCTGCTTTATTTGGTAAATGGACCGTTAAGTCTTGTGAATAAAATATTGTATGCACATTCTATAAAAAAAATAACTTTTAACAAGGCTTTCAGATTAAGCTGTATTTATTGTAGCAAAACTCAATTCTTGCTTTATTGCGATTATAGTTCAATTTTATTACAATTATTTTACTGTCGAAATACCAATGCAGAATTAGCTGTATATTAAAGAAAAAAGCAGTAGCTATCATCCGTTGTATTATTAGATTACTGAAAAAATAAAACTTCCTCTAGTGCCTTTTTACCTTTTTGCTTTTTTTCTGTTCTATCATCCACTTAGTAATACCCTGCCTCAAGATTAGGAGAGAAAACGAGAAATCTAGGTGGAGGAAAACTGCCCATAAAAGCCTGATTGAAGTTTCACTTTATCTTTTATTTTACCATACTGCGGCAAAACGCAAAAAAAGGAACTAATGAATAAACATTAATTCCTTTTAAGTCTTCTTTTATTTGTCCTTTTTGCTTTTTTCAATTTTTTCTACTGGTGAATGTCCATACAATTCTTCTCTTTTCATCTTTCTTTTTTTTCTGCTTCTCGTCACAGCAAAAATGACAATTATAATAAATATTAACAGAAGAGGAACACCGAATGCACCATAAAGCAAAGTAAAAAGACCATTAAAAAAATCTATCATTATGAACCCCCTTTACCGCACTACGACCAATAATTTTTTAAGTAATAGTTATACCATTCCCTATTTCCATAAAATTAAAACAGATTTATACAAAAGGAATAATCAAAAAAAAACCGCAAATTGCTTTACGATTTTTTTTCAGGAAGCTTTTCTAAATATTCAATTGCCTCATGCAAAGTTTGAACAGGTACTATCTTAATATCGTACCCTTCCTTTTTCACTTCATCTTTAATTTCCTTTTCATTCGTATCTTGATCAGTTATATCTTTTGGATAGAAAAAAATGTCTACTCCCGCTTTATGTGCAGCAACAATCTTATGGCGGATGCCGCCAATTTGCCCTACATTTCCTTCTGCATCCATTGTGCCTGTTCCTGCTACTTTATATCCTTTTGTCAAATCTCCTTTTTCGATTTGATTATATATCTCTAAAGAAAACATTAATCCAGCAGATGGGCCGCCAATATTTTCAGTTTTAATTTTTACATCTAAGGAAGGATTAATGCTCATATTATTTTCTGGATTTATTCCTATACCAGCTTGGCCTGTTTTTGGATCAAGTGTGATCACTTCCACTGTTGCCGTTTTTGTTTTTTTATTATGTGTATACTGTAATTCTACTTTATCCCCAGCTTTTTTTTCTTTTAGATAAGCAATCATCTCTTCTGCCTGATTCATTGTTTTTCCATCTATTTTATAAATGATGTCGCCTACTTTAATGACAGATTTTGCTTTCGAATTAGAAAGTATATTGGCTACAAACACTCCATTATAATGAAATTCCACCTCTTTATCAGCCTCATGGAAACTAGCAATAATGGCATTTTGCTTAGAAGAATCCATCATATGGAGAAGTAAATTATTATATTCCTCATCTGAAAGATTTCCTTTTACTTCCTCTTCTTTTTTTATTTCCGTATGTGGAGCCACTAAACCATATAACCATATGTACGGATTGCTTGCCTTAATAGAATATACTGTCGTTAAATTTAAGCTGCCCTTTTCCACCTTTTGTCCATCTTCTACCGTTACTTTAGCAGCAAGCGGTTCAATGGATCCCGGCTGGTTTAGATAATAAGGAGTGGGTATAAATATTAATATAAACAATATCCCAATGATAGTTATATATACTTTTTTTGCATTCTTACTATTCCTTGTTTTCTTCATGTCATTCCTGCTCCTCAATTAATTTGTACTATCTACATTTATATCATAACTTCCCATAGATATCCTAAAAAACAGATGAGAAAATAGACCTCTTTATAAAGCGGAACTAATCAGGCTTTTCCACCTAGATTCCTACTCCCTTAGGGAGACTGTTCAGACGTGCGGAAAAATCATTAATAAAAAAAAGATACTTATCTCAAGCTATCCTAGATAAGTATCTTTTTTTATTATTTATATTTAATTATTCGCTAAAAAATTCTTTATCTTGAGCAATCGCCTTCGAAAGAGTAGAGCTAATGGAAATCTGATCAAAAGATAGGCCGAGCTGGATGGCGGTTGTAGCTATTTCTGGTCTAATTCCAGAAAGTGTTGCATGTACACCAATTAAACTTAATCCATTGATTAATTGGAAAATTTGATGTGCCACCATTGTATCAATGATGACAACGCCAGATAGATCGATAAATAAATGGGCAACCTTCTTTTCCGCACATTGTCTTATAGTATTTTCTAAAATAGAAGCAGCTCTTGCTGTGTCAATATCACCAACCAATGGTAAAAGCGCACGGTTTTTGCTTAATAAAATAACAGGAGAACTTAATTCATTAATCATTTCTTGTTGTGCAGCCAATTGCTTTCTTGAATAAGAATGATATTCCTCTGTATACCTTAAAATAATGATATCGAATATTTCTACAATCAGCCGATTCCATTTATTTATTCGCTCTTCATCGCTCGAACTTTCTGCTGCAAATTCTTGTATTAATTCAAAGTATTGCTCTCTTGTTCGAATAAATTCTCGGATAATATAATGAATAGGCGTGTTTAAATGTTCTTCATCTGAGGCAATTTCTAAAATCCACTTTTGAAATTCATAAAAAAAATGGGATGGTTCCTCCACAAAAACCTTTGCCAAATAATGATGAAATTCATTATTTTGTTGTTTTAATGTTTTAATTACTTCAGGGTCTTCCGAAGAGTAAACACCTTTTGGATCGCTTTTATCCAAGTTCTCGTACCAGTTCTCTGTCAATCTTGATGCATTATTAATAAAAAATTGATATAACTGTTCATTCCTTTGCAACCAAATTCCACCTCTTTTAGACAACTGACTATCTCTATAGGATAATAGCGTTTTTATAATTATCTATCTTAAACTTAAAACTTCCCTAAAGAAAATACAAGCATTTTATATAGACTAGCAATGAATAAAACTTAAAATCTGGTTTATCTGCAACAAAATCAGTATAACTGCTATCTAAATAGTTAAACGCATTCTATTTCCAGATGGATCGCATACATAAAAATCTTCTTCCACCTTTTCAACAACTGCTCCCATCTCTCTCAAGTTTTCCACTATCTTATTCCTTTTTTCCTTTGTCGGCACTACTAAATCAAAATACTTTAAACCTATATTTGTCGTTTTTGGGGCAGGTATCCCTCTGCCATTCCAAATATTTAAACCAATATGATGATGATAGTTTCCAGTTGAAATGAAATATGCTTGCTCCCCGTATTTTTGAACAATATCAAATCCCAGTCCATCCACGTAAAATTTTACTGTTTTATCCAAATCAGCGACATGCAAATGAATATGGCCTATAACGCTCCCCTCAGGCAATCCTTGCCACTCTTTACTGCTGCCTAACTGCAGCACTCCTTTTGCATCTAGGGCAAATGTCCCCATCTGAACAGAGCCATTATGCCATTCCCACTGCTCTGCTGGGAGATCGCGATAAATTTCAATGCCGTTTCCATCTGGATCAGCTAAATATATGGCCTCACTTACTTCATGATTAGAAGCTCCTTGCAGAGGATAGCCACTTTTCAATAAATGCTGCAATATAATTCCTAAATCTTCACGAGAAGGAACTAAAATGGCGAAATGATATAAACCTGTCATTCGAGCATTTTTTGGTTCCGCCTTTTCTAATTGCTCCAAATATACTAAAGGTGTTGTTCCATCAACTGTCAGTTCCGCACTCTTTTCAGTTTTATTCAATAATTTAAAGCCTATTATATTTTCATAAAATTTTATGGATGCTTCTAAGTTCCGAATTTTTAAAGTTAAACTAGTTGGATATAGATTAGGATATGAATGGAATTTCATAATAAACCCCCCCCTATTTTTTATAATTTGATTGATGCTTTCACACAACTTACTTTATATAAGTTATTATATTTTAATAAGTTTTTATCGTAAAGTAATTTAATTGTTTTTTATAATTATTTTACTTAAAATAATAGATATTGTATAATAATAGGAAGGAGTGATGCAAAATGAACACATCCGCTATTTGTCCAAAATTTGAAAAAGCAATGAGAATTTTAAGCCAACGTTGGACCGGACTGATCATTTATCAATTGCTGAATGGTTCTCAACGTTTTTGCGCGATTGAATCTTCTATTGGAATAAGCGGGAGGTTGCTTTCTGAACGGTTAAAGGATTTAGAACAGCAGGGAATTGTGCGTAGAGAGGTTTTCCCTGAAACTCCGGTGAGAATAGAATACTCTTTGACAGAAAAGGGAAAGGCCCTTACCCCCCTTATGAAAGAAATAGAAACATGGTCACAAACATGGATAACAGAAGAGGAACTTTTGAAATAGTATTCTAGATGAATAAAAAAGAGGAGAGTCTTCATGATTCACCTCTTTTTCTCATATAAATATAATAAAAAAGCTATTTAAAGGGCAGCCATCAGTTATTCGCATCTGCATTAATCTTCATCCTTAATATCTAAATCTTCCGGAATAGGTTCATTGAGAATTTCTTCTACATACCTTTTATATTTTTCTATTTGCTGTAAATGGGTATTAAACTGCTCTTTATTAATCAAATATTGCTGACCATCAAACAATGCTCGCACCTTTTTTTCCAAAATCAATTTACGTACGGTTGGCTCAGAAACAGATAATAATTCCGCGGTTTCTTTTGTCGTTAAATACATCCTTTTTCACACCTTTCTCATATATTTTTTATAAAGTGAAGCTTCAACCAAGTGGCTCTCTGTCCCCTTACTGGTTATTAGTTGAACTAATCAGGCTTTTGCTTACAATCTCTTAGGTGGGGATTATTGCCGATTAAATAGTGATAAAATCTGCAGATGAAACAGCCCTAAATCATCATTCATCATTCGATGCTGCATTCTTTACAAATGCTTATTATTATCTTTATACATTCAATATATAGGTTTGCTATATTCATTATATAGCATAGTAGTTCTATTTTAAGTATATCTGAAAGAACCAAAGAACAGTAAAGGGAGGAAAATTAACGATGATGGTAATGAATATTTTGTTTTTATTAGAAATCACAATAGCATTTGGTTTTATTTTTTACAAAACATTTCTTTGCACATCTGAGAAGCACTAGCCTGCCTTATTCTGCTTCTTTACACTATGTTGATGCATAGCCTCTTCCAATATGGCCATGATAATAAATAATCAAACAATAAAAATAATTCAATTTCTTACTTTTCTGCTTACTGGATATTCTCTTTTTTCCGCAAACAAATATAATATAAAAAAATACATGCCTGCCGTTATTTTTGCTAGCCTGCTAATGGCTATTGTTTTTCAGTTAGCTTAATGTCTATAAATGGATTGCTCCTTGAGGCTATATGATTGATATTAGCTTTGCTTATGGAAATTTTGCAGTCGGAACCTTTGGGATTTTTTACTTTTTTCGATTGTTTTAAACTGTTTTTTTCTTAGCAAGATTATCATGGACGCCCTTTTATTTTTTGCTGTTCTTCCGCTATTAAAAGTAGTTGGAGTTGCAGAATATAATAAAATGCATGGAAGAGATGCCGCCTCCCATTATAATCCCTGATAAACTATAGGTTAACAATGTCTGCTTTGGAAAACTGGAAATGAAAAAGGCCATATAAGAAGCTAACATTGCTGGCAAAATGGAAATGACAGTTAATGGATAATTATATTCCATTTTAACTGGAAGATGCAGCGCGCTCATTCCAATAAAATGCATAGTCCAGATTCCCGTTCCCATTGAAATAGAAGCAAGAATTAACCAAATATATCGAGGGAAAAAACTATGGGATATAATCCGCTCATTTAAAGAAATAGCTGTATACGAGGCCAAACAAGCGATAATAATTGATAAAACAACTAATGGGATAGAGTACTGCCCATCTAAATAAACAAATTTTTCGGCACTAGGCGCTAGGAACATACGAACCTCCTTTAAAATTTTTCCAAACAGGAATTTATCATCAGATATCAACTAATCATTTTTAGCTATTATAATGAACTATACTAGGTTGATAAATAAGGCGCAATAAAACTAGCTTGTTATATTATCCCTTCATCAGCTATTATCCTATTGCTTGATAAAGTGAACCTTCAATCAGGCTTTTGCGGGCAAGCTTCTACCCGCCTGGATTGCTCATTTTCCCTCCTAATCCCTTAGGTGAGGATATTGCTGTCCGTTAAATAGTGATAAATCAAAAACCTATTTCTCTGCTGTTTTTTTGTTTTTCCAAGCAGTATTTCTTGCTTGAAGGAAAAAGAAGGGTGATTATCTAAATACAAACAATATTCATCAGAAGGATAATACAAAATAATTTCTGCATGTCTTTTATTTTTTTCTAATGAATGCAGGATATTATTGATTATTTTAATAAAAATTTGGATAGAAAAAGGATTAAAAAAATAGAAGCGATTATCTAATGAAGCAATTTCATATTCTTCTGCTTTGCATAGTTGAAAATGAATTTTCTCAAAACTATGCGGTCTTTTACTGCTATAATTAATTCGATTCTTTAAGGCATCTTCATAATAGGATTCATTAAACTCTACTCCTGTTACAGTTGCTTGAAACAAATGATGGATAAAAAAGTTTAATCTTCCTTTTCCACAACCAAAGTCCACCACATGATCACTGTTTTTTAATGAATAGCTGCTGAACAATGCTACTAAATCCTCGTATGGAGTAGGTTCATAACGGTGATAATGCAAGGATTTGTGAAATCCTTGCTGATAGCCCTCTGTATTAATGCGAAGCAATTTTTCATAATTTTTTTCTTTCATGTTTCCTCCTGCCTTCGAAATAAAAGCATATTAAAATTTTCTTTATTAAGTTATTTTGATATAGAGTGAAGTTTCCTCTCTCTCCCCTGTGAATCACTTCATTCGCTGTAAACAGATTAAACTTTACAAAAAAGCTCCATTTTTTCCTTCCCTATTATCTGTATAAAGAATTCCTTTTTGCAAATGATAATAATCAATTTTTTTATAAAAATTACTGTTGGCGCAAAAACAGGCAGCTTAAATATTGCATGTATCCTTATTATTAGAATACAGCTGGGTATTGTTAATGCTAATAGGCTTAGAAAAAATTCAGGCTGCTGCGAGACCTCTCCCTGCTAAGCTTCCTACAATTGAAGGGTAAACAGCAGCACTTTTCCCTTGTTCTCGCTGGCGATATAATTGGACTTATTATTATGCGTTTTGCTGCTGGCTGCTTTTTTTTGCTTAAAAGCGCCCTAGGTTAAAACGGCTGCATCTGTTGAAGTAGCATGGGTAGGTGCACAGTTGGCCGTTTATGCTCTTTCGCATCCTAATCTTGCTATCATTTCTGAAGGTTTCGGTAAAGGTACAGAGTGGAAGTTTATATTTGCTGCTTATTGGAGTAATAGGCTGGATTTTATCTAAACCACAAGAAGAAAAAACAGCTGCTTAAATCTAATTTTAAATAAAATGTCATTTTCTCTTCATATTTTGTTCATATCTTCAGGTTAAGATAAAACTATCTTAAGAAGGTTATTTTTTTCAAGTTCCCCCTTGAAAATATATTTTTTTAGCCAGCTAATCATTAGCTGGCTTTTTTTTTAAAAGTCTGGAATGATTTATACCAATCATTCCAGACTTCAAACCCTCTATTAATATTAGTCTGCTTCTTTCAGCAAATAAATTCTTGCTTCATACGGCTCCATAATGATTCTTTGTTTATCATTATAAAAGGAATAATTAGACAGCACTATATTATCTAGTGAAAGATCTAAACATTCGTTTGATTGAATCGTCATTTTCTTTTCCGAAAAATTGCCGATGAAAACTAGTTTTTCCCCTTTATATGTTCTGCTGTAAGCGTAGAGTGGTTCCTTCTCTTCTGCTATTGGCTTGTAGTCTCCATAAACAAAAATAGGAAATTTTCTTCTTAATGCAATTAATTGTTGATAATAATAAAAAATAGATTCTTCATTTTTCAATTCGTTAGCGGCATTAATTTCGTGATAGTTCTGATTTATATTTATCCACGGTTTTCCCGCTGTAAATCCTCCATTAACAGAAGCATCCCAATGCATAGGTGTTCTGCTGTTATCTCTGCTTAAAGGCTGAAGGCTAGCTAAAGCTTCTCTCGGATCCATGCCCTTTTCCACTAGCTCCTGATATTTATTTCTCATTGCTATATCGTCGTATTCATCAATAGAAGAAAACTTCACCCCTGTCATCCCAAGCTCTTCACCTTGATAAATATAGGGAATTCCAGGTAATGTATGCAGCATGGAAGCAAATAATTTTGCTGATGGAATGCGGTATTGCCGGTCATTTCCATATCTTGTTACTAATCTAGTATGATCATGGTTATTTAGAAATTGAGAATTCCACCCTTTCCCCCATAACCCTTTATACCAGCGCTTTTGAATTTCTTTAAATCTTTCTAAATCCCATGTCGGCATCTCATCACATACTTCAAAATGGAATAATGTGTTTAATTCCTTTCTGCTTTCATCCACATAAAGCAAACCCTCTTCTGGAGTAGCAAAAGCAACTTCGCCAACAGTTAGCATATCATAATGCGCAAATACCTTTTCATTCATCTCTTTTAAGTAATCGTGCACACCCGGATTATTCGTTAAATAACGGATATCCTCGGGATTTTCTGCATTAGGATATCCTGCTGGCTTTGCAAGCAGCGCAATGGCATCTAATCGAAAACCGCTAATGCCCTTTTGCAGCCAAAAATGCATCATTTTATAAATTGCTTCACGCATCTCTTTGTTTTCCCAATTTAAATCCGGCTGCTCTACTGCAAAGGAATGAAAATAATATTGTCTGGATTTTGCATCATATTCCCATGCTGAAGGACAGAAATAGGATCGCCAATTATTTGGCGGAGCTTCGCCGTTTCCATCACGCCAAATATACCAATCTCTTTTTGGATTATCCTTGCTTGCTTTAGACTCTAAAAACCATGGATGCTCATTGGATGTATGGTTAACCACCAAATCCATAATCACTTTAAGACTTCGTTTTTTAGCTTCTTCTATTAATTCATGAAAATCCTCCATCGTTCCCGCTTTAGGCATAATCTCATAATAATCTGATATATCATAGCCATTATCTTTATCTGGCGATACATAAAATGGATTTAGCCAGATGACATCTGCACCGAGGGTTTTAATGTAATCCAGCTTCTCTATTACACCACGCAGGTCCCCGTATCCATCACCATTTGAATCATAAAAGCTTCGCCAATACACTTGATATACAACACTTTCTTTCCACCATTGCTTTTTCATCTTCCCGCTCTCCCCTTCATTCACTAAAAACCCTCATCCCTTTATAAAGAAATATCTCTTAAAAGGATGAGGGTTTCCCTTGCTTTGCAAAGATTAATGGATAAAATAAACTCTTGTTTCGTATGGCTTTAATGCAAAATTTCTCTTTAGTTTTTTCTCTTTCACTTCATAATTATGAAGTGCCAATTCTGAATACTTATAGGATACTGTTGATGGCACTTTAAACATTGTTTGCTTATCACTGAAATTATTGATGATAATTGCCTTTTTCTTGCCTAATGTACGAATATATACAAATAGTCTTGGATGATTGGCCAACAGCAATTCGTATTTTCCATATGTGAATAAAGGGCTTCCCTTTCTCAATTTAATTAATTTTTTATAAAAAGATAAAATAGAATCTGGATCCTGTTCCTGCTGCTTTACATTAATGTCCATGTAATTGGGATTTACACCAAGCCAAGTATGGTTGAAAGTCGTAAAACCTCCCATATTTTCCGCATTCCATTGCATTGGAGTACGAGCATTATCACGGCTTTGTGCACGGACTACCTTCATAATTTCCTCATGCGGAACTCCTTTTTCCACTTCCACTTTATAATAATTAATCATGCCGACATCGTTATAATCATCAATTGACTCAAACTCGACATTTGTCATGCCAATTTCTTGTCCCTGATAAATAAAAGGTGTTCCTTTCATTAAAAAGTACATGGCCGCAAGCATTTTCGAGCTTTCCTTCCAATACTTTTCATCATCTCCCCATGCGGAAACGCGGCGAGGCTGATCATGATTTTCAATAAAAAGAGCATTCCATCCTCTTCCTTCTAAACCATTTTGCCATTTTGACAATATTTTCTTTAACGCTATTACGTTTACTTTATCTTTGGCATCCTTCTCCCAAAGGTTCAAAAATTCAAATTGAAATATCATATTAAAATAGCCATTTTCTTCGCCGACCCATCTGTCCGCATCATCTAACCCTACTCCATTTGCTTCTCCGACTGTCATAACATCGTAATTTTTAAGTGTCTTTTCTTTAAACTCTGACAGAAAATCGTCTATGCCCTCTACATTCATCATATTTGGAAAACAGGACACATATTCCAGCCCTTCTGGATTGTCCATATCTGGAAATCCAGGTCTCTTTTTAATATGAGAAATCGCATCCACTCGGAAACCGTCAATTCCTTTATCAAGCCACCAATTGACCATATCATGCAAGGCATCCCTTACATCTTTATTTTCCCAATTTAAATCTGGCTGACGTGCAGAAAAGATATGCATAAAATACTGATCTGTTTCTTCATCATATTTCCAAGCAGAGCCGCTAAATATAGATTCCCAATTATTTGGCTCTTTGCCATCTTTGCCGTCTTTCCAAATATACCAATCTCTTTTTGGATTATCCTTTGAAGATCTCGACTCAATAAACCATGGATGCTCATCACTAGTATGATTAATGACCAAATCTAGAATAAGCCTCATACCACGCTTATGCACTTCATATAAAAGCTCATCAAAATCCGCCATTGTGCCAAACTCATCCATAATATCTTGATAGTCTGATATATCATAACCATTATCATCATTAGGAGACTTATACATCGGCGATAGCCAGATCACATCTATGCCCAAATCCTTTAAATAATCTAGTTTAGAAGTAACACCCTTAAGGTCTCCAATACCATCTCCATTGCTGTCCATAAAGCTTCGAGGATACACTTGATATGCTACACTTTCTTTCCACCATTTTTTATTCATATTCAAAACTCCAATTCTTTTATTAGAAAAAATCTGCTATAATTACTATTCTTGATTTAATTAGTTATTCCTTTTAAAAATATATTCTCCTTCATTATTAGAGAAGGAGAATATATATGAAACTGCTTACATTGACGATTAAGGTGGAAAATATTGAACTCTAATTTTGATCATACATTAATGCACTGCCAGATTTGCATATGAAGATTAGGATTAGAAAAAGACTGCCTGTAAAATCAAATATATCTTAGGAGGAAAAAAATGTCCGCTATTCCAAATTGTCCAAAATGTCATTCAGAATATACATATGAAGATGGAAACCTTTTTATTTGTCCAGAATGTGCTCATGAATGGACAGTTGAACAAGCAAATGAAAATTTAGCAGATGCAAAAATAGTAAAAGATGCGAATGGAAATATTTTAAACGATGGAGATTCTGTTACTATTATTAAAGATTTAAAGGTAAAAGGGAGCTCTTCTACTTTAAAAATCGGCACAAAAGTAAAAAGTATCCGCTTAGTCGAGGGCGATCATAATATTGACTGTAAAATTGATGGATTTGGCGCTATGAAGCTAAAATCTGAATTTGTAAAAAAGGCATAATCAACAAAAAGACGTTCTTTTAGCTGAAACTCTTCCGCCAAAAGAACGTCTTTTCTTGCTATTCTCATCTAAAGCTATGGTCGTTTCCGGAAAATTTGTTGTTTTTGAGGATAAACACTGGACCGTTGCTTTCCGCTACATTTATTCCATGCTGTTGAAAGCAGCAATCCAGCCAAAGCTATTTATCACGATATTCATTCGGAGTAATTCCTACAATTTTTTTAAACACCTTGCGAAAGTATTTATCATCTTGATATCCAACCATATTGGCAATTTCATATATCTTTAATTGACTGTTTTTTAATAAAGACTTCGCCTTATTAATTCTTATTTGCACAATATAATCCGATATATTCACATTAAATTCCTGCTTGAATTTTCTCGAAACATACTCTCGACTTATATAAAAGTGCTCCGAAATTTCTTGCAATTTGATCTCACGATTAAAATTATGCTGCAAATATTTTTCAATTTCATAAATAATATTATTATTCCTTTTTTGCTGCTTTCTTTTTACTTTTTTCAAAAAAACGGCAATTTCCCGCCGGATTCTCTCCTTATATTCTTCCAGCATAAATTTTCCATTTTCATCAAAATAAAGCATCGCTCTTTTTCCAAACAAGTTTGCTGAATTCGCTAAAATATTATAATTCTTGTACCACCTATTGCTGATCAGCAAATATTCCTGTTCAAAATGCTCTACTTGCCTTATGGATAAATAATTTGCTTGTACATAGTCTTTTGTTATTTGTTCGATTAATTCATCAAATGCACCTATCTCTCCTGCTTGTACTGCCAGTTTTATAACGGATGAATAGGCCATTAAACTTTTTAATTCTACATTCGGATAATTATTTTTTGTATAGACTCGCAGTTCCTTTTCTTCAAGAATATTGCTTTCAATCAGAATTTTTTTTCCTTCATCATAGGAATAAAGCAAATTGTCCGCTGCCTCTACAGGACCTAATGCGATAGGGCAGGCGATATGAAATACTTTTTTAATTTCTTGATATATTTCATGCAAAAATCCCTCTACTTCGATAAATCTATCCCAAAATATAATGACTATTTCTCCTTTATTTGCCAAGTAGCGGAAGCCAATGCCACATTTTTTTTTCATCAATAATTCATTAATGATATTTAATATAGAGAAATAGGCCAAATCCCGATCATAGGAGAATTCATCCATCACTTTTTCGCTAAGAGGCATAATGGCAATTGCGTAGCTTGTTGCTAGGTGAAATCCTAGCTCTTTTAATGATTCTTGTTCAATATTTTGATTATTGATAAGATAAGTTAGCCTTCTATCTCGGTATATTGGTTTCATTTTATTAATAAGCTGATAGCTGTCTACTTTATTTTTTCTCTCCAGCTCTTCGTTTTTCCATTCATTTACTACTCTTTCCAATGTAGCATTTAATATATCTGGTTCTACAGGCTTCAATAAGTAATCAGAGCTTCCATAATGAATGGCTTTCCTCATATATTGATAATCGTCATACCCTGTTACGACAATCGTTTTGCTTGTTGGCGTATGCTCTTTAATCCATTCTAGCAATCGCGTCCCATCCATTTTAGGCATTTTCATATCAGAAAATATGATTTCAGGCTTAAATTCATCTATTAGCTGAACAGCCTCTTCTCCATTGCTCGCTTCGCGTATCTCCTCGATGCCTGCCGCTTCCCAATCAGCAAGCAGACGAATTCCCTCCCGCACGTGTTTTTCATCATCAACAATTAGTACCTTCATTCTCTCTCCACCTCATCTGGCACATGTATTGGCATACAAATCGTTACAGTAAATCCTTCGTTTATTCTGCTTTCAATAGTCATTTTTGCTTTATTTTTATAATAAATGGCTAATCGATCGTAAATATTTTTTAAGCCAATCGACTCTCTCCTTTTGTGGAGGGAACTTCCCATTGCCAATTCCTGACGGATAATTTTTAATTCCCCTTCATTAATGCCATTTCCGTTGTCTGTTACTTTGCAAAAAATTTGTTGATTTTTTACTTTTACCTCTATATGAATATAAGCGTCTTCTTTATGCTCTAAAAAGCCATGTTTAAACGTATTTTCCACAATTGGCTGCAATATCATTTTCGGAATGAGCAATTCTTCTGCTTCCTTTTCAATCGACAGCTCAAAATTAAATTGATCATCGAATCGCTGCTTTTGCAATAATAAATAAGATTTGACATGTTTTATTTCTGCGGTCAATGGAACAATATCTTCTTTCATATTCATGCTGTATCTCATAATCGATGAGAGCGCTGTTAATAAAGAATAAACTTGTACCGCCTTTAATTTAAGCGCAAGTGTGCCGATTGACTGCAATGAATTATAAAGAAAATGCGGGTTAATTTGCGACCGCAATACACGCAGCTGTGATGCTTTATTTTCAATTTCTAATTTATATTCCCTGTCAATTAGTTCATTGATTTTTGCAATCATTAATTTGAAGTGCTCCCCAAGCTTTCCGATCTCATCATTCCCCAATGAGTCAAAATCTGCTTTAAACTCTCCCTTTTCCACTCTCTTCATATTTGCAATCAATACTTTAATAGGAGCTGTTATTTTAAAAGATATAACCATTGTTGTAATCAGGACTATTATTAAAGAAATTAGTCCAATGACAATATTATTTAGCGCTGTTTTCCTTGCACTATTATATAAAACATCGTAAGGGATTTTTTTAACAATAGACCATTTTTTTCCTTGAACCGAAAATTTATCAAAAACAATCACACCATTAAACTCTTCATCTTTCCATTCCAAACTTTTGGAAGCCGTCATTTTCTTTACACGCTTATACCATTTTTCCTTATTTTGCTTTCCGTCTTCATATTTATTGGATGAATATACAATCATTCCGTTTTCATCCATTATGTAAAAATCCTCTTCATTTTTTGTATACAATCTATTTGCAATTCCCTCTATTTTCGAAAGGTTGATATCAATCGACAAAAAGCCTAAAAATTTGTCAGAGGGTATATCGCGAATAACATTATGAAAACTTAAAACATTCAGTTTTTGCGAATCAGGAATCAATGATTGATTATTATAGCTATAGATGATATGCGGCGGTTCAATCAGCGAATACCCCTTTTCCCCCATTTTGTATTTTTTATAGTAAGGATGGTCATAAATCTGTGTATTTTTTGTCCTCCCGCTCATGCTGGAGTGATAATTGGTATAAGAATCATTTCCATTTTCTATATAAAGATGCATCTGTTCAATTTCCGTTCTTGAGTTAAACAGATAGGCAAGCACCCTGCTGACCTCTTCTTGATTATCATTTAAATTGTAGGATATTCCTTTTACCAGCACATTCATAAAAGGTGTATAGCGGTACAATACGGTAGACATTTGTGACATATCATCTAAATAAGAAACCAGTTCTTCTTTTCCCTTTTGAATTAAATCATGATTATAAGAAAGAGAGCGCTTATTTATGGAATCAATTGTTTGATAATAAGTAATGATAATGCCTGCTCCAAAAGGGAGAATGGTTGCTAATGTTAATAATAAAATCAGTTTTTTTCGAATGCCCCACTTCATGTTTATCGGCTAGTTACACACTAACCTTCCCCCTTTCTATCCTGTGTTCTCTCCTCATTTTAGCACAATATTCTCCACTACGATTTTAGTTGTTCAATATTTTCCACCCTTTCTGACAATGTAAGCAGTTTCATAAAATAACTTATTCCTTTAAATTAAAGACATACAGGAGGTGCTTAAATTGAATAGCCAAAATAATATAGAAAAAGTAGGAGAAGCATCATTATCTCCTAGAAAACAAATAAAAACAAAAGAATCTATTTCTTCAAGCAGAAAGAAAAAATGGAAGGATGCGGGTTTATTTTCCTTATTTGTAGGACCAGTTTTCCTCGCATTTGCTGTTATTGTCTTAATTCCTTTTTTCACAGGCATTTATTATTCCTTTACAGATTGGAACGGTGTTACGGGAAATGTAAAATGGGTTGGGCTTGAAAACTTTAAATATTTGTTTACAGAAGATAAACAATTCCAAGCATCCTTTTTACTAACGATTAAATATACCGTTATTACGATTATTCTAACAAATGTAATAGGATTCGGCTTAGCACTATTAGTGACGCAAAAGCTAAAAACAAGCAATATCCTTCGTACAGTATTCTTTATGCCAAACTTGCTTGGCGGATTGTTATTAGGCTTTATCTGGCAGTTCATTTTTGTTAAAGGCTTTGCATCTATTGGACAGGTGACAGGTATTCCTTTTTTCAATTTAGCATGGCTGGGTGATGAACATACAGCATTCTGGGGAATCATTATCGTGAGCATATGGCAGGGTGCAGGATATATTATGATTATCTATATCGCAGCATTGCAAAATGTTCCGCAAGAATTAATCGAAGCAGCTAAAATTGATGGAGCAAACCGCTGGAAAATTTTGCGCCATATCACAATGCCTCTAGTTGCACCAGCTGTTACAATTTGCTTATTTTTAACTATTTCATCATCTTTTAAAGTATTTGACGTAAACCTTTCCTTAACAAATGGAGGGCCATTTAAATCAACAGAAATGTTAGCGCTTAATATTTATACAGAAGCATTCGTAAATAACCGCTATGGTCTTGGAGAAGCCAAAGCATTAATCTTCTTCATTGTCGTTGCAGCAATCTCAATCATCCAAGTTACTTACAATAAGAAGAAGGAGGTTGAATCCTAATGGGAAACAAATATACTGGCAAAATATTCGGTGTGGAAATTTTGTCCATAATACTTGGACTTATCTTTCTAGTTCCATTCTATTATGTTATTTCCAACTCCTTAAAACCCTTTTCAGAAATATTAACATCCACTTCTGCATTGCCAAAAGTGCTGCAGTTTGAAAACTATGTTAATGCATTTGAAAAGCTAGATTTCTTAAAGGTATTCAGCAACTCTCTAATCATCACAGTTGCCAGCAATATTGTATTAGTGGTCTTTTGCTCTATGGCTGCATATATGCTTGTCCGCACAAAAAAGAAAATCAGCAACATTATCTTTATGACCTTTGTTGCTGCAATGATTATTCCTTTCCAATCTATTATGATCCCGCTTATTAAAACAGCAGGAAGCCTTCACCTATTAAATAGCATTTGGGGACTTGTGATCATGTATTTAGGATTTGGTTCTGGGATGACGATTTTCTTATACCATGGCTTTATTAAAGGGATTCCTGTTGAACTGGAAGAAGCAGCAATCATTGATGGCTGTTCAAGATTCGGTGTATTTTGGCGAATCGTATTCCCTCTTTTGAAACCGATTACTGTTACAACCGTCATCTTAAACAGCTTATGGATTTGGAATGATTTCCTATTGCCTTCACTAGTATTGCAAAATCCAGAGCTAAGAACAATCCCGCTTGCGACCTTCTTCTTCTTTGGTCAATATACAAAACAATGGGATCTGGCACTCGCAGCATTAATGATTGGTATTGTTCCATTATTGATTTTCTTCTTTGCAATGCAAAAACATATTATTAAAGGTATTACTAGCGGTTCTATTAAGTAATTTCAATTAAGGTTAACCCTCTAGCGCCTTAACTCTATAGAAATTAGGCGTTAGAGATTAATATATTATTTCCTAAAAAACCAGGAGGGGAAACAAATGGGTTTCATAAATAAAAAATACGCATTACTAGCAGGAGTTTTATCTACTTCACTACTTTTCACAGCAGCATGCGGCAGCGATGATACATCAGGAAAAGAAGACTCTAGCAAAGACGGAAAAGTGGTAGTTGATATTTTCCAAGGAAAAGTAGAAGTTGCTGATCAATTAAAAGCGTTAACAGACCAATATACAAAAGAACATCCTGATGTTACTTTTAATATTGAAACAGTAGGCGGCGGTGCAGATGGTGCTTCTGCATTAAAAGCAAAATTTGCATCTAATAAAGCTCCTGATATTTTTACAAATGATGGTGACCAAGCAGCAGTAGCTTGGCAAGACAAATTTGAAGATTTATCTGATCAGCCATGGGTTAAAGATGTATATGAAGGTGCATTGGATGGAATGACAGTCGATGGTAAAGTATATGGACAGCCAATCAATATGGAAGGCTACGGCTTAGCATACAACAAAACTTTATTCAAAAAAGCGGGCATTACAGAGCTTCCAACAACTATCTCTGAATTGGAAGCTGCAGCGAAAAAACTGAAAGCAAAAGGAATTACACCATTTGCAATCGGTTATGGAGAATGGTGGGTGCTTGCAAACCATGGCTTAAACTTACCATTTGCTTACCAAGATGATGCTGATGCATTTATCAAATCGCTGAATGATGGCACAGGCAAAATCGAAGGCAATGAATACTTTAATGACTACTTTAATTTCTTAGATCTTACAGTAAAATATGGCAATAAAAATCCTTTAACAACAGACTACAATACACAAGTAACAATGTTTGCAACTGGCGAAGCTGCAATGATTCAACAAGGAAACTGGATTCAGCCAATGATTGATAAAATCACTCCAGACATGGAAGTCGGCTTTATTCCACTGCCAATCAATGATGATAAAGCAAAAACCGATAAATTAATGGTTGACGTACCATCTAACTGGGTTGTTTACAATGGAGCTCCTGATGCAGATAAGGAAGCAGCAAAAGACTTCTTAAACTGGATGGTTACTTCTGAAGAAGGAAAAACAGCTTTAGTAAAAGAATTTAAATACTTCCCAGCATTTAAAACAATTGAAGCATCAGCAGATGATATTGGGCCTCTAGGCGCAGACCTTCAAAAATACTCTCAAGAAGGAAAAACATATGCATGGCAGTTCGCAAAATATCCTGATGGTGCTGGTCAAGAGTTCGGTGCAAGCCTTCAAGCATATGTAGGCGGCCAAAAATCTAAAGAAGAAACAGAAAAAGCACTTGATGCAACATGGGCTAAACTGAAAAAATAAGACCAAAGGCTAATAATTCCTTGGTTATCTAAAGAAAGAACGGCCTAGAAATAATCTCTAGGCCATTCTTTAATAAAATTTCATTCTTTTTTAAATAATTTGTCTTCAATTTGTCATCATTTAGTCATAACTAATGGGTATGATAGTTTTATAGCAAGCACTAAACTTTTTTCAAGTTCCCCCTTGAAAATAGATATTTTTTTCTTGATCCAGCGTTATGCTGGATTTTTTTATTCTCTATTTTTCTTCTCCGGCAGCTTAAAATGCAAAATTAAGTTATTTAAGTCTTGCGAAAGATTTGCTAGCTGATTGGATTGATTGCTTACTTCTTCAATGGAGCGGTGAGACGTTTGGATTGCTGACGCTGTTTCTTCGATGCCGGCAGCGGATTCTTGCGAAATAGAAGCAATTGTTTCAATAGACTGGTATACCATTTCATTGCCGCTTGCAATCATGCTTAAATTATTTGAAACCCCTTTTATCTCTTCAGCCATTTTTAGTGCAGATTGATTGATTTGCGCAAAGGTTATTCCTGTCTTCTCCATTTGTCTAGAACCTTCTTCTACCTCTTTATAAGCACCTTCTAATGAGCACACTACTCCAATCGATTCTTTTTGTATATTCTCAACAATGATAGTAATATCTTGAACAGATACAGTTACTTGATCAGCCAGCTTTCTAACTTCTTCTGCCACGATGGCAAAGCCTCTTCCTTGCTCTCCAGCCCTCGCCGCTTCAATTGCTGCATTTAAAGCTAATAAATTTGTTTGTTTAGCAATCCTATCTATCACTTCTACAATTTTGGCAATTTCCTTTGTATGCTTTTCAAATCCTTTGACTCTTTGTACAGACTGACTAACAATTTTATCAATCATATTCATTTGATTAACAGAGGAAGTCATTAAATCATTGCCGCTCCTTGTAAAGTTCAGCACATCAATAGAAGCTTTATTAATAAAGTCGCCATGCTTAGACGAATTTTGAACAAGTGAACTGTATTTTTTCATTTCATCATTTAATGTCGTTGCAGAGCGAGCCTGAGTATCCGTTCCAGCGGAAATCTCCTCCATTGTTGCTGCAACTTGCTCGCTCCCCTCATTAATTGCCAAAGCGGACTTATTTAATATTCCGCATTTATTTGCCACCTCCCTCGATAAGCCGGAAATTTGTGCAACCATTTCTCGCAGCTGCCTTGCCATCTGGTTCATTGCAATACCAAGCTTGCCGATTTCGTCATTAGCATTATCTGGAATCTCCTCTATAGCTAGATTGCCTTTCGCTATTTCTTCTGACATGTCTACGATCTGGTACAGTTTTTGCTTGATTGCTCTAGTTATGATTATTACAGCAGCAACTCCAAGGATTGCCGAAACAATAATAGATACTGCCAATACAATAAATGACCTTTGTAAGCTTTCATTAGCATTTTTTATTTGCTCAAGTCGTTCTTTATCGACAATGGCAGTTAATTTTTCTATTTGAGAGATGGTAATAGTTCTAATCATCTGCGCTTGTGTTCGATAAGATAAATATTTGAATTCACTTTTTGCTTGTACAGCAGGGACAATCTTTTCTAAAAATAAAACATCCATTTTTTTATTATTTTCAGCAATCTTATCTAATAGACTCTTTTGCTCTGCTGTACTGATATCCGCTTTAATCGACTTGTATGTTTTTCCAAACTCCTCTTCTATTTTATTGTATTCATCAACAGTGCTTAATGTTTGCGAGCCGATATAGTCTGCAATATTAATATCTTTTGCCCTAAATATAGAGCCTATTTCTGTAATTTCAATAGACTGGTCTCCTTTTATATTTAACGCTTGAATATTTGCTTTTACTGCATGCATTTGATTAAAAACAATTAAAGTAGAAAGGCCAAACAATAGAATTGTCACCATTTGCCCAAGTCCCAGTTTCCATCCCAATGTGAGATTATGCCATAATCTAATCATCTATTTCCCCCTTATATTGCAGTATAAAGATGGCTCCATCATCCATTTTTTATATAAAGTGAAACTTCAATCGGCGGGGGCCAAAAGCTCGTTGATGCGTGATAAAAAAGCCGAGTCTCCAAAAGGAAACTCAGCTAGCGGCATATTAGGAGCCTATTCTTTTCCAGGTAAATATTTTGTTGTAAAGATATCCTTCGCATCAAATGTTTTATCTAATAGCTTTAAGTCATGCAATTGAGTAATAAGCGTTGCCCAACGCTCTTCTGTCATATAGCCAACCCCATTTGCTTCTGCTTCTTTGCCATAGACAAATTCAGCTTGCGTTTCTGCTTCAAATTTTAAAGAGTCTAATTCAATATCGCTATTATCCTTTTTAATCGCTTTATTTATCTCTTCATAAGAATCTTTATAAGCATTCCAGCCTTCTACAAAAGACTTAGTAAATGCTTTAACCGTATCTTCATTTTCTTCTAGATAATCTTTTGATACATACAGCACAACGTTATATGGATCGTAACCTGCATCTGAGATCAGCTTTGTTTCTGTTTCTACATTTTCTTTTGCCAAGAAGAAAGGCTCTGATGTAACAAATGCTTGGCTAACTGCATCTTTATTAGCAATAAAATTAGTATGCTGGCCAGTGTACGCCATTTCCTTCACTTTGCTTAAATCATATTTTGATTTTAAGAATTCCCAATAGGTAATCCCCGGCTGAATATATACTTCTTTTCCATTTAGTTCGCTAAAATCTTTAATGCCTTTTCCTTTATGGAACATTAAAGCTTGCGGGCTTCCTTGCATCGCAGTTGCTACTGCCACTAAATCAATTCCCTCATTTTTGGCCATCACAATTTGATCGGCATGCGCAAGCCCAAACTGCGCCTTGCCTGATGCAACCATTTGGATAGAGGATACTTGAGGTCCGCCTGGTTCAATTGTTACATCCAAACCATTCTTTTTGAATATTCCGTCTTCTTGAGCTGCATAAACACCGCCATGCTGTGCTTTAGCAAACCAGTTTAATACTATTTTTACGTCTTTTGATTTTTTTGAATCTGTTCCTCCAGATGTTTTTTCTGATGCTTCACCGCCGCAAGCTGTAAGTGCGAATAAAAATACCAGTCCTAGCAATAAATAATTAATTTTGCGCAACTTTTTCATAATATCCCCCTATTTATCTCTATTTTTCATTCTTCATCGCAGATTCATGCCATGATTTAAGCATCAAATGAGCAAATAAATTTACGATAAGATAAAAACAAATTCCAAAAACTGCTGCAGCAATCCCACAAGCAAATAGGTATGGTGTCTTTAACTGAACGGCAGCAACTGTAATTGCGTATCCTAAGCCGCCTTTCCCTCCACCAATACCAGCTATATATTCGCCAGTAATTGCACCAACAATGGATAAAGTGCTTGAAATTTTTAAACCAGTCATAATATAAGGCATAGCAGCAGGAATTCGGAGTTTCCACATTGTTTTCCATTTTGATGCGTTATATAGTGTAAATAATTCTTGCATATTTTTATCAACCGAATTTAATCCCATTAACGTATTAGAAATAATAGGGAAGAATCCGATTAAAAAAGAAATAATAACAATAGAGTTAAACCCTGAACCAAACCAAATAACAACAATTGGCGCTACTGCAATAACGGGTATCGTCTGCAAAATAACCGCATATGGATAGATGCTGATTTCAAGAATTCGAGAGCTTGCCAATACAACAGAAATGGCAATTCCAATTGCGGCACTTAATAAAAATCCAATTAGGGACTCTGTAATTGTAATTCTTATGGCTGGCCATAGCAGCGCCCAATCGGCGGCGGCGGCGGCTATTACATCTGTTGGCTTTGGCAAAATAAATGGTTTGATATCTAACAGCATTGGCACAAACTGCCATATTGAAAGAAATAGAACTAAGGCTACAATCGGTCCTAAAAATGAACGTTTAAAGGTATTCCATACATTTGATGATTTTTTTTCCGCCTGTTTCGCCACTACATTTCTACCTTTTGTGACTGCTGATTGTGTCATCATATTAAACGCTCCTTTCAATCGAACTATTTTCAAGACTATGTGATGCCAAATCGACGTACTCATTAAAACGATGATCAATTCTTTCTCTCGGGTAAGGGAGATCTACATCGATAATCGATGATAGCCTTCCAGGCCTTGCCGACATTACAGCAATTTTTGTAGAGAGGAAGACGGCTTCATAAACATTATGTGTCACAAATAGAATCGTAGTATTTTCCTTTTTCCAAATCTCAAGCAGCTCATTTTGCAATGTTTGTCTTGTCATTTCATCCAATGCCGCAAATGGTTCATCCATCAACAGCATTTTTGGCTTTGCCGCTAATGCACGGGCGATGGAGACCCGCATTCTCATTCCGCCTGACAGCTGCCTTGGATAAGACTTCAAATGATCCTTTAATCCAACCATTTCTAATACTCTTAATGCAGTTTCTTTTTTGCTTTTTTTATTGGCATTCCTCAATTCCAGCGGCAGCATCACATTATCTAGGACCGTTCTCCATGGAAGCAAATTAGCATCCTGAAAAACAAATGCTATATCATTGCTGTTTTTAATTACTTCTTTAGGAGTTTTTCCAAAAACCTCTACTTTTCCTCTTGTTGCATCCCCTAAGCCTGCAACCATCCGCAAAGCCGTAGATTTTCCACAGCCAGATGGTCCGAGAAAGCTCATAAATTCCCCTTCCTTTATGTTTAAGTCCAAACCGCTTAAAGCAATAGTACCCGTATTATAAACTTTATCCACATGCTGAAATGATACGACTTGATTTTGATTTACAGTCACTATTATCCCTCCCCTTAATCAGTGCCTCGTTCTTTTTTTAAATATATAAAAAAGCTTGTACATCCTTCTTTCAACATTGCATTTCTTGTTTATGCCTTCTCAAATGCTTAAATAATCATCTTACAAAAAGGAGGTTTCGCCAATCAAAGGTTATAACCAACTACTTGTTTGTTATTTTTTATAACATGATTTGTGATATAAATTTATTTTATACAGTTAATTATCATTAATCATTAGGTCTTTTTACGAAATGATCAGAATTTTTTGTATAATTTAACTAGTAAAAAGGAATTACAATACTTATTTAATTTCATCATGTTATTTTTTCTTCCATTAATTATTCAATCTCATTTATGTAAGGGATATCATCTATTTGCAGAAGCCAATTAAAAAAACCCAAAAATCGCAAAAGTATTTTTCACGAAATCAGGGTCGATTTAGCAAATATTTATTTGGAGCTACACTTCTTTTTGTATACCCCAAATAAACCCTTCCGAAATCCCGCTCCTCAAATCCGCATTCTTCCGTTCGAGTTATAATAAAGATTTCCGACTGAACCCCTATTTTGGACCATTTTCGATTCAAATATGA
>Ga0182738_1001209_pt1 | contig 32976 bp, 22 predicted proteins | sample eDN5th30CBELigMG_FD_128876 | JGI IMG/M metagenome (GOLD analysis project Ga0182738, IMG submission 128876) | Enriched Miracle-Growth compost microbial communities from Emeryville, California, USA - eDNA 5th pass 30_C BE-Lig MG (version 2)... ...
AGCCAGCACCAAATTCTGAGCCTGCAGCTCTTTAATTTCCTTCACAGTTTCTGATCCGCTTTTCCCTGGCATCTCCTGGTCCATGAAAACGACCATAAAAGGTCTGCAATGCTCACAGCAGGAGTATCTCAATCTGTTGACAACTTTCTCAATAGCAGAATTTCCATTATACGCATAGTCACATTTCACATTTAACGAGCCAAGAACAGTTTCAAATGCCATGATATTGAATGGATTATCATCAACAATAAGAATCTTTGCACAGTTACATTTTGGCAAAGGACTTTTGGAGGCTTCTTGCGCTCCTGGAGATTTTGTATGATTATTTAATGAAAGGCAGCTTTGTTTTTTTGTTGATAATTTTGGCATTACAGTCACATGAAACTCATCAGGAATCAGCATAGAATCTTCTTGGGCCTGCTGAGTTTCTTGGCCGTCACGTTCTTGGAGTCTGAGACCAACTTCTTTATTCTCAATTTTGAAAGAAAAGGTTGAGCCTTGATCTGGAGCAGATTTGACATCGATTTTGTTGTTGTATTTAGGGCCAAGGAGTTCCACAAGGTTGTAAGCGATATTTAGCCCTAAGCCAACTCCAGTTGGGTTGATAGTTTCTCTCCCTTTGAATTCGATTTGTGTATAACTCGAGAAGAGTTTTTGAACATCTTCTTGAGTCATTCCTATTCCTGAGTCCTGAACAGTAATTTTGACCCATGGAGAGTTTCTCACAGGCGCTGCAGTGAGCTGAATAATTCCTTTTTGCGTGAATTTAAGAGCGTTATTGAGGAGGTTGAGGACGATTTGGCTGAGCCTTACATGATCAGTGCAAAAGTTCTGGGGGATCCCTGGTTCTATGGTGAGTTTCATTTCGATGCCTTTCTTTTTTGCTTGGAGTTCAACAAGCTGCATAGTATTCGCTAAAGTATCAAAGAGATTCGCAGATTGAAAAACAAGCCTCAACTTCTGAGCTTTTATTTGAGACATGTCCAGGATGTCATTAATAAGATGAAGGAGAAATTTGCTGCTTCTGAGGGCAGGAGTCAGAAGGGTTTCTTTGACAGTTTGAGGGACGTCTTTGGCTTGGATAGCGGTTTCCACGAGGTTTATATTGCCATTAAGAGGAGCTCTGAGCTCATGGGAGACAGATGCGAGGAGGTGGTCTTTGTATTTGTTGTTATCTTCGAGAGTAACGAGGAGATCTCGTTGAGTGGTATCACGAAGAATAAGGATAATATAGTCTTTGCCGTGTTGTTGGATGAAGGAGATTTTGATTTCAATAGATTTTTCTTGAGAATTTGGTTGGTGTAATTTTGCATTGAAGATCAAGAAGGATCGTTCTTGAAGAGATTTTTCTTTGATCAGGTTGTTGAAATTCAAAATAAGGTCTTCAAGGGTTTCAATTTTGTAAAGATGTAGCGGGGGAATTGGGATTTTGACTGACTCTGTTTGGTCAAGGATTGGTCCTGTCGTTGTCATTCTTTCCATAAGTAATCGGCTCTAAATAAATGGAAATTAGTTTTTTAAAAATTCAACTCGGTTACTGCGGAGGCATTTTGAGACTCAGACTCAGATTGTTGTTGATGAAAATCTTTGATAAGAGCAAAGAATTTCTGAATGTTATTCTCAACAGCAGAGTTATATTTCTCAAGGAAGGATCTACAATAATCATTGCTGAACTTGGTTTCTCCATTTCGATCAAAAATTATGATGTTTTCTGGGATATTGTTCAAGATAAACTCATTGATTTTCATCCATTTTTCTTGTTGAACATTCGTCAAGAACATCCTCAACTTTATTTTATCTTCAAAGTAAAACAGCACAATTGTATATAACACTTGCAAAATGCCTCTGACCAGCGTAAAGAACGTCTGACTAGGATCATAATACACCACATATCCCATTGTTAACCCCAAAGCAGCAGTCGGAGGAATCACTTTAAGCTGCCAATGTTGTGTAATAATCGACTGAAGCAAGGTTCTCCACGAGAACGCCGTGAAACCAAAGATAGCAGTGACACTATACGATGGCGGATCTGTATCAGAGACTTTGGTTAAAGCTCCCATGAGAGTGAACACCCATTCAGCAGTAAATATGATAAAGAAGAGAGCATCAACTATTTGTGAATACTTGGCTATTTTGGGGCCTTTTTTCTTGTAAAAAGCGTATTCAACAGCAACAATAGCAGAGATGGTGATAAGAAAAGGGACAGAAGCTAAATAAGAGACTTTGGATGTTTGTGATAATCCAGGTTGGGCAAAGACAACGAGAAAGCGGAGACCGGCTTGAGTTAATGCAATGAAGATGACACAAAGACGAGCTGTAAGTCGAGCAGAGAAGGCTTCAGATTCCATGTCTTTGTGTTTGAGGTTAGTTTGGCTTGAAGGAGGTGATGATGATTGCATATTTGCGTCTTAATGTTAAAAATAGTACTTCGAATAGACGAAAATTCAATCGAGAAAAATCGAGATTTGTGTGTGTTTGAGATAAATTTAGTTGAGAAGCTTTACTGGAATTATTTTATTGGGCCGATAAAAGGCATAAAAAGTTAAAGGTTGGAAGTGGGAGATTTAAAAAACATTTGTTGAATACTGATTGCTGGAAAAAGACGCTTATGAAATAAAGAGAATAGTTATTTGATCCTTCATAATTTGAAGCATGAGAATATCATAGTACTCCTCTTCTGAAATTTCTATCATAAGAAAACGTAAGGCCGAGGTTGAGTTTGGGTTGGTAAAATCCATCTTGAAAAACTTGAGATCGAGTCGGAGGCTTCCTTCTGGCGTGTGATGTTATTATGAGTTGAATGAGCTTGACAAAAAAAAGTTAACACCTCACTAGTACCTTTTTCCTAAGTAAAAACTTATTCTATTTTCGACTTTTGAAATTCTCTCAGATCTCAAAAAACCATTCATCTGACTCTCACATGGAAGAGTTCCAAATCGAGATGATAAAATCACTCAAGAAAAGATTTTTCAATGGAACATCCTTTGATCGCATTAAAACTCCAGTTAGCTTATAAGCTTTTTACTTGGATTAAATCTGAAGAAATTAATGATTTGATTTCTTGTCGTTATTTCACTGGCATATGAAAGTTGAAAGAAAAAATCCTTGAGTTTTTTTTTCATCTTCTTGTTTATAAGAAAAGGAAGAATTCCAGCGTTGGAGTAGAGTTTCAGGGCTTTGTAAAAAATGTTTTAGAGATTTTTGAAGAATCAGAGAAAATGGATTGATAACGAAATGAGGTTTAAAATTAATTAAAGCTCTCAAGATAAAATTCGAGCCTTGAATTTTATTTAAAATTCTTTTCATATCAGATTCAAATCAGCAGATGAGCATTCTCGAAAAACTGAATTCAGTACAGCCTGCAGTCGTTTTCCCTCTCTCTCTATTGAGAGAAACAAGTGCCTCTTGAAATTCAGGATAGTTTTTCAAGCTAAAAACGCGTGATTTGAGGAATTCATTCTTTGTTTACCGTAAAACCTCTTGACTTTGGCCGATGACGGAAAATTTTTTTGAAGCTAAAATCGGCCAACTTCAAGAAAATTCTCCCAAAATTTTTTTCTTACTTTTCTTCTCTATGAGAATGCATCCTCCAGACATCACAAACTCTCAAGTAGGGACTCAATTGATCCTAAATTAGCCCTCAATATAAGGGAGAAAATGAAAAAACAGCTGCAAACTTTCAGAAAAATTAGAAAAATTTTTCAAGGTCAAAATCGACCAAAATCTAGAAAACCAAAATCAAGAGGTTTTACGGTATTTAGGGATGAGTACTCAATTAAAAAAAATTCTCCTCAAGAGTTTTCTGGAGGGCACTTTTCTTTGAAGGAATTACCTGACCATGCTTTTAAAACATCTTGGCAAATGAGAGCCTTTAATTTACATTGAGTTAATTAAAAAACCAGTTATTTACTGATTTTTTGTTTAGAAAGCAGAAAAACTGTTTGTTTTTAAAACGCAGAATCAGAGTTTAATAATTAAATGAGACTCACAATTCATCAAAATAATAATACAAATGTGAGGAGTAAGAAGAACGAAACGAAGTTTATATACTGTAATACGATAATGATATTGAGCCACAAAAAATTATTCGCTTCTTACATCCACAATGGAAACAATGAAAAATGAGGAAATTCATCATAACAAAAAAAAATCTTCTTTTCTGAATAAAAATTTCCAGAGCCCAAAAAATCTTTGACAAAAAAATTTTGACAACAATAATAGCAAAAAAAAAATCTGAAATTATTATCACACATGACTTATAAACGATATTGTTCGAGCAATTTTTTGATGGCAGGCATAGAAATTGGTTTAGTGATACATTGATTAATTCCTGAAGCAATAAAATTTTCAACTTCTTCTTTGCCTCCATGAGCTGTACATCCAATAATCTTAATATGGGGGACTTCATTTTGTTTTTCAATTTCTTTAATTTCTCTCACAGTTTCGCTTCCCGTCATTTCAGGCATTTCTTGATCCATAAAAATCAAAGCAAAATTCTTGCAACTTCCTGAACAAGGATATCTGATTCTATTCAGGATTTTCTCAAGGCAGCTTCTTCCATTATAAACCGATTCAAATTTGATTCTAAGCGAGCTTAATATCGTCTCCAAAGCCAGAATATTAAATGGATTATCATCCACAATAAGAATTTTCGGACATTCACATGAACTATGATGGCGCTTTGGAGAGAAAGTCGGACTCAATATACTTTCTTTTCGTGGCGATTTTACTGAATAGCAGCTCATCATTTTGATCAAAGCCGTCTCTGCCATAATCTCCACCTCATTTGGTACAATAGAAAGCTCTTCAAGGAAATCTCTATGCTCCGAATCAGCGCAATAAAACCCATTATCTTTATCTTCCACAATAAAAGAGAAGACCGAGCCTTCATTTAATGTTGACGCAACTTCAATTTTGCTCTGTTCTTTTGGCCCAAGAAAAGTTGCTAGATTATGCGCTATATTTAAGCCTAAGCCGACCCCTGTTGGGTTTATCGTGGTTCTTTCATTTATTTCGATTCTTGTGAATGTTTGGAAGAGCTTGGATATGTCTTCTGAGGTCATACCGATTCCAGAATCTCTCACACTAATTTTTACCCAAGAAGGTGCTCCTTCAACGGGAGCAGCAATGAGTTCTACAAAGCCATTTTTAGTGAATTTTATCGCATTATTCAGGAGATTCAAGACGATTTGACTGAGTCTCATGTGGTCAGTACAAAATCTTCCAGAGACTTTGGGATGGATATTCACTTGTAAACTTATTTCTTTCTTTTTTGCTTGAAGTTCGATAAGCTGGACGGTATTCAGGAGCGTTTCTTTGAGTTTAGCTGATTGGAAGACCATACGAAGTTTCTGCGCTTTTATTTGGGACATATCGAGGATGTCGTTAATAATATGCAGCAAGAACTTGCTGCTTCGTAAAGCGGGAGTCAAGAGGTTTTCTTTGATCGTTTCTGGGACGTCTCTGGAGTGCACGGCAGTTTCTACAAGGTTAATATTGCCGTTGAGAGGTGCCCTGAGTTCGTGGGAGACTGAAGCTAACAAATGGTCTTTGTATTTGTTGTTATCTTGAAGGGTAATGAGGAGGTCTCTTTGTGTAGTATCTCGAAGAATAAGAGTGATGTATTCCTGGCTATGCTGTTGAATAAAAGAGATTTTGATTTCGAGGTGTTTTTCTTTGGAGTTACCGAGTTTGAGTTTCCCGTTGTAAACGAGAAAAGAGCGTTCTTGGAGATATCCAGTCTTGATCATTGCTTGGAAATTTGAGATCAGATCTGAAAGAGTTCTCATTGATTGGAAGGATCTGCTGATTGGACTGCCTTCTGGAGAAATCGAAATAAAATGTTTCGAAAATGAACTCTAGAAATAGAGGGTTAATAAATTTCATAAAAGGGAAATAGAGTACTCTATTATCATTATTTGAAGAGGAGGCCGCATTTGCTTCGAAATCATATTGTTCGAGATTTTGAATTTTTTCACAGAACTCTTTGACAGATAACGCATTATTATCCCCACAGCATTTGATAATGAAGTTTTTGAAGTTATCGCTTATAAACTTGGCTTCACCTGAGACATCAATAATAGCGATGTTTTCTGGGATATTATTAAGGATAAACTCATTGATCTGCATCCATTTTTCTTGATGCATATTGATCAACAACATTCTCAGTTTAATTTTGTCCTCAAAGTAAAAGTACAGCACCACATATAAGATCTGCAGGATTCCTCTAATTAACGTATAAATCGTCTCTCGAGGATCGAATTTAATCGCATAGACCATCACCAAAATATACGCCATCATCGTAGGAATGCATTTCAAATACCATCGTTGCGTGACAAAGGACTGAAGTTGGGTTCTCCAGGAGAATGAGGTGAACCCAAATACTGCTGGGATGCTGTAAGACAGCCCTGTGTGATATGAGGCTTTGATGACAGCAGCATGTAAGGTGAAGAACCACTCACCTATAAATGTGAAAAAGAAGACAAGATCAATAATTCTGGAGTATTTGATGATTTTGGTTCCAATCTTTTTGAATAAGATGAATTCGATGCCGACAATGATGGAAACAAAGACAAGAAAAGGGAGTGAGGCCAAGTAAAAGATTTTTGAGTCCCTGGAAAGATTTGGCTCGTCCAAGACAAAGAATAATCTTTGGCCAATTTGTGTGACACAGAGGAGAATAACACAAAGGCGAGCAATTAAACGCGTGTGAAAGTTCTCAAGTTCATGTTTGTACCAACTAGAAGCGGTATGAGTACGAAGCCGCATTTGTGAGGGGTGTAATGAATTTGTTTGTTAAATTTATTTTGGTTGAATCAAGGATTTTATTTGGAGATCCAGCAAGGCTAATGTAAAATGCTAAATGGTTTTCATCTATTAAAGCTTCTTATATAGGATGAAAAGGGTTTAAGGGTCTTGGGTATTGGTGATGGAGCTTATGAACAGGTAGGACATCTCTGGTTTTGTAGGATATGGCAGCAAAAGTTTGTTTTGAAATTTTAATAAAAATGGCTCTCTGTAAATTTTGTTGAAGACTAGTGGGAAAAACTGTTTATTTCGGGAATTGCCAATCATGTAAAAACTCGAGATCCCGAGGGAGGAGGGAGTCTCAATCTGAGATTTAGAGAGAGAACTCTGTGGTTCAAGGTTTAGAGGTTCGGTTTGTCCGAGTTTGTAAAGTCGCCAGGTAAAAACTGTTTCTGAAATAACCGTAATCAACTAAGGTTTTGCCCTAAAATAGCTTTAACCTAATGACGAATTTTAGATTGCATATAGAAATTAACTTCCGAATTAGGGGATTTATTCATCATTCGGAGGCTCTCGATACTTTCTGGTGGGAATTTGGGTCATAGAAGGGATCTAGTTTTGATAGGGAAGCATCAGAGTGAAGAGAGTTGAAGTCTAAGCTAAAAAGCGTTGTTTTAAAGAGGACCTCCTTGCTGGTGCACAATGTGATAAAAAATTAAAAATCAATGCTAATAAACTCATGATGATTGGTAGTTGACTCTGTCAATAAAATTTAATGTAATAAATTTTAATTTTTGGCTTTTAATCAAGCTTTTTTTGAAACATTCTTGATCATTTGGAGCCATAAATACTATACATTGATTCGAGTTCAACTGGGCAAAAAGAATTAGAAGCCTAGAAAATTGTCTGTATCTATTGGAGAAATATTAAATGCCTAAAAAGAATGATTTACTTCTGGCTAATTTCAAAGCAAAACCTGTGGTGGATTTTCTAAAGAGGTTGAATTCCTTTGAGGTCTTATTTTGGGAAATGAATTCCTCATCGGTGATAAATAAAACGGAGAATTCTCTAATAATCAAAAGAGATGAAAGATTTAAGATTCAGAAGAAGTTTGTTCAAGCTGAATTAAACCGGAACCTATGTCGTTGAACATCGAGAAGAATTCGTAAGAAACAATGACTCAGAAGTTTGAGAAGAAAAACCAAAGGAGGAAGGAAGGAATCTTTAAATTGATTGCTAATCATTGAAGGACCAGTTTATTTGATTTTCGATGGTTTTTTCTTTTTAATGAACAAAAATTTAGAATCGAGCTGTCTTCGTAAATGAATTGAGCTATCTAGGCTTGACTCTTGTCCTTGTATCATTTTACGTGTTTTTGAGAAGGATTAAATGAGATTCTTTTGCTTTCCAGCACACATTTAAAATTAATTAAGGTCAAGGGAAACCCGTCCAGCAATTAGTCTTTTTCCTTGAACAGATAAAATTTTAATCAATTTGGACTGCGGATTAATTAACTAGATGTCAAAATTTCCAAATTGCCTCTGGTTTTAAAATGTGGTAAAAACAAACTCGTGGTTTTGAAGACTTGGAGCCTTGAGTTTATCCTGATCTTTTCTTAATTTGAGACTCTCGGAAACTCCATCAGTTTATTCTAAAAAGCCTTCTTTTTTGTCCTTCCTTTATGATAAAAAAAATGAAAAATTTTCTTGAATTGAATTGAGGAAGAGACTCTCGTTAGATTTTCTCTTTCGAATTCTTTTCTTTTCAGGGGAAGACCTTTGCCTGGGGCTTGAGATTTTCTTGCATAGTCCTACTGACGTCACTTAATTTGGGTCTTAATTATTTGGATTAAAATGACCAAAATGAGGATCAGGAGAAGACGCCAGAAAGCATTGTTTCATGCTTTATTTTTACTTTTTTGTCAATCATGAAAGAACTTTTTTCCTTGGTCGAGTCAAATTTTGAAAGAAAACTCTTTTCTCAATAAAAAGTTTAGAAGTTTAGCAGCGAATGAAATTTCCCTGTATGAAATGACCAAATTATGATAGTGATTCCCAGAATGCCTTGACTCAGCTTTGGATGAAAACCTTTTGACTGATGAAGGGTCTTTCGAAACTTATGTTCACAAGAAACTTTTCAAATTGACTTTAAGAAATTGTGAAATGCGTGAATTGTTTTCTGACTCAGAAAGGCGAGGTCCAAGCTTTTCACGTTTAATCCGAATTCTTGTTGATCGCTTTATTTAGAAGTGGCCCATTTCGTTTTTTGAAGTTTTATTTATTCGTAATAAGCCCAAAAAAGACTTTCGATATTCTTAGCAGACTTTGTTAAGAAACATGACTTTTGCAAGTTTTTTTATGTTGCTTTTTCTGAAAATTTTGTCTGTATTGGGGTGGCACCTGTCATGGAGCCTCGGACTCTCTGTAAAATTTATGTGTAAGATTGAGAACTCTGAATTTCGACAAAAATCTCTCAAGTTAAAAAATTTTGTAGTGAGAAATTGTGATAAAGGGTCTTCTTCAAAAACACTAGAAGATGAGAGCCTCGAATAATGTTCATTCGTTTCAATTAAAAAACAGCTCTTGAGAAGACTGCAATTAAAAGATTGACAAATTTTTTCCGTCAAAATTTGGAAGGGTTCGAAAAATTGTTCCAAAAAAATTTCAGGCAAAATTGAGAAGAGAAAACTTAGAGTCAGAAAAGTTTTTTCTCCAGTTCAAGGAATAAGACTTGTTCAAAAGGCCAAAAAAATGCTCGTGGACGAAACAAAGAAAAAGCCACAGTTTTAAACGGTCCCACTGTCTCCTTCAGAGAGAAATTTTCTCTTGCAAATCTTCGAAAAACTTTTTTTCTTTAAAAAATTATCGAAATTTTTTTTTCCTTTTTTTTAAATTCATTTTTGTTGAAAAATTTTCCTTGACGAAACTGATCGAAAAAATAAACCAATCATTTTCATTTTCTCTTTCTCAACAAAAAGAATTGCTGGGCTAGAAAGAAAATAAGAAGAGAGTTTCTGATATCTGGTTCGTTACGAAGCGAAAAGAACAGAGCTAAGAAAGAAGAAAAATGTCTTTGAAAGTTTTTCGAGATGAGTGGGGTTAGCTTTGGAAATGGCATAGCATTGTTTTGAATGTCCGGCTGGATAGAAAAGAGCTTTTTTGGGCGACGGTCTTTTTCAACTTTGAAATAAATTTTTTCAGCAAAATCTTTTTTAAAAACTTTTCCTGAAATATTTTTCTGTTGGAAACAAATTCTTTGAAAAATCTCATCTTGAAAAAATTTTCGTCAATATTTCTTTGAAAATTTTGATGTGTCAAAACCTGTTACTTTTTTCTGACGATGAATTTTTCTCAAAGAAATTTTTTCATGAGAAATTATCGAATCTTGATTTTGAATTTGGAAAGAATGAGAATGAAAGAGAAGCATATATACTGTCTTTATTTATCAAAAAATTCAACCAGATCTCCATATTAGAAAACGAAAAATAGAAAATCAGGTACAGAAAAGATTTGTATTGATTCTTAAATTCAACAAAAGGGAGTGGAAAGAAGTTTACCTTTAAGGCTCTTTAGATAATAGCATTTATTATTATTGGGTTTGGGAGAATTTTTGTAGTTATAGGATTATAATCTTTTCACTTATTGCTGAGAATTTCATATTCTTCAAGGAGCTGTTTCATAGTCGTGACTGAGATTGGCTTTTCAATACATTTATTGATTCCAGATCTCAAGAAATAATAGATATCTTGTCCATCTTTATGAGCTGTACATCCAATAATATTCACTCCAGGCAGTTTACCTTGAGCCTGGAGTCCTTTAATTTCAGCAACAGTTTCAACACCATTCATTTCCGGCATTTCTTGGTCCATGAAAATCAACGAAAAAGGCTTGCAGCCTTGACAACAAGGGTTATAAACTCTTTGCAAAAGTTTTTCAATTCCAGCCTTTCCGTTATAAGCACAATCACAATCAGCTCCTAGGGTCCTGAAAACGCTTTTGTAAGCCAGCATATTGAACGCATCGTCGTCAATTATCAGAATCTTTGGGCATTTACAGTTTACTGATTCTTCTAATTTAAGGCTCATTGTGAGGAATTTTGTAGATTTGGGAGAAATATAGTTTGGTATTGTTTTGTATTTAGCAGGTTCCTCTCCTATTTCTGGATGCGATTCAATTGAGAGCGATTCTTCTTGTTTTTCTCGATTTACACGAGCTTGACGCTTGGAATGTGCTTCTCTATTTTCAATAAAGAAAGTAAAGGAGGATCCTTGGCCTGGTATGGAAGAAACTTTGATTCCACCAGCTGCTTTAGGCCCCAGGATTTTGGCTAGATTATGAGCGATACTGAGTCCTAAACCAGCTCCTGTTGGGTTGAGATTATCTCTGTCATGAGATTCAATATGCGTAAAGACACTGAATAGTTGTTTAACTTCTTCTTTTGTCATGCCAATTCCTGAATCTTGGATGACGATTTTGATCCATGGCATGCTTTCAACAGGCTCAGCAGAAATCTTTACAAAGCCAATCTGAGTGAATTTGATAGAATTATGTATAAGATTAAGAATGATTTGGCTTAATCTGACGTGATCTGTTGAGAAAATATTTGGAAGGTCATCTTGAAGTTCAACCTCTAGATTTATTCCTTTCATTTGAGCGTTAAGGGTGAGTAATTTCACCGCATTTATAATTGTTTCTCTTGGGTCGATTCTCTGGAAAGTCAAGCGAAGTTTTTCAGCTTTTATTTGTGACATGTCAAGAATATCATTAATCAGGTGCAAGAGGAATTTACTGCTGTTTAAAGCTGGCATTAAAAAGTCTTGTTTAGTTTGTGTATCGATGGTGTCAGAGCAAAGGGAGGCTTCTAAAAGGTTGATTGAGCCGTTCAATGGAGTTCGAAGTTCATGAGAAACAGAAGCAAGAAGCTGGTCTTTGTATTTATTGTTGGCTTCAAGACGGATGACTTGGTCTCTTTGAGTGGTATCACGAAGAAGTAGAATGAGAAATTGTTTAGAATACTGTCCTCTGCTGAGAGAGAGTTTGACTTCGATTGATTTTTCAGATGATGAGTTTTCCACTTTGAGCTTTCCATTGAAAATTAAAAAGGAGTCTCCTGAAGGATTTTTGTTTTTGAAAAGAGTGCGAAATGTAGATAAAAGGTCTTCTAATGAATCGAATTTTTCAATATTATGGGCAATCTTGATATTTTCTGCGTCTCCAACTGTTGCTGATGAACGCTCAAGTCCTGATCGATCCTAGAATTGGATAAGAAAATGTCTAAAATAAGCAAAATACTGAGGAATTATGGATGGAGACATTGCCATTGTAATTTTGCTCAAGGTCTTTGATTTCTTTACAAAGGGTTGAAAAGCCAGAGGCAAAGTCATATTTATCAATAAAAGTCTTGAGGTAATCACTCATGAATTTCACCTGGCCGTCCCAATCAAGAATCGCGATTTTTTCTGGAACGTTATTCAAGATAAACTGGTTCACCTCAAGCCATTTTTCTTGACGCAAATTTGACAATAAAAGCTTCAAGTTGATTTTTTGTTCGAAATACCATATGCAGATTACATACACAATTTGTAAAAGACCTCTAACAAGAATCATAGCTGTCCATTTGGGCGTTAAATGTAAGCCATAGCCAATTGTCATAAGATAAGCAGCGGTTGGAGCAACTGATCTTAAATACCAAGTCTGGACAATAAAGGCCTGCATCATTATGCGCCAAGAAAAAGATGTGAAGCCGAAAATTGCTGGTACATTGTATCCATGTACAGTGCCGATCTGGATCGATTTCAAAAGACCTGCATATAAAGTGATCAGCCATTCTGCTGTAGCAACAAGGAAGAAGAAAGCGCTGATGAAATTTGCGTATTTGAGGATTCGTGTGCCTAGTTTTTTGTAAAGAAGGGCTTCGCTAAGAACGATAGCGATGAGAGCACCTAGAAAAGGGAAGCTGGTTTCGTAGCCGTCGATGGAAGCTGGAGTTTGGCCCTTTTCATTGGTGACAAAATAGGTACGTTGTCCAACTTGAGTGACGTAAATGAATAATAAGAAGATACGAGCTTTGAGCCTGGTTTCAAATTGTTCAAGCTCGGTTTTTGTGTTTTGAACCTTGTTTGTAAAGATTCGTTTAAGCATGTATCGAAAGGAGAGGAAAATTGTGAAGTTTCCTTTTGAACTTAAATAAAAAATGTGAAATGTTCAATTAAAATTAAAGGAATTATTTGGTCGAATAAAATTTGTTATTTTGAGTTGATTTTATCTGTAACTCTTTCTGAAATCGTTGTCTGGTGATTGGTGATCTCATTTGTAAATTAATTAAGCTTTAAAAAGAAACTTTCGTGGAATTCGAAAGGTCGCATTCAAAATTTTTATGAATTGGAAACTAAATATTTTATTTTAAATCAATGAGAAATGACGTGTTGTGATGTGGATGTGAAAAAACTAGAAGCCAACTTGTATTGTGGTTTCTTTAAGAATGTTAAGATAATAGAGTTTTATTTGGGCTGCTTTGCAATGATTTTGCAAGAGAAAGAACAAGAAAACGGGCTGTTCAATCCGTTATATATGGTCATCTGTGTTTTGAATGAATGATAGAAAGGGCTGGGAGTCACTATTTAAGAGAAACGATAAATGAAATTTCCATTTTTCGAAAGCTAACATTATGATTTTCCGAAGACAATTTTGCAAGCAAGCAATGGGCCCCTCGTCATTTCCGCACAATGATGGTTTCTAAGGTCTCTTGGTGCGTAGACAATGAAGTCAATTTGGTTGGATGGATTAAAAATTTCATGAGATTTCCATCTAAAGTTCCAGAAAGGCGCGTTTTCGGAATTGGAAAAAATAAAGCTCAAATCAAGAAGGGAAGCCTTCAAAATTCTCAAGTCAGATTTACACTGACTTTTTTTCAGACTCCCTCCCTCCCTCCCTCCCTACAAAAAAGTCAGATTCGTCTTTCATCTGGCTAACCCTCTCCCTCCCTCAGTTCAAGTCTGACTTTTGGTCCGCTCAAAACTACACAAATAGCATTGAAGTCTAATAAGTCAGATACTAAGAGAGAGCCTTTATCCCCTCCCTCCCTTTTCAATGTCAGCACTGAGTTCTAGGCCAGACCCTCTCCCTCCCCCAAAAGTCAGTGCAAATCTGACTTTTGAATTTTGAAGGCTTCCCTAAAGGATATTCTCTATTATAAGTTTGGAAAAAGCTTTCTTTCTGGTTCACCTGAACTGCATTGAATTGAACGAGAGAGACATCCACATTGAGGCTTCAAAAAGAAGGGTAGTTGAAAATGGATCATTCGGTTTCTAAATTCAGGCAAGACGAGAAAAGGAGGAGAAAAGGGGGTTAAAATGTAAAAGTTGGATAAAAAACTTGACATGAAGTCTCTGGTGAATCTGAATTGTCACTGCATTATCAAGAGCTCTTGAACAATTGCAACAAAAATATTTGAGGATCGGTTTCAAGGACTCATGTTTTATCGGTAAGAAATTAAATTTTATTGGCTTTTCTGGAGTTGGCTTAATTTATCTGAAGATAGCGATCTGCAGTTTTTATGCTCACTTAGATATGACGTGTTTTTCTTTGGCAGAGAGTCTAAAATTCGAAAATTCCTTTTGGAGAAAAGTATGAATTTCCTATGCCAAGGAAAGTTTGAATTTACCTCGATCTTCACCAAGCAGCTGAAAACACCCTCCAGTGATTTTAGAGATTTCTAGCCATCTTAACTGATGGTAAGATTGAAGTTTTGTCAAGATGTCAAAGGTTGAGGGAGGCGAACCCTGGTTGAGAAAAATTTTTTTCATAACATCAGTCAGAAAAAGAAAAGAAAATACACAAAAAAGTTGATACACAATGAGAACCTTCATAAAAATGAGAGTTATTCAATTTAGTAATTTAATTCAAATCTATGCAATTCATTATGAAGCGATTCTACCGCTTTTGCAAATCCTTTATCTTTTTCTCTTCCAAAATCACTCTATTCATGAAATTTAACCTCTCAGTCAAAAAGAAATTTATTACTCCAGTTTCAAGGGCATCATATAGTCTGTATGCAGCATGGCCTGCTGCCAAAGCATTTGTATGAGCTAAATTAATTTGTCTATGAGGCGATTTTGGCCTTGAAATTCCACTCTTTGGTGACTTTTCCTTGAGAAATTTTAGCCCAAATGTACTCATAAAGGTTTAATTACTTTTCGTTTAACGTATTCTACTGCTCGAACTTCTGTTTGTAAGCTTGGAATCCGTGGCGTAGTCACTGAAGAATCTCTTCTAGAGCCACCTATTGGGGATGAGAATAAAGGAAAATTTGAAAAGAAAATACCAGGAGATTTACTAAAGGAAGTCTCAAACATATAATCAATCTCTTCTTTATGCTTTCTTGCAGTCAGTTGTCGATTGAGATAGTTATGGATTCCTTGGAATTGATAAGGACTTGGATCTTGAACAGTAGCTGATGTTGTTCTATGATGATTCTGTCGGGAAAAAATTGAGATTTATAAGAGAATATTATCCTACGAGGTTTGGATGGAAGGTGCATTCTTTCATTTTTCTTATTTCTTTTTCGTCTCGAATAATTGCTAACCTTTCTTCTCGATCATGTTTCCAAATTTTGTTTCTTTCATGAAGGGGAAGCGAGTATTCATAACGTTGAAAATTGAAGGGGGCATTTAGCTTTGGCTGAAAGGTACATTCTGAATCTACTTCTCTTTCATATGCTTCCTTTTCTAATTGATCTTTATGCCTTCTGATCTTTTTGTCCTGTAGGAAAACAATAAGAGAAGACTGTCTCTGAAGGACTTTTTACTAATTGATATAGAGTTTCCCATCTCGGTGGCTCCTTGGCATTTTCTTCGTAATAACTTTTGTATTGGTAGTAAGTGCTTTGGTCCATCTCTTCTGTTTGTAATGGGAGTATTGGGACAATATTCTGTGTTATTGTCTCATTCAATGGCTAAACAATATGATAGGTTTGGAACATGCGGGAATTTATTCTCAAGACAGATAGATAAGAAAGAAAAGTACCTTGAGAGCTTCGAAGCTTTCTTCATCACGATATTGATCTCCAGATACAAACGTGGTATTTTTTAAAGTTTGACGAGGAGATTCAGCAGTGGCCTGAGTGAAGCTGAATCTCTCTCTTGGACTGAGACTTCTGCTACCAGGTTCTTTGCTCATACCTAGAAAATGAATTTTGGGATCGAATAGCATTCTGAATAATACTTTTATAGTTGTTGTATTGTCGATCTTGAAGCCTATTCTCGGATGACAAAAGGATAGAAGGGGATTGAGTACCATTTTTTATGGAAACTGATGTGGCCAGAGAGGTCATCAGGATTATTGAATTGCATGAGGGTCGTGGCTTGATGTTACACAAAAAGGGTTTTTTTAATTCTGAGTCTTTGGATTATTTAATTTGATAAATTAGGACGAATAACTGCTATTGAATCGAACTCGAAGTAGTGTTAGTTTTTTATTAAAGATTGAGTAAAATCATACAGATGAAATAAAAATAAAACGAATTCCTTTTGAAGAGTAATTGCAGGGGAAAAAATGAAGAAACAAGGCTATATGAAATTATACAGTAAAATTAAAAGTACAATGCATCAAATTTCATGAAAGTTTCATAAACTCTATCTCTTGAAATTGGCTTTGTTAAACAGTCATCAAGGCCACAAGACATGAAATTATCAATTTCATTGATATCATTATGTGCAGTACAGCCAACAATAGCAAGCTCTTTTTTCAATAAATTTTGAGACTGCAAACGTTTGATCTCTTTGACAGTTTCACAGCCGTCCATAAAAGGCATTTCTCGGTCCATAAAAATGAGCTGATAAGATTTACAATTTGAATCATAAGAGCAAACCTTTTTATTACAGAGTTTTTCTAGTGCATCATTTCCAGTAAAAGTGACATCGTACTTGAGATTGAAGGAGTTTAAAATAGCTTCAAAAGCAAAGACGTTGAACTGATCATCATCGACAATGAGAATCTTTGGACAAGGACATTTTGTATCAGGTGTAGGAGCTGATTGATGTTTATTTAATCTCGGTGTAAACAAGGTCTTCATTCTTGTATCTATCGTTCCATCTGATTCATTGTTCATTTCATCTGGAATTTTCAATGATTCAGCTTGATATCCTGGTAAAACTGCTTTAGTTTTATTTTCCAAGATAAAAGAGAAACTTGAGCCAAGATTTGGGGTTGAGGACACTTTAATAGCTTTATTATTGGGAGAACCAAGTAACTCTGCAAGGTTATAGGCAATATTCAAACCGAGGCCAGCTCCTCCAGGATTGACGGTTTCTCTACTTGGATGCTCGATATGAGTAAATCTGGTGAATAGTTTGGACAGATCTTTTTGGTTCATTCCCATGCCTGAATCATCAACTCTAATTTTGAGACAATTGGAGTACTTTTGACTTGCTTTGACAGTGAGTTTGACAAACCCTTCTTGTGTAAATTTAATGGAGTTGTTCAAAAGATTAAGGACGATTTGACTCAGTCTGACATGATCAGTACAAAATCTTTCAGGAGCCGAAGGATCAAAGGAGATTTCAAGCTTTAAGCCCTTTCGCTTGGCTTGTAAACTGACCAGTTGAATTGTGTCTTTTAAAGTTTCTTTGATATTTGCTTCTTGATAAGCCAGTCTAAGTTTGTGAGCTTTAATCTGTGACATATCAAGGATGTCATTGATCAGATGAGTCAGGAACTTGCAGCTTCTTAAAGCAGGATTCAAAAGCTGTTCTTTGATGGTTTCTGGGATTTCCTTTGCTCGGATAGCAGACTCTACTAAATTAATACTCCCGTTTAAAGGAGTTCGTAGTTCGTGGGAGACAGAAGCCAAGAGCTGGTCTTTATATTTATCATTGCTTTCAAGGGTAATCAGTCTGTCATGTTGCGTGGTATCTCTCAAAATTAAGAGGATAAACTTGAGGTTTTGTTGTTTGATGAAGGACATTTTTATTTCGACAGATTTCTCAACGCGCTGAAGATTTGTTTCGAGCTTTCCATTGTAAATGAAAAAAGACTTTTCGCTAATTACGTCCTTCAAAGCATTAGCTTTGAAATTATTGAGAAGGTCTTGCAAGGTTTTCTCTTCAAAGCTTGCATTTGAAGGCATGCTAATAATATGATCTCCTTGATGTAATACTTTCGCATTCGTTTTCTCAAGCTGTGTGCCATTTAGGAGAAAACTGGTTTCAGTTGGCTCATGTTTTCGAAGGTTCTTGATTCCTCCGAAGAACTTGTCAATATTATTTGGGCAATCTGATTGTTGAAGGAGTTGGAGGAAATAAGCACTCAAGTATTTTGTTTCACCATTCAAGTCAAATATCGCTATATTTTCTGGAATGCTATCAAGAATGAACTCACTCACTTGCATCCACTGAGCCTGTTTCAAGTTGGCAAGCAGTAAATTTAAGCTCATTTTGTTTTCAAAGTACAATATTGAAATTATGAAAACTATTTGCGAAATACCTCTTGATAAGATCACAGTCGTGTTATTTGGGTCATAATAGATCGAAAAGGCAGCAATAAATAAAGTTCCTGATAAAGGAGTGAGGATTCTAAGTTGCCATTGATGAATGATAATGTTCTGTAACAAAGTCCTCCAACAGAAAGAGGTATATAAAAAGGCTGTCACCATTTTCACATAAGGGCCGTTATGATATGTAGGAACGGTTGTTGGAATAGCTAGAGCTATCATCCACTCGAAATAGAAGAATACAAAGAAGAGTCCATCAATAATCTTTGTGTATCTAAGGATTTTTGGGCCGAGTTTCTTATACAAGGTGTATTCTAAGGCAATGATAGCAATAAGACACAGAAGAGAAGCAAAGGCGATGATATATAGGGTGTTCAAAAGGGGTGTGCTCTCTGATTTTAGCAGGGAATAGAGTCGAACAGCTACCTGACCGATAAACATGAGGATGGCAAAGAGTCTGAATTTAAGCCGATTGGAGAACTGCTCGAGTTCAGTTGTGGCATTTTTACTGGGAAGGTCTGAAAAGAAAGATGGTTTCTTGGTGAATTCCATATTAAAAATTTAGCTTAAGTTGAAAAGCCAGTGGCTTATTCGAAAATTAATGATTATTCTTAATTGAAAGTTGAAAGAGAGCAAATTAAAGGGTCCAAAAGATTATTTACCACTCACATAGATTTAGATTAATTATTTATTCGGACATTTTCAAGATGATACTGGATTTCGTCAAAAGCCTGATAACAGTTTTTTTCCAAAAAGAAATTCAAAAGATGCTTTTTATTGGTCTAGACTTGAAAACTACATCAAAGAAAAGCCTTTCTAATGAAATCTTCAGAGTCCAGGCAAATTTTATCAAAATAATGCATCGAGAATTGATGATGTAATTTTTCCTCCAACCGGAAAACTCTATAAAAACTCAATGAAACTCTGGGCTAATTTTTTGTTGTCCTTTGATACAGATGCTCAGGCTGAAGGAGGTTGAAGGAGAAATGGATGAGCATCGAAGTTTAATACGAATTTTCATAAAGAATTGTTTGGTGCTATTAGAGAAAAGGGGAATCAATAGACTCCAGAAAAGGAAGATAGACGGTCAAACTTGTTGATGGTATGTAATTTTGAAGGTCTCCAAACCCAGTTAAAATAAGTCATAAAATCGTGTTGAGATTATTTCATTAAAATTTTATTTCACTGAACACTTTAGTGCATATGCAAATAAAAGAGCTTAGTATCTATTTTTAGAGGACCAATTAAAAGAAAAAGAATTGAGTTTAAACCTCTATATTCAGAGAAAAAACTGTGATTGTTTTACATTCCTTATTCACCTCAAGATTTACTTTCTTTATTAAACTAATTACCCTTTTGATAATTTTTTGGTTATCTAATTCAATACAAGGAGACTGGTCATCCAGGATTTTAAATCTCCATTTAAAAATTCCAAGAAGCGAAGATTTCATGAATATTCTTGCAGTGTGAAAATCTCAGACTTCAGATGGAAAGGGGAAAGGGGAAAGGAAAATTACTGGGAAAAAATCATAAAAAATTCAGTATCAATGACTTATCAAAAGAAAACAACAATAAGACATAACAAAAATTAGACATAAAAGAGACACCATTAGAGGTTTACTGCATCGAACTTTAACAAAATTTCATAGACTCTATCTCTTGAAATTGGTTTTGTGAGACAATCATCAAGACCAGAAGCCATGAAATTGTCGATTTCATTACTGTCATTATGTGCCGTGCAACCGATGATAGCGAGATCTTTTTGCAATAAGTTTTGTGATTGCAGGTGTTTAATCTCTTTCACAGTTTCAGAACCGTTCATGAAAGGCATTTCATGGTCCATAAAGATGAGCTTGCAAGATTTACAGTTGAGACCACAGGAGTATCTTCTTTTATTGAGGAGTTTTTCTATAGCCGCCTTTCCAGTATAAGCGACATCATATTTTAGGTCGAACGAATTCAAGATGACTTCAAATGCAAAGACGTTAAACTGATCATCATCCACGATCAAAATCTTTGGACAGGAACATTTAGCTTCTAGCACGAGAGTAGATCTAAATTTATTAAGTCTTGGTGTAAATAGACCTTGCTTCTTTGTATCAATTGTCCCATCCGTCTCATTATTAATTTCATCTGGAATTTTATATTTCGGATCAACTTCATTCTTGGGGTAACAAGGAGCAATTGCTAGTCCTGTACATCTATTTTCCAAATAAAAGGAGAAGCTGGAGCCCAAATTTGGAGTCGAAGACACAGTTATCCCTTGATTTTCGGGAGGGCCTAGGAGCTCTGCCAGATTATAGGCGATATTCAACCCCAAGCCAACTCCTGTAGGGTTGATGGTTGCTTGGTTTTGATGATCAATATGAGTAAACTTTTTGAAGAGTTTGCCAACATCATTTTTGCTCATGCCCATACCCGAATCATCGACGGTAATTTTGAGACAATTCGAGTGTTTTTGGCTTGATTTCACAATGACCTTGACAAACCCTTCTTGAGTAAATTTAATAGAGTTGTTCACAAGGTTCAAGATGATCTGACTGAGTCTGACATGATCAGTACAAAACCTCTCTGGAACGGAAGGATAAAAGTCGACTTCAAGTTTGAGTCCTTTTCTTTTTGCTTGTAAGCTGACGAGTTGAATAGCATTTGTCAAACTTTCTTTGAGGCTAGCCTCCTGATAGACCAGCCTGAGCTTATGAGCTTTGATTTGTGACATGTCAAGAATGTCATTGATAAGATGTAAGAGGTATTTGCAGCTTCTGAAAGCTGGGGTCAGGAGTTGTTCTTTAATAGTCTCTGGGATCTCTTTTGACATTAAAGCAGACTCTACTAGGTTAATACTTCCATTTAATGGGGTTCTAAGTTCATGGGAAACGGAAGCCAACAGCTGGTCTTTATATTTGTCATTACTTTCGAGGGTAATTAGTCGATCGCGCGGGGTTGTATCTCTGAGAATAAGGAGGATGTATTCAAGGTTCTGTTGTCTAATGAAGGAGGCTTTGATTTCAATAGATTTTTCTTCTTGATCGTTGTAGTCGAGTTTTCCATTAAAGATGACAAATGATTTCTCACGAACCGAGCTTCTTTTAGCAATCGCTTTAAAGTCGCTGAGGAAAGCTTGGAGGTTGTTTTGTCTGACGAGAATTTCGTCAGAGAGATTCATTCCTCTGGCAGACAAAATCACTGGGCTACCTTCTTCTTCAGGAGGATTGGCATGTTTCTAAAGAAAGAGAAAGTTAAAAATATCAACAAAAAGAACTTACAGGTCGGAGACTGGTATCAGGATTTTCATATCCTTGGAGATCATGAATATTCTCAAAGAATTTTTCAACATCATCAGCACACTTCGACTTTCTCATAAACTCCAAGAGGTAGGCACTGAGATACTGAGTTTCTCCATTCAAATCAAAAATAGCAAGGTTTTCTGGGAGATGATCAAGGATGAACTCACTAACCTGAATCCATTGAGCTTGATGTAAATTTGTCAACATGAGACCTAAGCTCACTTTATTGTCAAAGTAAAGAATCAAAGCAATGAAGAGTGTGTGCGAAATTCCTCTCAATAAGATGTAAGTAGCCACATCGGCCTCGTAATAGGTTCCAAGTCCAACAAGGACAGCATTTGCTAGCAATGGAGTGATGATTTTGAGGTACCATCTATGAATGATGAAGTTCTGCAGTAAGATTCTCCAACCAAAGGCAGCATATGTCCATATTGCATGGATTTTTAGTGTAGATCCCTCACGGAAATCAAAGTCTGCAAGTGGAAGAGTTATTGTTGCCACCCATTCAGCCAAGAAAAACACAAAGAAAATTCCATCAATCACCTTGGAATATTTCAAAGTTTTGTATTTCAAATGCTTGTACAAGACATATTCCATTGTAATGAGGATCATAATCAATAAGAGCAAAACAAATGTCGTGATGTATATGATGATAGCAAGTCGTGACTCGGTCTGAGCCATAAGCAAAGCATAAAGTCGAAGTCCACCTTGAACAATGAAAATCAATAATGCACAAAGCCTAAGATGGAGCTGGTTTTTGTATCGCTCGATCTTTGTTGAGGTACTTTTACCTGTAATGTTTGCTAAATAGGATCGGTTTTCAACGAGTTGCATCTTTGTATTAAAAGTTAAAATTGCTGGTTTTTTGTAATTTCAATGAACAATTCCTGGAGAAGACTGGAGTTTAAATACTGGATTCGGTTTGTTATAATTTTATCGGGAGTTTTTTCTTTCAATTTATTCGTCATAGCATTAAACTGAAGTGGAACAGTAGTTTCTCCCTGAATCGAATTGTTTTTGAAGATGAGTTCCTCATCAACGTGATTATGTGAAGGGATGACTTGGGTTGCTTTACTGAAAGGAAAGGTCTCTATTTTATTTTTAGGAAAAGCAACGCAATTAATTCCGCATGAGGCTAATTCATTTTTCTCTATATTAGAGAAGTAATGTCAGGAGAACTTTGTCTTCTCATCACACCACAAATTTCACCTTTGGGGTCGATCATTATGATAAGAAACAGAAAACTTCGACTTGTGAAGCTTTATTATAAGAGGGAAAAGAGATAATTTCGTCAGTTTATACTCAAGAAAGATAAGAAAGATGAGAAGGAAAAATTTTATTTTCGTGTAAAATTAGTTAATAACATTCGAGAAAAGCTAAAGGACTTATGAAAAAGATGCCGGAAAGACAGAAATTAAGGGTCAATTTCTTTTATTTTTGACCTTGATAATAATTTAAACTCGAAAAATTTAATCAATTTGAGGCCACAGGGGACAATTTAATAAAAGCCGAATTCGATCACTGTTGAAAATATTAAGACAAAATTTATCAACAAAACAAGCATACTACTATACGCAGAGAATCTGCGAAAAAATTGAAAGTACAAACCAATCAATAAATAATTGGAAAAGTAAGACATAATAAATTTACGCAAAGATTAAAAATTAGAAATTAGACATTAGAAAGTTAAGACATCAAACTTTACCAAAATTTCAAAAACTCTTTCTCTTGAAATCGGTTTTGTAATACAATCATCAAGTCCACAAGAAATAAAATTATCAATTTCATGTTTATCATTATGCGCAGGGCAGCCAATAATAGCAAGATCTTTCTTCAATAGACCTTGCCATTGTAAATGTTTAATCTCATTCACAGTCTCCAAGCCATCCATTAAAGGCATTTCACGGTCCATAAAAATCAACTGATAAGCTTTACAGTTGAGACCGCATGAGTGCCTCCTCTTATTTTGGAGTTTTTCAACAGCAGTTTTCCCAGTAAAAACATCATCATATTTGATGTGGAATGAATTCAAGATCACTTCAAAGGCAAAGATATTGAACTGATCATCATCAACAATAAGAACTTTCGGACAAGCACATTTTGTTTCCAGAGTCAGTGTGGATCTAAGTTTACCAAATCTTGATAGAAATTGGGTTTTCATCTTCGTCTCGAGGGTCACAGCAGTATCACTGCAGAGCTCATCTGGAATATACATAGGATCTTGGCCATCAACCTCACTGTTATCGTCCTGAGGAAGAGTAGATAATACTGTTCTTCGATTTTCTAATTCAAAGGTGAAACTTGAGCCAATCCCCGGAGTTGAAGACACGGTCATTCCTTGATTATGCGGAGGCCCTAATAATTCTGCTAGATTGTACGCAATATTCAATCCTAAACCTGCTCCTGTAGGGTTTATGGTTTCTCGACTTTGATGTTCAATATGAGTGAACCTTCTAAAGAGCATGCATATGTCATCTTTGGCCATGCCCATGCCTGAATCTTCAATATAGCCTGGCCCACAATGAATGAGAAAATGTTTAGTGATGTTTCTTCAGATTGAGAAGGACTCATGCAAGGCCTGACTTGACGATCGAAGTATCAAGGAAAGCAAACTATCTTAATAAGACCTTGAGCTTCTGGGCCTCTTTGAATTTGATGATAATCTTATCAAAAGAAAAAATTATATTTTTTTGATAACACGAAAAAAAGCACATTTTTCAAAAAATGCTCTTCTTTTCAAATTTTCTCAAACTCATCCCTTCCCTGGCCTGAGAACATCTGAGCCCTCGATAAACCTACGTTATTGCTACATATCGAAAGGGACGGCAAAGCATGGCTTCTCTAGTTCTATGAGAATTTAGCAAATCTCAAAAGAGACTGAAAAAACCAAAAGCATAGGTAAGGACGTTGGCATCTTAAAAGTGACACAGGAAAATGAACCAAAGATAGAATTCAAGGCACTCCTTTATCTTTGTGAGCAAAGAGTCATTACCCAGTCTTAGCCTCTATAACCCATGCAGATAGGAGTTCGAGAGAGAAAAAGTGATAAATAGAAAAAAAAATTGGAAAAATCCTGATTTTTGAGTAAAATTGAAACCATAAAAGTGATTTTTCCACGGACTTTTTTCACGATTTTCTCCACGTGAGATGCAGAGTGACATTTGTAAACACTTTAATAGTCAAGCTTAAGCAGAGCAGAATACAGCGGATAAGAAGAATTCTTGGGACAGCCTGCATTCAAACTGGAGTAATAAAAAACACAAAAAAAAATATCTCAAGGAAAAAATTTTTGGGAATATTTTCTCAATAAATGTTGAGAAAAAGGGATAAAGCCTGAACAGAATATGCTGTTCTCTATACCAATGTGCTCATCGTTATTCGTAGATACTGAATAGCTGTAATGCTATCCATGCCTGTCTCGGGTCTATGAAAAAATAATTATTCCCACTAATTGTGGGGCAGGCTATATTTACATTCCTTCTCTTTTGAAAAGCCGCTGAAGAAGGAAGAGAGGCTTTTTCTTGGTGAGTATGATATCAGATCAGCTGAGGAAAACAGTTTATGTATGGCTTACAATCCGTGAAACAGTATGATGGAAAGACGAAATAGTTAATCATGAAATCTGCTGCAGACAAAATTAAGGGTTAATTGACTTTTCTCTTTTCTCTTTTTTCGCTTTTGAATTTTTATTTTTTTTGTTTGTGAGATGTTAAATCAAGAATAATGGTGATTTATTTGTTGCTTAGCCTTCTTTGGGTGCTTGCCTCCTCTCATTTCGTCCTCAGTTTTTGGATTTTTCTCATCAAAAGGCTGATTTCACGTTTCGAGTTTTTCACGAGATTTTGAAAAAGCTTCAATATTCTTTTAACTTCCTCTGGAAATTTGGGCTTGTCAAAGAGAAGATAAAAGCGGGATAGGCAGGATCTTTGTCTTCAAAGTGTAGTTTTTTCGAAAGAGAAAGAGTTTAAAATGAAGGTGATGATAGTTTTTACTTTATCAGAAGGACAATAAGGAATTACCTTTCTTCAAAAAAGGTCTTCAAAAAAGAAGAAAAACGGGAATTTTTAGTTCATGGCGACACACTGAGAAAGAAGAGAGGGATTTTTTTCTTCATTTCTCTCCTTCAGAGAGAGAGAAGTGAAAAGTTTGTCTTGGCTCCCTCTTTCAACTGAAAATAAATTTCAGCACAATCAGGATAATAATCATAAAGTTTCATGAGAAAAGTTCAGTAAATTGCTGAAAATTAATTTTGGTACAAAAATCTCAATTCAACTTTCTTCACAAAATATTTTTCAGTTGTGATCATTCGAGAAATATTTTGTATGAATTGAAAAAAATCTACAATTTTTAACGTTAAAAAAATTCTTCAACAATGGAGATTATTTTTGAAAGATTTTTAAAAGAATCTCTCTACAGGTTGAAACATTATCTGCTTCTAATTAATTTCCTTCACAACAGTTTATTTCTCGAAGTTTACTTGATCCAGTATTTTTACTCGATTGTTGATTCACAAGCAGTTTAAATGTGCAGAGCTACCCCTTAATTGAAAAGCGTCTGAAGTGAAGCTTTTAATGGAGGAAATGGTGAAAGATTTTCACGCCTTATAATGATGAAAAAAGAGTGATTCAGAAGCAAAAAAAAAACTTTTGGCCAGAAACCATCATCCAGGAACGTGGAGATCTTGATCTTCTCATGAAGTTTTGAGGGGTGGTACGAATTTTTGTCCTGAAGCTGTCCGTCCTGGGATTGTCCTGAAAGATTTTGTCCAGGACATGTCCAGGACAAATTTTTTCTTTTGCTAAACTTCCCCCAAAAACCCTAAATCCAAGCAATTTCCTCTCACAAACAAAAAAACCCGAGGACACTTCCAGGACAAAAATTTTCTTTGGAAAAAAAGTTCAATTTATTACAAGAGAATTTCGGGTTTTTTTCTTTGGCCCGGACAATTACAGGACAAATTTCTCCAGGATACTCCCAGGCCAGACAATTCCAGGACAAAAAACCACGTCTCCCAGTTTTGAGGACTTTTCATTTTTCAAAGGGTGAAACTTGGGGCAGAGAGAAAGCAATGATTTTCATGACAAATAATTTTCTGTTAGCAAAAAACTTTCAATTTATTTTTCAGCCGTGAGAGATTCTTTTTCATTACCCCCTTTGAAAGTTTTCCTGGGTCTCTGGATGAAACTTAATCCTTGGACCTTGGTATTTTTCGATTTTAAAAACGTTGAGGAAGAAAAAATTAAAATGTCAAGAGGAACTGTGATGACTTGGGAATTTAATCTGGAATGTTTTTTTTGTCTCATTCTCAAAGATTGGAGACAAAACCACAAAGAGAAGAGATTGAAAAGATTTAGTTCTTGAAATTGATAAAGAAGAAAAATTCGAAACTTGGGGACAATCCAAGTTGTTGAAGAAGGGTTTTGATTAATTTTAATAGAGATTTTTTTTTTGGCATCTTGAATTTTGAAAAAATTGACTTATCTTCTGCTGATCCAGATTTTAGTTTGAGAGATTTTGAAAAATTTTTCATCAATTCAAGATTTTACGAGCCTAAGCCTTTTGACCGTGATGACATATTTATTGATAAATTAATTTCTTTTGTTTGCGGTGCAGAAAATTGCAGCAATGTCAATGTTGGGAAAAATTGGCTTTTTTGCGGCTGACGACAATTTTTGACTAAACGTGCTTTTTATCCAATCTCGGGAAAATTTCCTTAAGGGGGAAAAAAAATTTGGTTTTTATTCAGATAAAATTCTGAATCAAGAAAAATTCCTTTGACAAATTTTTTGATTTTTTTCACAAAAGTCTCCTTCGATCATTCTTATGTATCCTCAGCAAATTTCAATAATTATCAAAATCAACTGACGAGTCTTTTTCTCAACCCTCAAATTTGTAAAAATATCCTTTTTTTCACAAGTATTTTTCCTTTCATCTTTTGAAACGATTCTTCGTAATTATCAGTGGTGTCTTGGAGTTCGAGCAAATTCCCATCATAGGAGGCCAACTGGATTTCCTGTAAATTCCAGCAGGCCAAAAAACTGACGCTGAGAGCCCAAAAAAAAAAAAACAAACAAACTGGTTTCGTATTTTTGAGAATTGATCCTCTTCTCTTTGATTTATCACTGCTTGGAATTGAGATTCAGAAAATGAGATATCATCTACAGTTTCCTTGATATAAAAGAATTGTTAATAAAAAGAATTTTTTTTTTCTGGAAAGGAAAAATGGATATTTTTATGGCTACGTAGATTATTGTTGGGTTAAAGTGAATTTTCTGGAAGTTTACGGACATCCCCATAAAAAAAACACCACTGATAATTATGGAAAAATCCGAGAATAGAAAAATAGAGGGAATATGGCCCCAAAATTTTGCGGACATCTGTTCAACAAAATGCATCATTTTTTGGCCGCCTTTTCCCAACACTGAATTGCAGACATGATAAGCGAGAAAAATTTTCCAATTAAATCTCAAATTCTCATTCCAGTCTCATCTTTATCTCGTCTTCTCTTTTTTTTGTCAAATTTTTATTCACAAAATTTAAAGGAATTTTCTTTTTTGAGATTGAGCTTGAACATTTGTCTGAAAATATTTTTGCCTAGATTGCGATTTTAGAAGTCACATAAATTTTTTGGATTCTCTTCTCAGCTTCCAGTTAGCATAATGATGAAAAGTTCCTTGAAGGATATGATGACCCTATTAAAGAAAAACCAATATTTCATTTGAATTAAAAAAAATATATTTGAGAAATTCTGAAGATATTTCTTTAGGGACATGATCTGTATATTAAAAGAATCCAACGGAAAAATCCTAAGAGGAAACCTTCTTTTGAAACAAAATCAAAAGAAAAAATCTTTATATAAATTTTACCAAAAGGGAGGGAGGGGTTAAATTTATTATTTTTGGAGGCAAAGGCAAAATAAATTATGAAGAGTGCATGCAACATTACTTTTAAAGGATTAGATTTTTGACTTAATTGGGTTTTTTCCATAAATATCACTCATTATAAATGCCTTAATTCATTATATTTTGCAAGGCTAAATAAAGATTCTTTTATATCATACGATTAATAATAAAGCCTCTTCAATTTTTATGACTTTATCAAAGTCTCATAAAACCAGCGTTTAGAAAATAACATCAGCATCTTCATCTTCTTCTTCCAAAAGTCCTTCGGCAGCTCTTTGCTCCTTGGCAATTTTGGCTTTAATAGCTTCTTCTTCAGCAATCATCTTTTTCTTGTTATCAATAACTTTCTTCAATCTATCCAAAATGTCAATTCTTTGCTCAAAGCCTCTCAATTTATTTACCTGAAATAATCTTCTCTGGATTGTTCATCAAGTTCTTGTTGGATATAATTGGTAGTGGCAATGAAGTTGGGGATAACGAGATATTCCAAAGCATTGACTCTTCTGTTTGTGACCTTAATAACCTCATCCAAAGTCAAGAAAGCAGTCTATTTATTAGAAAAGTTATTGATCTGAGGGTACTTGGTGAGAAGCAATTTGGACCAAAAGTTGTAATAAATCCTTGAACTTTTCTCTACATCTTTGGATAGTCTGACCACCTCTTGATATACCGATTTGACTGATATTGCTGTCTGAAAACATCAAATAAGAACGTCTGCGTATCATATGAAAAGGTCTTTACCAAGTTCTTCAGTATCCTTCAAATGCATAATGGGAAGTTGAACACCTTATTTAGTCAGTCAAAAGGCTCGAGTTAGAGACATACCGGCAATATTTTCAGAGGCTAATTCGATTCTGATGCTGGCTCTTTTAACGGAGTCCTTGACATTTTGGCTAAAATAAATTATAGACAATAAATCTATGGAAGAGAGAACTGGAATTCACCAGCAGCCCATTGAGCCTTGGCGAACAACAAAAGGGCATCTTGAGCTTCAGTACCCATAGACTTTTTAGTCTGGAAAAGGGTTTAGAAGGGTGAGAAATATATCAAGAATACGTCCAAAAGATTTATCATGACAACTCTGAATCTGGTTTTTAAAGCATCACACTTCTTTTTAAGAAGTTCGTGACCCTTTCTGGCACCTACAATCTTTTGTTTGTAGACACCGAGGTTCCTAGAATGTTAACAAGAAGATTGGAAAGGGTTTGTACATTCTACTTGGGACGACTTGCTGAGACATTTTCTTTTTTTGGGCAATTAAGAATAAATTAAAATTAATTAATTAAACAAATCCAAATCAATTATATAAAAAATGTGTGTAATGATGGGAATAGAAATGGTGTATCTTTTGAGAAAAAAAAACACAGGAAAAAAGAACGGGACAATCAATGTGAAGACTTTGAAAGAATATTTTTAGAATGAGAAATTCAGAAATAGGAAATCAAAACATTTTAGAAAAGAAGGAAATTCATATTGATTTTTTGTTTCTAAAATAAATCAGATTTCTTTATTATGCCTTCCTAGTGTAAGGCAAAAATATTTTTCGGCCTAAAATGAATTTCTTAATAAAATGTCCCTTAAAAAAATAGCTTGACCAATTTAACAGGAGCAGCGAGTCCTGGCTTCTTTGTTTATGGGTCTGATTTATGTTGTATCTCCCCAAAATTCCTCATGGTTCAATTTGAAAAGTAGAAAATAAAGCCCTAATTTTCTGAAAGACACTAATTTCGAAACAAACCTTTTGGTAGTGTTAAAATCGAGATTTTTATATGGGATTTTCACATTTCCGTCGTATTTGATGATTATTCTATAAGAAAGATTTTATTAAGGTAAATGATTCTTCAATGATCCAACATATTGTTTAATTCTCTACTCAATAAACGCCGCTGGTGATTGATTGATCAATTAAAAGAATAAAAATTATTCTGATTATTTTCCAAGTATCAAGATATCTGCTCATAATTTTTCTTATCCAAAAATCCCTATTTCCCGGTTAGACGTGTTTAAAAATCATCACTCTCACCTTCTTCACCTCTTTGTGAAAACCTGTTCACCACATCAAGAGGTATACCAGGAAGATACGTGGGAACAGGAGAGCTCTCGAGATTAATCCTAAAAAATCTTTATATCTTTTTTATTTGAGATTTGGATCAACAAAAAGGAATCTTTAATATGAATGGCGCAATCTCATAATAAATCCATAATTTTTATTATTAATCTATAAATCAATCCAAACTTAATAAATTTTATTTCTATTCCTCAAAAATGAAAGCCAAGCTTCGTTTCACCACTCTCTTTCCCAACGTCCCCAAAGAAAAATACGAAGATGTGAGAACCACAACTTCCACTCTCGACGCTTGCCTTATTAAAGGAAACTCCAGATACGCTGCTGTTTCATGGACATCTTCCGGTGGTGGCTCTCTTGCTGTCCTCGATATCAACCAACCCAAACGTCTTCCTCACACTTTCCCCATGATTAGAGGCCATGCCGGAGTTATAATGGATTTTGACTTTTATCCTTTCAATGAAAATCTCATTATCACTGCTTCAGAAGATACCACCTTGAGACTTTGGAATATACCTGAAGATTTCACTGAAGATGTGACTGAACCTCTTGCTAAGCTTTCTGGCCACTCTAAGAAAGTCAATTTAGTCCAATTCCATCCTGCTGCCGAATCTATCGTCGCCTCTGCTGGCTTCGAAGGCAATGTTAAAGTTTGGAATGTTGAAACCCAATCTTCTGTCTTCACCATTAAAGGAGCAACTGACAGCTTCTCTTCTCTTGACTGGAACTATAACGGAAGTCAAATTTTGACTGCCAGTAGAGATAAGAACATCAGAATTGGTGATCCCAGATCTCAATCTTGGGTCCAAGAATTCAAGGGACATGAAGGTTCCAAGCCCCAAAAAGCTGTCTGGCTCGGAAACGATGGTTATATTGCCACTGTCGGTTTCGCCAAGAATCACGCCAGAGAAATGTATCTTTGGGACACTGCTAACCTCAGCAAGCCGTAAGAATCGTTGGATTATATTGAAGAATAATCTTTTGCTTTTAGAGTTCAAGTTGCTTCTATTGATCAACAAGCTGGTATCTTGTATCCTTTCTATGATGAAGACTGCAAGGTTTTATACTTGGCCGGAAAGGTATTGGACTTTATCCGAAATAGTCTAATGTTCAATCTAGGGTGACGGAAATATTCGTTATTATGAACTCTCCAATGGACAGTTATACACCTTGAACCAACACGCTTCTACCGTTCCTCAAAAGGGTGTTGGTTTCCTCCCCAAGCGTTATGTCGACGTCTCTACCAACGAACTCATGAAATGCCTTAAGCTCACCAATAACACCATCGAATTCATCACTTTCAATGCCATGAGAAAGGTAATGGGGAAGCAAAGGGAATTTGGTGCTAAATATTTATTCTAGACTGAAGGATTCCAAGAAGATCTGTTCCCTCCCTGTGTTTCTGGAGAGCCCGCTCTCAAGGCTGATGAATGGATCAATGGAAGAGACTCTGACCCCAAGCGTGCTTCCATGGACCCCGAAATAAGTAATTTTTCCCAAAAGACATTTTTATTGAGATTTCTCAATAGCTGGAAAGAAGACTACAAGCCAAAAATCTACAATCAAAGTGACTGCTGCCCCAGTTGATACATCAGTTCCTCGTGAAACTGGATCTCAAAGCAATAGTCCTGATACAAAGGCTGAAGAAAAGCTTAGACAACTTGAAAAAGAACTTGCTGATGCCAGAGGATTGATTGCCGATCTTGAAAAGGAAAACAGAGACTTGAAGGCTAAGAATGATGAACTTGTTGAAGAATTTCAAGCTCAACAAAAGAAGATTGGAGATCTCAATAGTGAATTAACTCAACTTAAGGAACAAGCTCATGCTACCACTCAAGAAGCTCAACCTGAACACAACGAAGAATTATCTGAATATTAGTAGATAATTAAACAAGTAACAAGATTTATTTATCTCTCTTTCTATATCGCAATGGTATTTAAATCATAAATTTAAATATGCCAAATAATAACATAATATCTATGATACATATATATGTGTTATGAAATCATAATCTCTAAAAAAGCATGTTCCTGCCGTCTTAAAAATTTTCTGTCCCTTGATTGATTAGCTTGTTTGGTACTGAATGAATTTATCAATTCCAATCTTCCTTCTTTAAAAAATATTACTGGATGCCAATTCTATTGAATACAACATGCTGTATTTTGAGTAGAGAAAAAGTTACATTGTATGCTTATTTAAAGTTGGTGCCTTTAAGAATTTTTGAAGATCAAACCCTTTCACTCGGACTTTATCGACGTTAATCAGATAACGGCGAGAATAATTTCAATTTTTGTCCCCAAACGGGCATTGCCCTAAACGGCCAGCTTTGATGCTTATTTCGTCTCTGCCTTAATTTTTTGAATTTGAAAGGAATATTGGATACTGTTCGAGATTCTAAAAGATCAGTTTTCAACAAGAAAAATTTCCCTGCATAATTTATGATGTCCACTTTAATTTCCCCCTTGAACATGACTTTTCAGAACAAAG